>Ga0307517_10010139_pt1 | contig 13225 bp, 19 predicted proteins | sample 23_EM_MG_FD_194515 | JGI IMG/M metagenome (GOLD analysis project Ga0307517, IMG submission 194515) | Populus trichocarpa ectomycorrhiza microbial communities from riparian zone in the Pacific Northwest, United States - 23_EM | ecosystem: Host-associated > Plants > Roots > Unclassified | place...
CTCGACCCATCTAACAGCATTAACCCAAGAAGAGCGACTCAAATCCGCAACAACCCGTCGTCGCCTGCCTTACCCCCCCACTTTGACCGCGGCCGGGAAACCAGGGGTGGTTTCGTTCGACTAGTGTGGCCACGGCACTGTTGCAGCGATGAAGGTCATCCTCTGCTCTGCGACAAACTTGCCCGGGTTCGGGCGGGGGAAGTTGATTCCCTGCAGTTTCGTCTCCCGGAACTCACACTGTAGAGTTCACCACCGAGAACGGGACGGTTGTTTCTGCTCGCAAGGTGGTTCATCGAAGAAGGGGATTGTATCAGGATCATCCTTCCCGCAGGAAAACTCAAGAAGTTACCCCCTGACGAGGAGGGGATCCTCAGCATGAGCACGTCCACCCGCGCGGCGGGGAAGGGACCAGGACTCAAGCAGGTCGGGATCGGAGGCCCCTTCCAAAACGATCTCCTCATCGTCTTGGACGAGACAACAGCTCGAGCTTGACGCGAAAGCGTTGGTGGGGAAAAACTCGGGCCCAGGGATTACCGAGATACCGGATTTGAAAAGCACATCACCACAGACTCGACTAGCGGGAGGGTTTCCAGACCGGGATCTTCGCCCCCGCTAGTATGGCCGTCGGTGGAGACCACACCCGCGGTTCCGCCAATTGCACTATGGGTCCCTACTGGGCGACCCGGAGAAGGCATCCACTGTAAAAAAAACTGCGCCTTAAATTCAGTCGAAGACAACTTAAATCACAAGTTCAGTCGTTTTCCGACTGAACTGAGCCCCAAAATTCAGTCAGTTCAGAGTGCTGAAAACGGGCGCTTGCCTGGAAGGTGACTGAAAGGCGACACAAACCAACTTGATTTCAGTCAATTTTGGTGGCTGAATTTAAGGCGTGATTTTTTTTACAGTGATCGCCGGTCAGCGAGAGGGGTGGCAAGCTGAGGGTGGGGATGGATGGACACAGCGTGGAGCTACATGGCCAGCTGAAGTACTAGACAGCTCTTCCTGTAGAAAGCCGTAAAACAGGGATCAAACCGCGCGCTTAGGGTAGCCCAGCCCATGCATGAAACGCTTTGATGCAATCCACATAACGCCAAAACCCCACAAGATAATCAAAAAAACCTCAGATTGATGGCAGATCGAGTGATTGAGCTAGCCTTCGTTATTAGTGAGTCAAATGTGTATGTAGCAGACTATCCTACGAAAGCGTTCGTGAGACATCTGACGCGCGCGGAAGGAGAAAATGAGTGGGAGCATCAGTTGGTAACTTACAGGCTTAGTACAAGCAGACGGTGCATGTGTGTAGTGTATCAATAAAAAAGCAGGGGGCAGCCTATGGACAACACAGAGGAAGAAAATAAAAAACGACTCGAACCTATGGCTGATATCGTGGCAGCGGTTCTGGTCTAGAGGAACCCGGGAGAATGACATCTACCACTTGCCCGCCCATTTGCCGAGGTAAACCGTCATTAGCCAAGGCTGTGGGATCGTCGCCAGGATCTACTATCTCTGGAGGGGCAGATGGGAGAGGTTGTACCTCGCCTTGCGGTGGGGCACTCGGTAAGATAGGATCCTCTGCCTCGAAAGGAGGGGCGGATGGCTGAAGGTCCGGTTCGACATTCAAGTCATCATAGTCATAGTACTCAAGGGCAGCGGCCTTGCCCTTCGAGGAGGAAACTGCCGCCGGGGGTAGGGGGAATCCGACAGGAGACGGGACTAGTTCAGGGGCATTCTCGTATTCAAGTGATTGCACGTCATCCTCATAGAGGACAGGCGCGGAACCGTTGACATCTGAAGACCCAGGCTCCATTGGTGGTTGACTGCTCAAAATCTCCATCTGCCGGAGGACAGCCTTATCGTCGGTCGCAACATGAGCGACGTGGAGGTTAGATGGGGTCGTATCACCCCCAAGGGGTGATGGGGGTGGCGAATCGGGAGGGATAGAATCAATGTGAGCGAGGTGAGGGTCATAAATGGAGCTTCCCGGAGAAAGCCGTGCTGGATCTTTGACCGGTGAGATGTCAGGTGACAAGTGGGATCTGCCCTGGTATGCTGGAGGTAGAGGGGGTGAGGAAGGTGGAGACGGTGACGATGGCTCGATATGAATATTTCGTGATTCGTAGTCGGTTCTGAACGACGAGGGAGTAACGGAGCGAGCGCTCGAAATGGTCGGTGTCGGTGATGAAGGGCGGGACAATGGAAGCGATGAGGATCTCGAACGAGGGAACGAAGGGGTTGATGAGGTTGTGCGGGGGAAGCTGACGACCGAGTTGTTCGGTGCGTAAAGTGACGTGGTAGACAGCCTGGCGTTCCGTCGCCTCCTCGCGGACTGTTTGATATTTTCCCTCCATCGCGTGGTAGCCCTCACCCACAGCTTCGCCTTGGCCCGATACTCCTTTTCAGAGTCGACACTCTGCGAGGGCCCCGTCCTTCTTACCAACTTCCTCTCCACGTCCTTCCGTGGCTCATGTTTCCGCCTCCGCCGCCATAGTAGGAAAACGATAATGAAAACGATGATGACTGCGGCGAGTACGAGAGATAGCGAGATTATAAGAGTCGTCCGGGCAGGAGTCTTTTCGGAAGACCTTGACCAGCCGGGAGGGAGGAAGTCGGTTTCGCTGGTCGATGACGGCGCAGGAGTGGTAGCGAGATCGTCCACGGGGTAATTCCCATTCGGGGTAGGAGTATCATGACACTGGAAAAACAAAAGAAAAAATTGGTGTGCGGGACGCAACTAGGCGATCAAGATGACACGTACGACGCATACGGTGGATCCGTAAAGAGACCAAGTCGATAACTTTCGCCACCGCCCGTCGTCTCCTTGTGTGTACCCGGGCGCGAGATCCCTTCGGACACGACGTTTTATGGGGGGCGTCGGGGCGTCTCTGCGGATAGTTCTGCTGGGACCTGGCACGGGGGAGGATGGGGGCGGTGTGTGAGGAGGGAGGACGAACTCTTGAACGTCGAATTCGGGGCGGGGTTCAAGAGATGGGCAAAGGAAGGATGGGGGATCATTCGAGTCGTGGCAGGCGACGGGGGAGGGATTAACGGAGCCTACGAGGCTGGCCAAGATGGTGAGGAGGGCGGAGGAGGGCGTCGGTGGGCGAGGTATAGCAGAAAGATTTCTCAAGAAACGTATGGAATAGGGTGGAGGGTTAGTCGATGGATTGTGCTTGGCCATCCGAAGCGCCAAGCACTGACGAAGGCAAGTTTCGGACGTCGGGAATCGTAGATCACCGGAGCAACGAAGAGGTGCTCGCCGTCGCAGACGATGGGCGGGAGATGGCGGGACGACGCGGTGGTCGATGAAGGAGGGGTGGGATCCTCGGGCAACAACAGCTGAGACGGGGGGGGAGAGAAATCGCTGGCTGGTTCTGATGTGGCTGCCTTTTTAGGACATACGGCCCATCCTACATCTATTAATAGAAATATAATCCTATCTACTCCAGCCATCGACTCTGTTTCCGTTCCTCTCGTCGCTGTCGAGCCTTCTGCTCCAGCTGCGCCAGCTCAGCGACACCCACCACCCGTCGCAAGGTGTGTTCCGTCCCAGCTTCATACAGCATCTTGTACTTGCCGCCAACAATCCGCACGGAAAGATCCCCGTCGCTTTCTATCCTCGCCCTGGCATCGTCCTCGCGCGAAAGAAGATTCCTAATAATAGTCCTCAAATCCCCTGCCACCCGCCACCCGGTCACGGTCACGTACCTGGACAAAAATGGCTCCCCTCCATTCAATTTCTTCCCATCCGATGTTGTAATCCATTCCGTAGGCTGTTTCGTCACGTAGCTGGCAACGTACTCCCGCAAGCGTCCGATCCCACCCTCGTCCTCGTCGACGCTCGGGTCATCCTCCCCAATTAACTGGATCCTCAGGGCTTTCAACCGGCCATCCTGTTGACGCAGGATAAATTTAGATACACACCCCAAACGCCGGAAATAGAACATACCCATTCAAATCGATACAGATTTTCGTCCAATCCAACGTGTTGCTCGGCTTCTCGTCGGTACGCAATTGCGTCGTGGACCGTCATGTTTTCCTGCCGACGTGTCCACTGTAGCAACTCCCACAATTCCTGACATTTGCTGTCCGCCTCGATCGTTTGGACCTGAGCCAGGCACAAAGTCAAAACGCGGACCGCGTCGGGGTCACACGATCTCCTTACCTGTTTAATTATAGCCACGACGACCTTGTCCAGAGTGAACAAATGGTAGGCCTAGATGGTATCATGATTAGCAACCCGCGGGAGATCGTCATCACACCGGCGATACCTTCGTCCCAAAGAACCATCGCATATGCTCCTCAAAAGTCGCCTGGTCGAGTTCACCCTCGAACACCTTTTCACAGGCGTCCAGCAGATACGAGTAGAGCATATTTCCGTCGGGTTGTCCCCGCCCGAAGGTTTCAGCAGCTTGCTTCAGCACCCCAGGAGGTCCCAGAGGCTCGTCTAGACCCAGCTGAACTGCGACGGGATTGGACACCAGCTCCTTATGGTCACTGGCAGCAAGCTTCGCACCAATCTCCTTGCACGTGTTTAACCTGAAGTACAGCAGCTAAAATGTTGCGGTGCGATCAGAGGCAGCGTCATCGGCAACGTAGATGACGATACATACTTGAATAAGCCTGAGCAATGTGTAGAAAGTAGTATTGGCGAAGAACGGATGCCTCGAAATAACCGTCTTCCCAACCTCCTGGCCTCCAGGACCGCTCTGCACGGACTCACGGATCCACGTCTCGCATGGAGGGACCTTCACCATGTGCTTGTTCTCTGGCAGAGAAGAGGCCGATTCCTCGTTGGCGGAAACCTTCCTGCCCGATGATGCCCTACTGTCACTGGCTTCCTGGGGTACTCCTCCCGCAGTCTTCCCCTCCCCGTCGCTCGACGCAGGGTCCAGCGGTGGATCTTCATCCATTGGCTCAAACCCATGGCTGAACTCCGTGACGGGCAAGGAACAGAAGGCCGGTATGAACGACTGGAGGAACTTCTCGACGCTCCTCCGCTCCTGGAAACTGTACTGCGAGAGATTGTGGTCCAAGTAGGAGTAGACGAGTTTAAGGCAGTCATGGAGCAACGATGTGTCCGTGAAAGCATAATCCAGTTGGAAACCCAGTGACTTGAACACACCGTGCGCTCGCTTTCGTTGTTGGCGATCCCGGCGAGACCTACGGCCCTTTGCACGACGACTGCGGTTGCGCCGAGCGTCTCGCTCCCCTTCTTCCCCGTCCAATTCCAACTCCAATCTTTCCTTCTGTTCCAGCTTCACCGTCTCGACGTCGTTGACAAAATGCTTTGCAGTGATGGCTTTCTTGTCGTTTGACTTGAAGACCAGACCCTGGTGGTCAAGAGATTTGTAAAAGTTCTTCGCGTCGACCTCCTTCCACATTCTCCCCCACTCCCTCATCGCCCTCCTCCAGTCATCCTCCTTCTGCCTTAGCCGATTGAGAACGACAGGGACGGCAACACCGGGGCAGTCTTGCAGAGCCTGGATAACCTCCGCCCCAGAGTCCCTCCCGTAAATCTTCTTGATAGTCTTGTGGTAGATCCATTTACTGGGTCCCCCGAAGTCGGTCTTGAGCCTCCATGAATTCCTCTCCTCGTTCGTCATCTCTTCCACCCGCGCGTTTAGCGGTTCAAAGATGGAGATCGTGCGCACGAGACTGTCGAGGTGTACCTGGTATTCGTGTCGCTCCTCTTCGGATTTGTGCAGCGCCTCCTCGTAGGTGTTTTTCTTGTGAGCGACAAAGCCAGATTCTTCAGAGGCCCAGGTAGGATGGGAGACCCACTCATCGTTGAGCACGGATCGGCATAGTTCGTCACGTCCGGAACAGGCGAGCCTCAGTTCCTACATATCGACCGATGGTCAGTATCGTGGTTTGGGATCGAGAAGTAGGACGCTTACGCTATCAGGGCAACGTCGGTAAGAGGGTCCCAGCCCGTCATCTACGGGAGCAGCTGAGAGAGCCTCGGGAGGACCCATCCTCAAACTTCCCGGTGGACCACGTTCAATACTCCCCATCCCTTGGCCATCGCGGTCATCGTCCCATTCAATCAACTTCCTAAATTGTGTGCATAGATCCGCGTCACCATTGAAGAGTTCATCCACCTTAAGGACGAGGTCTTTGATCCCCAGGATGCCCTTGGTGTAGAGGCTTAGCAACTTCAGGAAGTCGTCGTACGCTTCGCGTTGATCGAGGTATTTCTTCGCCCGATCAAAGAACACAAGCTCTTCCTGCGCCGCGGGTGGGACATTGTTAGGGATATAGGCAGCCATAGAGGGTTGGATGGCGTGCGTTGATAAGGGATGTGGTTGTTGGTGTTGGTGGGGATGAACGTGTTGCGATTGTTGCGCCGATGGGTGAAGGACGGTATATGCGGGATGGTGCACGTTCATATTGGGTGACGGGGGAACCTGGTACTGAGGGAATGATGGTGATTGAGGTTCCGATTTGTGAGTGTATTTCGGCTTCTTTGTCGCCTGGAATCGATCTATATTCAACCTCGTGAACCCGGATTGTAATGGATTTTGCAACACACCCTTGAAGGAGCGGCTTTCGTCGAGGCTTCTTTCTCCGCGGCGCGTTTCTTCCTTCGGTTCACACTTTTGGCAGGCTTCTCGGGTTGTTGAGTATCTGGAGGTGGGTTCCACGATCCGTTTTGCTGGGATATGGCACCGACGAGACCAGCGGGAGGCAGGTGAGTGCTGAGGGCTTCAGGCAGGAAGTCCTTGAACTCTTCTAACAGATCTGGGGCGTCTTTAAACAAAATCTGCACTTGCGCATAGACCGGGTTCTAGAACACGCGCAATTAGCGGATCTGGACCAGCAAAGCGGAGAACGCCAAACGTACGTCATGGGAGTGCCTCTGTTCTTTCTGATATGTCTGCAGGATCTCCAGAAAGGTCTTGTACGTAGCTTGATCATCGGAATAGCGTAACTTGATCTTCTTCAGGTATTGGATCGCGTGGTTGAACTCTTGTCCGGGGCTGCCTACAAAGAGGAAATTGCTTGATGAGGATTGTAGATGGTCCTTGCCCGCCCTACCAGACATGTTTCCGAGGATGGACACCGCGGCATCGTTCGGTGTTTGTGCTGGAGCGCGAAGTCCGGAGGGTGAATAAGGCGGAGCCGCCATAACATTCGGGGGAGGTGTCATGTCGCGGAACGAGGGTAGAGGGAGCTGCTGTGGCGGTGGGATCCGAACCGGAGTAACAGATTGTGGGGTAATCGGACGCAGATTGGAAGCGTTCACGGAAAGCGACTGGAGGTTGGAGGGAGGGGCCGGCGAGGGGATGGCTACGGGTTGTGGCTGGAGGGAAGGAGGGTTTGTGGGCAGCCTGCCGATCGAACCGTCGGACATCTGCGTCAGGACGCCCATGGGGGTGGTGACGGTTATAACGTCTTGGCGGGGATCCGACAATATTTCGATTCGGTAACCCGGTGGCAGGAAAGTGTTGAATCCTCCGATTAGCTCTGAATGTCCGTGGAAGAGCATGGACACACGCTGGATCACTCCAGGCGTATCAATGCTATTCGTTTTCAGTCCTGGGATTTCTCGAGGAACGGATAACCCACGTTTGACCCTTGAATTCCTTCATGATATCCAAAAACTGGTTGTAAACTTCTGGTCTTTCCCGGAACCGATTCTTGACGAGATCCAGGTATGTGAGGGCGTCGGTGACGTTGAGCGGTCGAGCTGCGCTGTCTCCCATTGTCGGTGTTGTCGCGGTTTGAGACAACATGGCCAGTTGGGGGTCCAGGCCGGCGCTTTGGACGTTCATAGTCGCGTACAAGGTCGGATAGGTTGCGTTGGGATGGCCACTCTGGGGAGACGGGTCGATCAAAGTCGCGTGACGTGTGTGAAACCTTGAAGCCGTGGGTAGGTTTGGGGAAATGTCCGAATTTTCTGGATGCCTTGTGGTTAAACCCTTCGTCTCACCGCCGGCAATGGGGTTTTTTTTGCTAAAGAAATGGTGGTTTTTTGTTGGAGCTTGAGCTGGTTCTTTGGGGACAAATGGGGATGGGAACCCCTTGAAGTTGCGGCGATAATATAAACGGAAATTCCTTTCGTTGGCAAATGTATGGCTCTACTTAACATTCCCTCACCCGTTCTATCCTTTGGACACTGATTCAAAATTTACATGTTACAATCCACTTCGACTGGCCTCACGACATACAATGGTATCCGAAAAAACAAACGGTCCGGGTTGACACAAATTTACCTAAAGGTGCACTTGAACTCGGTCGCCACAATCCCTGAAAATAAAGAGTCATTGATTGTGGATACGCAGACGTGTGGCCACCTACCGAACTCTCGGAGGAGTATCTCACTAGCCGCCTCCTCTCCCCTCCCAGGTTTCAGTAGTTCCTTCCATTCTTCCTGGAAGACCTGCGTTCCAATCCAGCCAGCATCCGGAAATGGGCCACGGACCGCTTGCGTGACAAGCAAGAGGTCAACCAATCTTGAGCTCTGACGCTGTATGAATTCGAGTTTGTTGGAATAGCCGCGTTCGTCGATTGCGTTCTCCACAATGGTGAGGTCTTCAGTGTGGTCCTCCGCGAGGTCGAAGCCAAACTTTCGTTTGAACCACGCATAGGTTTCTCCATAAGTGATGACGAGCCCGCCGACGATTTTCTCGCGGTCCAGGTGGTAAGGGAGCACCTCTGAGGATGGATCCTCGGGTTTGGACGGTGCGGGTGTGGGTGGTGCAGGAGTCGAGTCGTTGGGGTTGGGAGGCAGGGGCGTGGATGAGGTAGAGGACGTTGGGCTCGGGCTCATGGTGTATGTTGACAAAGGGCCGAGATATGGCGCAGATTGCGTCACATCTCAGTTCGCTGCCAATCTGCCAAAATGGCAGCTGCCTAGTGTATCGCCTGGCTGGCAACTGGCGAGATCGAGAGGGGGTTGGCCAGGGGTTGCTCCGCAATCCGCGAGGGAGGATCCGACAGTCCACGGCCGGGCTGAGCAAACCGGACCCTGGGACCCTGCTGATATTCTACAAGGTTACCAAGTATTTCTGCCACCCACTGCCAACCTGCCTGACACTTTTTTTTTTTGAGAAACTGCCCACAACACTAGTTGGGATGGCCATCTGGGGAGACGGGTTGATCAAAGTTGCGTGACGCGTGTCTCACACCATACAATGATGTTCGGAGCAAAGCGGTCCGGGTTCGACACAATTGTGGACAGTGTCACGCACTGGGGCAACGGAGGCTAGTTGAAGTGGATTGCGAAGTTTGAATCAGTGTGGGGGAGTGTTAAGTAGAGCCATACGTTGGCCAACGAAAGTAACTCCTCCCCATCCGCATTTATCCAGAAAGAACCGATTCAAACTTCAACACAAAACCGCCATTTCTTTAGCGAGAAAAACACCTCATTGCCGGCGGTGGGACGAAGGGTCCAACCACAAGGCATCCAGAAAATTCGGACGGCCCCCAAACCTGCCCGCGGTGTCGAGGATCGTGCGAGGATCACCATTGCTCATGGACACCGAGGTAAACCGAGTCCAGTGTTTCTGGCAAATGGGGAACATTGAGAGGGCAGCAGAAGGGGATATGAGGGGATTTTTGTGATCATAACGTGAGATTTGCTTGCTTGACTCGGGGCTTCAAGCTTCAAGCTTGGGAACACACCCTATAACTTAGGTGTTAGTATGAAGCCGACGGACCGACAGATTCAGACAATGCTATGGGCTTGAATTGTTCCGTTATTGGCTCTTTGATGCCGATCGTGCCGAAGCGAGCTCGTCGGTTGGCAACAGCTCTCTTCACTTTCACGTAAGAGCTCTTGGTGATGAACTGCGCCGCTCGGTTTGTTCCTCCGAAATGTGGCGGGTACTACCAACGTTCGTGCCGAAGTTCTGCTCCGAGTCCCCTAGACGATAAATCGGCGAAATTTCCGTGTGGTGGGGAAGAGTCTGTGGGAGTCTGAGCGGATGGACGACTGATCGATCTGCATTGCTCAGAAAGGGGCCGGGGACCTGGAATGCATGGACAACAAAAGAAGGCACGTCAAGGGCAGATTCACACGTGAATCGCGACCACCACTCTCTCACTTTCATCCAGCCAACAACAATCCGGCAGACGTTGCAGAGATGCCCTCCGGAGTCTTTTAATCAGGCGCTACTCATACCCTCGGCTTGCTGGAACGCTGCCCGGTCAGCTACACGTCCGTCCCACTCACCCTCATTCGCTATCGTGAGTTCGGCGTCACACTAATACTCAATGACCAACTGACCGCTGTACTTAAAACTTGCGTTTCAGTGCTTTGTTCCTCTTGTCTGCTTGGTGCCACCACCCCCTGGCTCTCGCTTTCCGCCCCTCGCCGATTCATGCTCCGTCGGCGCTGCATCATAATGCCTCCAAAGTTTGAAACCCACCTCAAAGGTGTTCTGATAACATGTGTTGGACTCTTGGCTAGCTCCTTAGGCGTGTTTGTCGTGCGTCGCCCCCACATTTCGTCTCTCTATTTCGCACTTAAATTCATTCAATTCGCAGAGCATACTGAGTGTCATCGTTTCGCCGCTATTCTCCCTATTCTCGACATCCAAACCTATCTTCATCGGAGAGGGGAAGACAGGTCCCACGCCGAGGTTTCAACATCCGTCTCAGAGAATACATCCTCGCCATATTCGACCACCATCATCTGATAAATCTTCATCTCGCTCTTCGAACACCCTCTCGAGCAACGATACAGCCCATTCCATTTATTCCAATCAGACCACTGGCAGCGAGTCCCGACGGACTCCATCTCCTAATGGAACAAGGTTCCGCGATAATACCTCCGAATCACTGATTCCTTCTCGGTCTTCGACCCCCGGGCCAATACCAGCGCCTTCACCTCCTTCACAGCCTCGATCTCCAAGGAACGGTCTCCGGACCTACCTAGGTATGCGCAAACGTTCAGCACTGCTGGACGAGCCCACTCCAGAAGAACCCGGCCCCACCACGGGCGCCGACGAACCCGATCCCGATCAAGGTTCGCACGAGTGGGGGCTCGGTCAAGCAGAGATAATTGTTTCTCCTCCGACCCCTTCGTCATCTGTTTTCTTGCATTCGGCTCCGGGGCGGTCCGAAGTGCGGTTTGGTAATGTCAGCACGCCTGGCAAGCCGGCGGCTAGATTTGTAAAAAGTCACTCGAAGCGACACAGTCTGTCATCGGCATGTCCTCGTAAGTCATCGTTCGTTGGTCATCCGATTATTTTCAGTGGGGATGCTGATGACGCGTCCGGCAGGCAAACGGAGGTCGTGCAAAAGGTCGTCAAACCCATCCACCCCCAAATCAGCATCACCTGCAACCACGCCCGTGGTCGAGTCGAAATGGCACATCGCTATGCGTGCTTCACGGCGCAAGAAACGAAAATCGTTACGAATCGACCCATCTCAGGGCGCAGCGTCTCCGGTGCTTATTGAGAGTGGAGGCGTTGTGGATGGCGAAATGATTCACGAGGAACCTATCAGCATCAATCGGCCCCCGGTATCCAAATTACCACTTATCCCAGCTCGTCAGGCTCCAGTCAGGACACGCCCATACGAAGCGCCTTACTTCTTCCCTATCCCAGGCAGCCCGGAAGCAATCGGCTACGCGGAGAGGGTTCGTGAGGAACGAAGATCAGTGTTTGTCCACCCCGATGGGATGCTCGCAAGAAATAAGAAGGACCTGAAGAGGCCCTCGACCATTTTCAGTCTCGAAAAGGACGGGACCGCAGGTATCTCGAAACTCCGCGGTGAAGGCAGCCACGATCAGGTTCCCGAGGACAGTGGTAAGAAGCGATCGAAGTGCACTCTGAAGGGGTCTGGGGATAGGAATCCCAATTCTTCTCCCTCCATCCCCGTCGATGAATTTGGCGTACAGGTCGGAACTCCTACGAAACTTCGTAAAGCGAGTGACCCAACCCAGTCCCCACCCTCCCCGGATACCACACCGCCACCGACCACGTCGTCACGCCCTCGGGCACAACGGCAAGGAAGTCAAGGTATCATGCGGATCCTTGGGAAACGTTAATATCGATATCGCCCTTTCTCAGCCTCCCCACCCTACCCCATCGCATCCCAATCACTAACGCCGGACTACCCAACCTTTGATCCAATATCCAGACCGCATCGCATTAGTCCTTCGGAACAGAGTAGAGCATCCTCCAATTCGTCACCCCGTCCTGCTATCTCGTTAGATCTATTCATTTGTGTCGTTCTGTCGTTTCCGCACGATTCTACCCCCTACCCCCCTCTCGTCCAACTTGGTTTTTTATTTCGTTTCGTTATTCCCCTCGCTCGTTTGTTTTCGGTTTATCACTGTCTCTGTGTTTTCCCGGCGGATCAGGGCATTCCTGATACCTCTCCCCGTCCATCTAACTAATCTTGGTTTTGTCTCCAGGGCGCCCGTGTCGAGCATGCTGCATTTAATCTTTCGTTACATCGACAACAGGTTATCCGCACATCAGTTTATTGGTACAATACGCACAGCAGTGGATGCTAGTTCAATCACTGAACTCGCCACCAATTATCAATCTGAACTTTTGATTATCTCCTGGGGTTCTGGTGCCACGGGGACCACACCAAACAGATCATGATGCCACATGCGTGGTTATAAAGACCTTGACTTGTTCACTGATTAACATTTGGAGGGTATGTATGATCTTCGTGGTCCCTTGTAGATACCCTCCCGAAGACATTCAATCCGACGTGCAAGGTTTGTTGCATCCAGTACCCATGGGAAGGGTTGCTGTTTGTACAGACGTGTAAGCTCATGAAATAACTCTTGAACTCAGTTGTCTCAATCCCTGAAGGGTATGCAGTCGGGCATCTACCTACCAAACTCTCGGCGGAGCACTGCACGAGCCCTTTCCTCTTCCACCCCAGGTTTCAATGTATCCTTCAAGTCATCTTGGAGAACCTCCTCCACCCACGGCGGCCCCGTATTCAGAAACTGCCCATAGGCCCTCTGTGTGACAAGCAAGAAGTCGAATGGTGATGCGTCCTGGCATTGTACGAGATCGATGCTGTTGGAAAAAACGCGTTCATGGATGTAGTTTTCCATGTACCACAAGATATTGAGGTCTTCAGAGTGATCATCACTGATGTCCACGTCGTGCACCCGTTTAAACCGTGCCCGAGCCTCTGCACAAGGGATAACAAATCCACCAACAATTCCCTTGCGTAGTCGGAGGCGAGAAGGCTTGTCTATCTGGGATTGGTTGGGGTTGGAGGGTGCCATGGGTGTGGGTGATATGGA
>Ga0307517_10010141_pt1 | contig 13225 bp, 12 predicted proteins | sample 23_EM_MG_FD_194515 | JGI IMG/M metagenome (GOLD analysis project Ga0307517, IMG submission 194515) | Populus trichocarpa ectomycorrhiza microbial communities from riparian zone in the Pacific Northwest, United States - 23_EM | ecosystem: Host-associated > Plants > Roots > Unclassified | place...
TCTCACAATGGACACTTCTTAGAATATCATAACACAATGAAGTTTCTGAAAGGAGAAATTGCACTCTATGATGAGTTATGTAGATCTTCCACTTTCTTTCTAGTGCTATGGCTTACAAACTACTGCTTACCTTTTAAATAAAGCTCCATCCAAATATGTTAATAAAACTTCATATGAGATATGAAATGGAAATAGACCAAACTTATCATACTTTAAGATTTGAGGATGTGAAGGTTATGTGAAGCATAATGTATCTAAAAAGCTAGAAGCTAAGTCAGATAAATATAAGTTTGTGGGATATCCAAAACAAACAACTAAATATTATTTCTACCACCCTGTTAAGCAAAAGATATTTTTCTCAAAACATGTTATCTTTTTAGAGAAAGAATTTGTTCTTGAAATAAGCAGTGGGGAACAATTGAACTTGAAGAAGTTCAAGAGCTACAAACTGACATCCAAGTGGAACTTGAGCCTGAGACTGTAACATTGAATGATTAGTCTTATGTTGAAAAAAATACAAGAACTTCGTAAATCTGGTAGGACATGTCATGCACCATTGAGATATCAGCTTCTTATAAATGTTGAGAATGACAAGTTACTCATGATTGATGAGCCTATCAACTACATAGAAGCAATATTTGATATTGATTTTGAAAAACAGCTTGAAGCCATGAAATCTAAAATGAATTCTATGTACACCAACCAAGTATGAACTTTGGTTGATCCATCTGAAGGGATAAAATCCATTGAATATAAGTGGGTATTTAAGATAAAGATTGACATATATGTGAATGTACTAACATACAAAGCTAGACTAGTTGCTAAAGGTTATAAACAAAGATAAAGTGTTGACTTTGATGAAACCTTCTCGCCAGTAGCTATGTTAAAATCCATAAGAATTTTGCTTGTTATAGCTGCATGCTATGATTATGTGATTTGACAAATGGATGTCAAAACTGCATTCCTGAATGGAAGTATTCACGAGGATGTGTATATGACACAACCTGAAGGTTTTGAATCTAAGAAGCAAGCTACAAAAATCAATTTATGGACTTAAACAACTAGTTAGAATATCTATTTTGATAAGATAATCAAATAGGTTGATTTCATAAAAAAATATGGATGAACCTTGTGTTTATAAAAAGGTTAGTAGGAGTGATGGTGTTTTCTTAATCTTATATGTAAATGACATATTAAAAATAGGAAACAACATTCATTTACTTCAATCACTAAATATTTGGTTGTCTAAGAATTTCTGCATGATAGATATAAGAGAAGCAACCTATATAGTGAGAATTAAAATCTATAGAGATAAATATAAAAGGTTGCTTGGATTGTTTTAATCTATGTATATAGACAAGATGCTAAAACGATTTAACATGGAAGAATCCAAAAGATGATACTTACCAATTTTGCATGAGATCCGTCTCTCCAAAGACATGTGTTCTAAAACACAAATTGAGAGATATAAGATGGAAATGATTCCCTATGCTTCAGCAATAGGATCCATTATATATGCGATACTATATACCAGGCCAAATATATCTTATGCTTTTAGTATATAATATGTAGATATCAATCTAATCCTGGTGAGGGTCACTAAAAAATAGTTAAAAACATTCTTAAATACTTAAGAATGATTAAGAATATTTTTTTAATCTTTAAAGGAAATGAACTAGAAGTTTATAGTTATTTAAATGCTAGTTTTTAATCAGATATTGATGATAGAAAATCTCAGTCAGGATATGTATTAACTCTGAATGGAGGTGCTGTGAGTTGAAAGAGTTCCAAACAAGAAATCATAATAGATTCTACAATTAAAGCCGAATACATCTTTATATCCGAGACGGTAAAAAAATGCTATTTTGATTAAGAAGTTCATTACTGAACTTGATGTGGTTCTTAGCATTGTTGATCAAGTAACCCTATACTGTGACAACAATGAAGCCATTGCACAAACAAAGAAACCAAGGTTTCATTAAAGATCTAAATATGTACTGAAGTGATTCTATCTTATTAGAGAAATTATAAAAAGAAAAGATGTAAAGATAAATTGAGTACCTACCGAAGAGGGATATGGTATTAGATACATGGCCGATCGACTTTTATGCAAGCGAGGGATTATTAGTTTATATGCCTTGTAGCCAATCAATTGGTTACATGTAGCACTATTTTATCCATGTAGAACATATTTAATTTTAATAAATAAAGGCATTATTTATTTTTAATATTCATTTATATTTAATATATGAATTTAATGTTTGATAAATGAATCTACAATAAAGATAAAGTCCATAGAATAAAAGCACTTTGCAAACGAAATCATAAAGATGTTATAATTATAAGATTTCTTTTGCATCAAAGTATTGTTCCTAAATTATTTTGGTTAATGCTCTCTTAATAATAGAAATTTATTAAAGTTGATGAGACGAGTACATATTATATTCTTTCTTTTATGAAAGGAAGCAGCTGATCTCATAAGCTAATGTATAAGGGATACACAACCATAATATGTAAGTGCTTGTTATATGACATGTACACTAAACCAATCCGCATAAGAATTTTATATGGAGATATTACCTATGTTTATGGAAAGGCTCATATGATGGTTGTGTAAGTGATCCTTAAACTTGATATCACTATGTTATCTTATATATGGAGTGTTATGTTTTAATCCTATTACATTTTATCATGGTAAATGTAATAAATAAGCAGACATTGAATATAACATAAACTATATGAAGGTATTTGAGTGATCAATAGAGAATTCATCACCTTAGATGAATTTAGAAAAATATTCCACATGTTTTCAAATAGTATTGATTGTTAAATCCTTGTGGAAGGTGGAATGAGTTTCAAATCTTATTTAAAAGATCAATGACTATAATGTTGCAAAAAAATATGATTTGACTTAGCAGACCCACTCCATACTAAAATGTCTAAATCAGAACAATATTGATAAAGGGATAATAATTACACTGAGAAACCAGTAACTGAAAAGTTAAATCAAACTACCTATGACTTTTCTAATATTTGAGGTACCATGACACGTTGGTAGACGGGTGCACTTGATCTTCAAATATAAATTACTAAATTATTGAATTGATAATAAATTAAATTGTTTAATTTATTTAATTTTATTTATTTAGAATTATAATTTATATTTGAGCCAACATATTAGAAATCTAATGAGTCACACACATTAAGAACCATTAGTCAGAAATTAAATTGGGATAATTAATCATGTGTGATTTGATTGAAAATAATTTTAGAAATTAAACACTATAATATATTTAATTTAGGGATTATAATTCTAGTTCTAGGATAATCAAGTAGGGACTTGATTGATTAAGTTAATAAAATTATCCTTAAATAATATATGGATATTATTTAAAGGAAAAATTGATATCTAACCATTTATAGAGTTTTTAAAATTTCCTATAAATATTAAGCTAAGTTTATTATTTTGATAGAAAAAAAATTATGTTAGATAACTTTTATAAAAGAACTAAGCAAACATAAAATTAAAGCTAGCACTTCAGGCTTATTAAATTCCTCTATTTTAAATAGAAATTTAGAAGATCTTTTACTGGTGGTTCATTTTAATTACTGTTGAAAGTCAGATAATTAAACGATTTGTGATTTACAACAACCCAACCCTAAGAATTTAATCAAAACCAAAAAAAATCAAATTTTCAAATAAATTTAGATATATATGAGATCTTAAAAACTTAATTAATTTTATTTCATTATTTTCGATGCATACATGTGTTTTGTGTCAACCAACAATTCCACCATTTCATACAAAAAAAAACCTGAACACAAAACCCATGAACGAAATTTACTATAAATCAAACACGAAAATCTTACTCCATTAAAAATGAATTTTGATCCATAATTTATGGTTCTCACCATCTTCTCTCTGTCAGTAACTACTCCAGGGAGTCATATAAATGCTGAATAGATCAGGGGCTCTTCAACAGTGATTTGAGGGGAGTGAATGCAAGTCTGTTCACAGTAACCTGAAATTCTTGCAAAGGTTTCTTGATTCTTGGGGAATCCAGAGATTCTAACATAACATTGCCTTTAATGTAACCTCCCGTTTTTCTACTTGCCAGCACATCCAGCTATGTTGTCTTTCCAGCCTCGCTGACTCCCATTAAAGCAGTCAGGGATCCTGGCGTAAAAGCTCGAATAATTTATGAAACAATCGTGACCTAAATCAGGACACCCTGTCACTTCTTGACCCTTCATTTCACCATCATTTAACTAGTTAAGGTAGTTACCATGAAATGAAATTCTAATATTGGGTGCACAGACTAGGATGAAAATCTTGACGAATCAGACACTATTAAGGTTCAAAATTGATGAATGATATGGAAATAAAATAAATTTGGTTGCTCGAATTGTTATATCACAGGAAAGGACAAAATACATAAGAGTTTTTACTTCTTGCTTGCTTTGTTTCCATTGATTGATATGATTTCTTTCTTTTCCCTGTACATTTTCATGGGCAGATCGCTCGTTAGCTTTTTCCTCGGACATAATTACTTGTGGTTTGCAAAGAGCTATTAAAAAGAATCACGGAGTTCGACAAATGTTAATGATGTTTGTCGAAGGATGAAAGAAAAGATTGTGTATTCAACCTTGAAAGATTGCCAGAAGGTGACATAAACTTACGGTTTAGGTACATGAGCGAGAAGGTAACCAGAACATCGAACAGAATGGTGAATCCAAGAAGTCCTGTGGATCCAATCCAGTTCCAGTTTTTCTTGGGATCTACATCAACATTCTGCAGCATTGCCACCCCCAACTTTCTGGTTTTTTTTTATGACTTCCAAAAATATTTTGAAATTTTTGAAACATGAGCATGTTTTCTCGTTTTTTATTAAGAAAATAAAAGATAGAAATGAGGTAGAAAATTGGAGTTTAAAAATGAAAAATACTTGTCATCAGCGAACAACCTCTTAAATGTCATCTAAACAGTCATGGAAGGCCACCTCAAAATAACAACTTGTTATCTCAAGTTTTTCCTTCCTTGCACATCCAGTTTTAAACTATAAAGAGATTGGATCACTCTACATTTTGATTCTCTTCATTGTTGAATACAATAATAAAACATTGCTACCTATTATATATCTCCAAGCTCAGCTTGACATACAAATCTTGCTGCCTATCTTGCCTGGAAGTTCAGTGTCCTTATGCAGAAGGCATACAAAAATGCAAAGAAGACTGTAAAGCCAATTAATACCGCAGCAACCGGCCCCATGAAATCTGGGTCAAACCCAAAATGGTCTTGTATATAAAACTTTATTTGAGGATTATCATCATAACCAGGAACTTCAATGGTGTCCAGAACATCGCCATACTGGGACACAATCAGTCCATATACTGTCCACGCTACAGGGCAAATCCAATAGTACCAGACCCACCACTTGGGAATTTTCTGAAATCTCAAACGGAAAGTAACAAAAGTGTGTTATTACACTAAGTCGAAAATGATAAAAAAAAATTATACTCTTTAGAAATTTAACGTACCGGTCTTGGTATAAAGAAGCCAGAGAAAAGATTGAAGAGAGAATAGAATGTTGCTGCAAAGATGGCTGCTATTTGGTGGTTTGGGGTGACGGCAACAGCCATCATTCCGTAGTACGTGAAGTAAAGGAAGGAGAAGAAATTGATGAAGAAGAACCAGAAGAATTTGGCTGCAGTCCATTCAAAGGCCACCATGGCATATACAATTAGTGTATAATAAGTAGCTTGAACAAATACGTATGGTATTTCACAAACAACCTGCATGCATGTCACGTATGTGTATATATAATACAGAATCCGGTCAGTCAATTTGATGTTAATAAGTTGCTATATACATATGTATGTACAAATGCTTTAAGGATACAAGATCGACTCACCTGTGCAATGGCATAAGGTAATGCAGCATACATCCCAGCTGCTTTTTCTCGGTAAAACACCGTTCTTTCAACAGCTACCACTGGTTGTACTGTTTGGCAGTTGTTAATACCAACAAACAAGACAGAAGAATACATGGCACCGATAATCATAGACAGATCACTTGAGCTCTCCCTGAATGATCAGACAACGTAAACAAATTTTAATTTAGCCTACTGATCAGGAATATGTTAGAGTTCTTAGCCAGAGTACGCACTCGACAACTGACCTTCTAGTCCCAATCTTCCAGAATATGCTACCAACCATAAGAGCACAAAGCAAGGTAAAGATGTATCTAACAAGGTTATAATCAGGAGTTCTCCAGTATGTCCACCACTGCTTCCAGAGGCAAGATTTGAACTGTCCCCATATTGACTCCGAATACCGTGTGGCAAAATACAGGTCTTTTGCTCCTGGCTTTTGCGTGCTCAACTCCTTCACCAACGCCTTGTTTCTCCTGCTCATAAGGAAACATGGATTGAGTTTAAACCTCATAATTTAGCATATAAAAATAAGCAAATAATTCTCATGTACTTGTCACTTGACATACTGATACAAAGATGAACATTTGTAGTGTTCTGCAAAGTCCATTCCAAGCCGGACCTCAACTGCAGCTGAACTCACTTCTAGCATCCATGTTGCTGGATTGTACTTCTCTTTTATTTTAGGGACTCCGTGAATGGCCTGTAAGATGTCAATACCCGTGATATCAGATTATGAAAAACATTTTTATCAATTATTGGATCGATAAAATCATAGAGAGATTAAATTACCTCAAAGTACTCAATGATCTTGCAAGAATTTCGACCCAATGTTCCAGAGTATATTACTTGTCCTCCCCTCTTCATTAATAACAATTCATCAAAGGCTTCAAAGATGTCAATGCTAGGTTGATGAATCGTACAGACAACTGTTCTTCCAGTATCCACGGTGTTTCTCACAGTCCTCATAACAATGGCAGCTGCCCTTGCATCAAGACCAGAAGTTGGTTCATCCATGAAAATGATGGAGGGATTAGCAACCAGCTCCACTGCTATTGTTAATCTCTTTCTCTGTTCTGTGGACAACCCTATAATTCCTGGAAGCCCAACTATAGCGTCCTTGAGATTGTCCAGCTCTACCAATTCCGCCACTTCATCCACAAAATTCTGAAAAGATAAATCCCACCTTTTATTTAGCTCGTAAACTATCACCTCAGATTTTAATTATGATTAGTTGAAGTCTGGAACAGTAACAAATTTACCATCTTTTCTTGTTTACCGACTTCTTTAGGGAGACGAAGAAATGCTGAATAAATCAATGATTCTTTAACAGTGACTTGAGGAGAGTGGATATCATTCTGTTCGCAATACCCAGAAATTCTTGCAAACGTTTCCTGCTTCTTGGGGAACCCGGAAATTCTAATATCACCGTCAACGTATCCACCAGTCTTTCTTCCGGCCAAAACATCCATCAGTGTGGTCTTTCCAGCTCCACTGACTCCCATTAATGCCGTGAGGACTCCAGGCCTAAAAGCTCCTGTTACTTCTCGAAGTAGCTGCAACCGATCCTCTGGAACTCCTTGCTCCTTCATTTCCTGTTTTCATTCATTAAAATTGGTTAGCGAAGGAGTTTGAGTGGTATTTTATGAATACTAGCTACTCTCGTTTCAAAAGCCCATGCTTCTAGTTAGCAGTGTCTTTATGCAAGAATTATGGTTGATAAGTAGCACGTCCATAAGATGAATGGAACATTTTATAAATTGACGTTTGGGGCACAGTGAAAGTAGAAGGTATTGATTCTTACAGGAGGCATGTCCACAAAATAATTCACATCGTCGAAGGACATGGAAAGAGGAGTGAAAGGGAGGACCATTCCTCTCTTAGGAGCAACTCCATTTGCTGCTTCAAGAGTTGAATCAGAATTTTTAATTGGTCCACTGGGATTGGATGGGCTGCTCATTCTCAAGAGTTCAATTTTACCTAATATATTGCAAGTCCATGTAAGGAATTCAAGCATTTTATACAGAGCATTGAGTTAGGCTAATGACTGCGGGAGTGAACCTTTCTTTGACGTGGTTCCTTCTTTTGTTGTTTCCTCAGAGATTATGGCCTGTGGCTTTCCAGGAGCTATTGTGTAAAACAAAAACATGGAGAAGATTAGCTACCTTAAAGATGAGTGAATTGGAAATAGTTAAGAATTTCACAACATTCATTTTGATAGAATGTAATGCCATGACTTACGGCTAAAGTACTCGAGAGAAATGGTGAAGAGAACATTGAATAGAACAGCAAAACCTAGAATAGCAGCTGTCCCTATCCAATACCAGTTCTTATCAGTATAAACACCAAAGCTATCGAGCACTGCTGCGCCTAATCTGGTAGCGTTGTCTGAAGCCTGAAATGCAATCAAAATATACTTCTTATAAACAAGTTTAAATCGTCACTCTAATATATTTGATTCACAATCTGAGACGGGTGATGCTGTAGATAGAATTATGTTGGACATGATATCATACCAGTTTGTTCATCCACCTGGGAGCGAACATTTCGTTCACAGCTATGGCATTGTAGCCATAAGACAAAGGGGAAACCCAGTAACCCCATTCCCACCAATTTGGAATGGTACCTGTCACCATTGTAGCAACTCTTATTTAATGTATTGAAAGCCAACAACTGCAGAGAATTCTGAGACGGGGACTAACATTTGAGTACAATAAAATTATATTTGAGGTTTTTGTTTCATTCTAACCTTTAGGTAAGATGAAACCTCCAAGCAAGAAAACAAGGAGCAGAGTGAGAGCCCCGCCTGTGTTGGCAATGATCATGGTCCTGCAGACCCCAGCAATAAGCCTAAAGAGGCCCGCAGCCATTTGTTGAATGAAAAATACCAGTAGCAGTTGCTTGAAAAACCTGCAAAACAGGCAGGATGATATCTCACTCAAATGATCATGCAATTCAAGAGCATCTTTAATTTAGAAGTTCTTGGTATGGTGGCTATGGTGGTTACCTGTTGGCTTCCGGTGCAAAACCAATGGAGTAATACGTAATTGACACCCAAACAAGAGACTCGATTATTGACGATGGCAGCTGCAGCAAGAAAGTTGGCAGGGTGAAAGTCCAGGCAGGATGGAATTGTAGTTCTCTTTGCTTGTAAAAAACAGGAAGCCTCTTGATTACAAGTGTGAGCTCAGCGAAACCATTGAAAATGTTAATGATGATGGTAAACAAAAGAGCACCAATATACACTGCTCCATCTTCTTCATTTCTTGTATGCATTTTAGACTTTATAAACAGCGTTGACACTATAATTGCCATGATAATAAGTTGGACCGTCTTGGCTACATAAACATACGCATTTCTCCGAACCAAAATCCATTCTCTATCCCAGCATGCCTTGAGTAGTTCCATTTTCGGAACTGTGTACTTTGAGAATGATAGTGCTGCTTTGTGGCCTCGGGACTTGTCAAATGGCAATGAAAGCTCATTCTCTATTCTCATGCCTACATGGAACCTCTTGAACCTCTCAGCAAATTCCGGGACTGTTATGCATCTATATGGCTTACTTCTGTCAACCCAATACTGCTCTTGGTCTTTCTTTGAAGTAACCTGCAGTCACAAATCATTAATCAAACTACAAGATGTCTGTGTTGATATTGGCTAAAGCCCACCCATCGGGTTAGGTCTGAAATGTTAGGCTTGGCCGTTTTCAATGGGTTCTTACCTCTAGTAAGAAATCAGCAGCGCCCTTTCTCTCAGGGCAGCGGAACCCACAGCTCTCAAAGAAAGCAAGGATGTGCTCTCGTGGGCCCTGGTACACAATCTGGCCTTCAGATAAAAAGATGATATCGTCAAAGAGATCAAACGTCTCAGGAGCAGGCTGGAGCAGGGACACAATGACTGTGGCCTCAGTGTGGTGCACAATATGCTGCAAGCACTTCACTATTTGGTATGTTGTGGAGCTATCCAGACCGGTAGATATCTCATCCATGAATAGTGTCTTCGTGGGCCCAACCATCATCTCTCCTGAATTAATTAATTAATTAATTAATTAATTAAAATAACTCCCAATAAGAACAAGCATCAAATGCTAGTAGCTACACGAGCACCTACAATTTGACTTGCTCAAAATGTTATACAGTATGTCCCAGCATACATCCACTGTTCTTATAAAAGATTTACTGGGTATTTTAAAATGAGATTATGATTTGTATCGGTGAAGTTAAGAGCAATTCAAATAATAATTCTAAGTAAATAGCTAGCAAGTAAAAACATAATAAATTAACCTGTCGTCACTCGCTTTTTCTGTCCACCCGATATTCCTCGTATCATTTCATCTCCTACAACGGTGTCCTTGCATATATCGAGTCCTAATATCTGTCTCATGACAACAAAACAAAGGGAAACAATAAAAGTCAAGAATAAATTAGCCCATTTATCCTAGAAAGTCAAGTATCATGACAGCAACATTCGTGTTTTTTCAAAGAAAATGGGACGAAATGCTTATTAGTTGGTAGAGTATTTCCTTAAAAAAACAAATGAAGGTTGGGGTCAGCACAGCCCAGCTACACCAACATGGTAATTAGACGTCAGTCAACGGAGCGAGTGACGAGGAGAAATATTTCAGAAGAGATCTTGAGATCGTCAGAAACTTGAAGAGTCATGAAGACAACTCCAAGTTATTTCAATTCCAATTATCTAAAGCAATAATATATATTAATTCCATGGCTAGGGTAATTCTCCTTGAGCTTACTTTGAGTGTGTAGTCGGTAATAAGACTGCTTTGAACTCCTTCCATTGCAGTTGCCTGAAAATTACAGATGAAATTTATGTGATTTCTATATTGTGAATGGCGGAAACTTGCTCTTTCTTTGTAGCTAGACGTATAATATTAGTGCTTGGCATTTACCTTCATGAAAAGATCCACTTCTGCCTCTGGAAATATTCCACGTTTCTTCTCTTTGCTTACAAGTGCACTTAGGAGATCTATGAGAATGAGATGATTGATCCAAAATTACTTGTTTTAGCACTTAATAAACCAAAGTAAAGACTGAAGTTTTGGCACGCTCAGATGTATAATCAGTTAATTAATACCATATCGTGTCCCGACCCCCTGACACCTTGATGAGAAATCCAAGGTTTCTTTCACAGTCATTTCTCCTATGTGAGCATCATTTTGGCTGATATATGCTGATGATTTCCGTGGCACAAATTCATCTAGTCCATATCCATTATATGTTATGTCTCCTTTAACCTGCTTCAACAATGGTTGATGACATCCATCATTTTCAAAAACTTGTATAAACAAACGTCATTCGTATGCCTTAATTTGTCACGAACCTTGAGACTCGGGTCCAGCTTTCCTGCTAGAGCCAACAGAAGCGTTGTTTTGCCCGAGGATGGTGGCCCTAATAATAGAGTCATCCTATGACAGAAACAAAATTTAAAGCTCTCGTCAAACTGCTGAAATGGACGTTTCTTAGAAGGCAGGCATGCAAGCTAGCGCTGGTTACTGTCTTGGCATGATAAAGTACGTAGTTCAATCTATTTACCTTGATGGTTTTATAAGCCCGTATGCATCTTTGAGTATTGTGAGCTTTGTTCTCTCAGACAAATTAATCCCAACCATACCAAGAGCTGATTCAGCAATGTTTCTTGCAGCATTTGGAAGGGTGGGAAGAGCTCTGGTGCCAATGTGACAATCAGCTTCAACGGTTAAATGTTCAAACCTAACCTCAATTGTTGGGAGTCCGATTCCAGCCCTGCAATTACAAGGAAACTATTAGTAAATAAATAAATTTTAAAAGGTACAAGTGTACTATATTATTAGCACATGCTAATGCTATGACAGGTCGAATCAATTTTCTTTGAATATATATAAAAAAAAGTGTTTAGGCATTCCTATCTTGTATGGTAGAATTTTTTTAAAAAATTATGTGAGATTTAATTTAATGTGATTAAGTTAATTTGATGAGTTTAAAAACAATCTAAATAACCAGTAAAAATATAATTTTATTAAAAAAAATTCATGATAATATTTTTTAAAAAAATTCAAGATGACAACATATTGGATCGATCCAGATTAACCTCAAGTTAACATATCAAATTCACGATTTGAATTATGATATCGTGATAACCCCAAAGAAAACAAATCGAAATAAATTATGATGTTTAATGCCAATCAACTAAATATTAAAGGATGAAATTGTAAAAAAAAAATAATTAAAAAAAAACCCAAATAAACAACTCATGTCAACTTGTGTTAACCTATCAAACTCGCAACTTGGATCAAGAAATCAAAATATCCTCATAAAAAAATTAAAATAAATTATAAAGTCTAATTCTCAATTAACTCAATATTAAAAGATAAAATTAAAAAAAATCAATTAAAAAAAAACAAAAAAAAAAACGGATTCAAGTCAGGTTAACCCGTCGAATCACGATCCAAGTAATAGGATCGGGATAATTTTTTAAAAATAAAAATAAATTATAAAACTCAACTTTTAATTAACCTTAAATAAAAAAATCAATAAAAAAATTAAATTAACTCAAATTAACTCAATAAAAATCTTAGATCGGTTCTGTTTGTGACGAGGACATCATTGAATTCACAACCACTTTCACTGTAATCCTGTACATGGCTTTTGGCTTTTTACATTGGACAAGCCGATGACTAAACAAATACAAATTAGATTTCAACCAAAATATATATATATATATAGAATAAGTAATGATGTGGTAGTTGTATGCGGGCCAAGCTTGACTTGATCAAATTAAGATTCCATTAAAATATATATATATTGTTACTGCTTTTTTGAAGAAAGGCCAGGAAAATTAAAAAAAAAAGGACTTATTTTTTTAATTACCTTTATAGTTATAGTTTAGAAACGCGTAATCCGCGTTTCCAAAAAAATTAATTTTTTTTATATTTTGGATCATTTTGATGCGCTGATCTCAAAAATAATTTTTAAAAAATGAAAAAACATTATTTTGATGCATTTTAAAATGAAAAACACTTTGAAAAACAATCACAATCACACTCTCAAATAGTCCATAGAAAAGAATCATATACGACTTCTGTTGATTTAATTTGCTTCTAAACATCCACGTACTAATAAAACTATAGTTTTAAAACTCGACCCGGCCCGGGACCCGGGGCTGAAACCGGGTCGGGTTGATGAAAAAATAGGAAAAGTCATGACCCGGTGTGACCTGGCCGACCCGGTGGGTTGACCCGGCAAAACCCGGTCAGATACCCGGTTGCAACCCGTAGACTTTTTTTTTTTTTACTATATCGT
>Ga0307517_10010142_pt1 | contig 13224 bp, 18 predicted proteins | sample 23_EM_MG_FD_194515 | JGI IMG/M metagenome (GOLD analysis project Ga0307517, IMG submission 194515) | Populus trichocarpa ectomycorrhiza microbial communities from riparian zone in the Pacific Northwest, United States - 23_EM | ecosystem: Host-associated > Plants > Roots > Unclassified | place...
TTTCATTATGACATCACCTATGACGCTCACTCTTTTCTTGGTTGGATTTCCTCCGAGTCGGGTTTGCTACCTCTATATATAGCCTGTAGTAGACACTGGAAAAGGAGGAGAGAGCCCCCCCCCCAGCAGAACAGAGACCCCCCCGAGCAAGTTCCCCCTTCTCTCACACTCTAGTTTTGAGTCACCGAGTCACCCAGAGTCCCCCGAGTTTCCACCGAGCACCACCGAGTCCCCGAGCCTCCCGAGTCGATACCGAGTACCCCCGAGCCTTCCGAGTCACCCCCGAGCATTCCGAGTCGTCCCTGAGCCCACCGAGTCTTCCACCATCTTTCGATACCTTCCACACCGAGCGAATATCTTCTGGTTTTGTCCCCACCCTTCCGACTTCGCGGCCACCCACGTATAGCCTTCCGGCCCTCTTTATTTCCAGCTTGCACTGTGTAGCGGTGAGTCGATCCTCCCTGAGGACCCGTCCCACATCTTGTGCCTCTTCAGCCGGTATCACACCTGCCCCGTTGAGAGCAACGATTACCACAATGCCCTATACCCTATTCCCAGCATAGCATACAACCTACCTATATAGGCCATCAAATTTTCCCAATTTGGCAATCCCACTGGTACCATACACCCGGTTCCCAATTTTCTGGTTTCCAATCCCCCGGTACCTGCCTAATTGGGAATCCCTAGTCAGCCCAATGTACCGGTCAGCCCCCTATAGGGATCAGACATCCTGTGAGAAAAGCATAATAAAAACCCTAGGGGAAAAGTATTATCCCCCTAGGGGACTATGAAAACCATGAGAAAAATCATAACAAACTATGAGAAATTCTCCTAAAAGTATCACCAAACTAATAAGGACTACTGATAAAGTAGTCACAGACTACAACTGCGATGACAGTGTTCCTGTCAGTCATGAGTGATGAAGAGAAAGAAAAGGAAAGGAGAGTGAAAGTGAAGTAAGTAACCAAATGATAGGGGACTTCACAAAATAAATACTATTACAAGGTGTTCATGAGTTCATAACAAGAAAAGATAAGGAAATAGTGAAAGGAATGATGAGACTTGGGTAGAATAGAATTGAATTTTGTAACCATAAAATCATACGCTGACAATTAGGGCTGCTCCAGTGGGTTTCTCTTGTCCACTGACCAATGCTGAGCACACTGTGGGGACGATGGCTGGACAACTTCTAATCTGCCCTAAGAGAACAATAGTGAGGTTCTATGCTTAGGATGTTGATGTAATTGGTTCAAAGGGGCAGTCTGGGGTGGAGGAGAGTGAATCAGTTGCCAAAGGTTTTCTTCCAAGAAAAGATCCAACTTGTCCATAACAGCACTGTGGGGGCTGAGTAGGGCAGAGGATTTCTAAAGATACAAAAGCTAAAGAGATACTACCACTAAAAATACTAGTATTTATACTAGAGTGACCATGATAGATCATTCAAAGCAATCGTATCTAGAATGTACTAAAGAAGAAAGATTTTCTAAAAAGGAAATAACACAAAAGAATGTGGGAACAATTGGTAAACAATCGGAACAATAGTGAGTCATGAGAATGAATGAATCAGCACAACAATAAGGTAACGATGTCGTGTGTGAAAGATGATAAAGATAGAACAATAAGACAACAATATCATGGGAAAACATAACAATCATTAAGGGGTCATACATCACCTGACCGTTGTTGGGGAGGGATCTCATGATGAGATAATTCATAAACCCCCCAACATGTCCTGCCTGTTGGGTATTAGGCATCTGCACTTAAGAGCTTCTCAGAAAATGGTGATTCTATACTACTCTTTACAAGCACACCATGGCTATTGGACCAGATCCAATTGCACAGTAAGATGGTGGTGATGGGAGTGGGTTGTAAATGGTCATGAGGAGCATAAGACAATGGGGTATAGTGAATAAGGGTGAAGAGCGATGACAAACAAATTGGAAATGAAGTGGAGGAATGAGTAAGCGGTGTAATCTTGATGACAAGATGGGCGGCCTTGGAGGAATCACATCCTAGACCATGGGAGTGAAGGGGAGAGCACTGGGATCCTAGGAACTATATAAGTTCAGCTTGATTAGAGAGATGTACCCCATTGGATCCCTTCTCATCTACACCAACAACTTCTTTTCACCACTATGTTCAACACTGCTTCCAACAATAACAAACTCATTGGCACTCATATCTTCCAGATATTGAAGGGAGAGACAATTTCTTGTATGGATGCTCATAAACACAAGACTAATCAACATGGGGATAATTACTTCTCCAACCAAAAGGTTGGGGATGATAACAAAATTTGATTTTGATTCAACTAATGTTATTTCCCATAGATTGTCAACATGGCCTTAGGGGATGGTTATGGATCTCGTCGGAAATGGTTCCATAGAGGATCTCTAGATGATTAACTCTGGCTTGAAACCATCATGATGGATCATTATCAACATTGTCTTAGGGATCGTTCTGAGGGAGCTCAAGATACTGATGATGATCACATCTTGGCAAAGTTAATTCATCAAGGAGTGATTGATCATGACAACTTCAACAAGTGTTGGGATTCATCAACTAGGTTGATGAGGTACTCAGTGGCTGTAGGAGATCAACTGTGGTCACTCTTGGAGAAGGAAAGAGCCAAGGTAAGCAAACTGGAGGAATCACAGTTTGTTGTTGACTAATCCAGTTTGCACTGGGGGCAAGGGGGCACATTGAGGTTACATTGTGGTTTCTTAAGCAATTTGTCCACACATTACCCAAGGGATACATGCTGGACCCTTTTGCAATGTACCCCCCACTCTGATCACAATGTGACCTGTGATCACATGCTGGTCACTTTTGAAATGTCCCCCCAAAGTAGCCACTGGGGGCTTTTTGAATGAAAACCCTGGGTTCTTTCGCAATTTTGTTTGTAATGTGTCCACCATGAGCCTGAGCCACTCATTGAGGCATCTTTCAAAATGTATCCTGCAATATAACCACAATGTATCCTGCCACTACTTCATGGGCTCTTGGGTCTTGGGTGTGAAACTCTGATTGAGTCCATAGTTGTTAGGGGCCATCCTCTAACCTCCTAGTGGAGAGGCAAAGCGAGGGGGCATCCAGACGATATTGGATGAGGGCTGACTTCTGCTGGTAGGAAGGTGACAATCCAGAGGTAATGAAGGTAAAAAGATACCCACAAGCCAAGTGGGGACATAACAAGTAACCTCTCACTGGGGGCTGAGGAGAGAGTACCTATTATTATCAAGACTAAGGAAATACAAGACTATGGACTAGAGGCTTATATAGCTACTAGGGTGTGCACAGACCAGGGCACACAGACCATGTTTGTACATGCTTGGCAATGACAGGGATAAATATAGAAAGGGGGAATGAATGTGGGGACCAGTCAGAAGTGTGGCTGGGACAGAGTGAGGAGAGCTAAAGGAAAGTGTGGCATCCAACCAGAAGTGTGGCTGACGATAAGGATAGAGATAACTAAAAGAGAGTGTGGCATCCAATAGGAAGTGTGGCTGATAGATAAGAAGATAAGGGCTGACCACATGATGAGTTATCGGAGGTGATGAGTCATGGTCAGGTGACAGAACATGCACCCAATCATGTGACAGAGCACATGATGGACCATATGATCAGCCAAACAGCTTTAACTGTTTGGCTAAGGAGCAAGAGTGTATCATTGTTTCTGTACGAGATGACAAGTGTCCTACAAAGAACGATGACAGTAGTGATGTGGTCTCTGAACACCATCACCACTATCCACAACCAGCCAATCCAAAAAGATATGTCACAGAGAAGGGAAGATCATTTCATCCCCAGGTTTGGCTCTGGAAATGTGGCGGGCAGAGGTAATGAATAGGAGTATAGTGCCCTTAGGTTTGGCATTTGGGCAGATATGTCCTTCATGGCTGCAGGTTCACCACCTGTGCAGAGGTAGATGATCTTATCCTGTGGGGTGTTTTCAATAAGATTGATGACCCCCTTCTTCAATAGATCCTTAGGTGTTTGGTCCAACTCCATGGTAATCATTGCAAATGGGGCCATAAAATTCCACACGGGAGCAGATGGACCAACCCCATCTGCATCACAGGCATGGAGTATGATTTGGTGCCTGAGCTGGGATGCAAAAAGCTAGCCCATTTTGAGACTTGCCACAATGTCAAAGGTGGTCTCGAAGGTACAGTCCAACTATTTGTAAAATGTCTACAACCATGCAGTCAGCCAGAGTGATATCCAGAGAATCAATATTGTCAGGACAGACCAATTGATGGGGAAGTCCAACGATGTGTCACAGGCCTCCATCCAACTTGAGTTCCTTCAAGTGATGGAGGGGTACCCATCAGAAAACATGGCAGACACTTTTTTTCTTGCTTTTATGACCTTATTTCACCTTTTTGTCAGCTATTTGTCATTATATTACCTAGGTCCTAAATTTATATAATCTCATGGGTCTAAATGGCAGGGGAGCACCAAAAATAAGATCAAATAAGAGCAATAAGCAAATAAGATGATGCCACCTTTACTGATGCCCAAAGGGGGTGTTTCCACCACCATCATCAGGGACCACATGTGTAGTGAGGATGACACCAGAGGGTAGGGTTGGAGGCGAGTATTGAGAGTAATTGGGAAGTGGTGGGAGTGGGTGAGGGATGGCTGAGGCTGAGAATAAGTGTTTTTAGAACTGCAGTTCACAACGTTAGGAGGTCCCATGATGTGATTCTATAGCTGTCAAGTTCGAGGCATTGTAATCCCGGAAAACGATAGTGGGTGAAGAAATCCGAGACATCCACCGGGGTACCACCTTTGTTCAACAGAATGATCAACTCCAATTGCTGGATCGAACTCCCTCGCGGCTGGCGATCAGTGGAACAATTACTGAGCTTAGAAATGCCGCATCCCAGCTCGAGAGATGGATCTGTCATATCGTATCCCGGGTAGCACGATCCTGGAGTGCGTCATGCAAGGTGGTGTCGAGAGGATCGTCGTCACCAACGCAATCCAGTACCAGGTCGAGCGGAGCGGTCCCAGAACGGTGATACCAGCATGCCCATTCCGTCGGGGTGTTTCCCCAGAAACTCCAAACCTCGGGGGTGCGTAAGGCGACCTCATACCAGTGATGACAAACGAGCAGGAAGTTGTGAGATCCTTCCTCCAACCCGTCGATGTTTTCCTTGAAGGTGATGTTCCAACGGAAGATATTCCCAAGTAGAGTGTGTAGATGTTCAATAACGCGTTCCTAGCGCGTTTGAGCTTGACCACGGCCCTCTCGTACTCTCTGATCTGCTCCTCCAAAGCTCGGATGGATTCGATGTTGATCTCGCCATTCAGCCTGTTTCCGACTGGGTTAGGTCGGAATATACCCTAGATGCGTTGGCTTACATCGACGGTGGCGATTGTTCGCGACCCCGCGGACCCAGGTCATCGCTGTTGGCGGGAGTTGGGAGGGACATGGCGACTTGATCGCAGTTTGTGGAGGGACCAGAGATGAGCGCTTTTGCCGACGAACATCGTGTCACTGTCCCAGACGCTCAAATTTCGGGGCTGGGCGCCGGTCGGGAGTCACAACGATCATTCATCGGTATCTCTCGTCTTTTTGCGATAATCCCCCGGCCGTCCAATACACCTAGGTTTGTGGTTATGCAGTGCAACCGTCGGTGGTAGTTATATTGTGTGAAAGTCTCGTACAAAGGAGGACCGATCGAGTGGAGCTGAGAATGTCATCTTTACGCAAATGGCAAAGAATGTCACCTGCTGCTCCTTCGACAGCACCTCCATCTCCTTGTCGCCCTGTCCTGCCCGTTCTTTTCGATTCACCCGCCTGTCACTTCCTACAGCTTTACACCAAGACATAAGGCTTGTCGCACCCCGTGTGTCAACAGCTTAGTCCCTGATCGGGATGTAGACATTGGAGAAGTCAGCGCTCGGTCCCACCGGGTCCACATCACCCAGTCGGAAAGCCCTTCGGACTTTCGCCCAGCGTCCTACAACTTAAAACAAGTTCACCGTACTTGTGGCCCCGTCTACAAACTATATTTCATACTTCCATCGCCTATCACGCCGTCGTCATCATACAGCGTCCCGCAAAGAGCTAGTTTTCGCACCCCCTGCCACACCCATCCACATGCATTCGTTCGGTGTCTCTGATTCCCGGGGCCTTTACGGTCCAGGATCTTACATCTTGACTTTTTTTCGAATCTCTCCCCGCCAAGAACTTTGATTCCTCCGTCCATTAGATCTGCTCCCCTGGCGTTTTCAAGTCGCTCGAGCCAATCTCGACGGAGTACTGCACCCTGTACATCCTATACTAAACCAACACTCCCCATGAGCTCAGATTTGTCTGTTGGACTTGAAATGACGTTGACGCTGAGGGACCTGTCCCGGGCTCCGCCACTAGTCGGTCCCGCACCTCATTGGGACCAGGCCAAACTCTTTACCGCACTATGGTCACCGCCTCAGGGTTGCAAGCGCGCGCCCAAACGCGTACACTGTAAACTTGCAGAGACCTCACCCGCTTTGTCGGACCGATATCACGGATTCCTGCGGCTAGCAACCGGATCTGTTTTGCAGATGGTCACCCGTTTTATTTTTCTGAGCCACCTCGCGGCGCCAGGAAGAGAAGAGCCGTTCAATAAAGGCCGAAACGGGGCGCGCGATTCGGCCTCTCTCACATACCGCCTGATGTGCCACTACGAAATGTGGAACGAGATCGCATTCAGGTACTGGACTGCCCGCACAGCGAGAGGGCATATGGGGCTCAGGATGGGTGCGAGGAAAAGGATACGTAGTGGCAGTTACTGATACCAGTTCTTCTCAGCCAATTGGGAACGCCATCCTTCCCTCCAATTCTTTTCGGCCCCCTCTATCCGGCCAGCGTCTCGGGGCGGAACGTCGATTCTTTTGGGACGATGACCGAATGGTGTCCCGCTATCCGAAGTGATTGGTATGCTGACGTGATGGTTTTCGCACAGTCCATATGTCCCAATTGCATATGAGGTGGGTTCATATATACCCGCCCTCGAGATATTGGCTCGGTTCCAACGCCTACACACGTCGGACGCGCGTGCACCAGAAGGCGAACGGTCTTCCAAAGTCGCCCTTTCGATATGGCTTCCGAAGCTGAACTTGCAGAGCTCATTCAACTCGGTCGTGATATGTGAGTACTCTGCATTGCGGTCGCCCCAGTTATGTTGAATGAAGCGCTTCGTTACCGAATAAGCACCTCCCTCAAGGTAAACACAGCACTATACAATGCCTATATCTCACGAGATCACCAAACGTCCAAAATACAGTTGTATGCAATCAGCGCGACCGCCCTCTGGGCCTACGACTACCTCCTGACATTAAAAGACGAGGTAACAGAATTATACGATGACAACGACCCAGAAAGGGACCTAATCACCTCATGCAGGTCCGTTACGCGTGGAAAACGGAGGGCATTCTCGGTGCGCGAACCTTCGAGCTTTTTCTAGAGCGCCCTAACTAATAGTGTCTCAGTATTTGCACTATTTCTATTTGTGGGTGCCCCCGATACCGGCATCATATCAACCTGACTGTTGTTTAGACCAGATACCTTCCAGGACTGTTCCAGGTGTGGGTGGCCGTCTGTAAGTGGGACTTGATCAGCCCGTACTACCCGACACATGCAAACATTATTGGTCCTCGGCTGCAGCGTATTTGTATCCAAACCCTACATCTGAGGTACGCTTGCGTATCCACCCACTTCCAGGAGGCTGATCATTATTACGGACAGATGTACGTGGGGAACTCCTGATGACGGAATCTGAATTTATGCGGTTGACCCTGGTATCGCAGGTGTAAGAAGACCGGGTTCCTCGAAGTGACGTACTACACGTTCATTACCACGATTGTCCAAATTGTCCTAGCCCAAAGGTCCGATGTTTCTCCGTTGATTCGAAAGCACTCACTCACTTTTACTATAACAGGACTTACGCTATAACGAGGAAGAACAAATGGGTCGCGGGCACCCTGTGTGCAATTGCAACCGTGCAATTCGGTGTTGGAGTTTACTTGGTCGTCCGGTCTGCAACGAGTCCAGGTCAATACCCCCACCCCATCACATACATATGCTCGAGTCCCGTAACTAAGGGCACATTTCCAACAGGAGAGATGCCTAATATTCCTATGGATTTGTATCGCATCTGTCTTTCCAAATCCGTTAATTTCAAGGCCCTTGCAATCCTTCAGTCGACCCTCTCTATCGTGTTTGGTGAGCACACCGCCACTCTTTCTAACCCCCCCCATTCCTCGAATTGAACCACCCGTCCGTTCCCGTAGACGCCGTGGTTTTCGTGTCTTTCCTCGTACAAACAAAACTCATCACCCCAACGCACAAAGGGGTGAATAAGTCCAATCTCCTAGATACGTTCACCAGGGACACGGAGATATACTTCGTCGTGATATCTACAGCCCACCTCTTGGTCGTGATCATGTTTGCTGTGGCAAGGGTGGGATTCATTGCACTAGTGCTCGAGTTTACACGTGCTGACCGCCATACCCGCTTTCCTAGCCAGGGTTACGGGGCATATCTGTGGTGTAAGCCGTCCCCGCGCATACGATTGGATTGAATCATCCTTACTAATCGCCCTTCATTGTTTCCCGCCGGCAGGGGAAACGCCGTGTGAGATGCTTCTTGCTCACGCGATTACTGACGGTGACTGATTGATTTGGACCTCGTCAGACTTGTTCCGATAATGATAAGTCGGATGATTATCTCTTTGAAGAAAGCCGCCAGCTCGCCCCGGCCCCTCACGAGTATTGGGGCTCCAGCAGGGTTTCCGATGAACCTACGGGATACCCACTCCCCCCACCCGGTGGACAGTATCCAACTTTCCGTGCTCAAGAATTGAGGGGTTTAACAACCGTAGGTTGGTTCTTTCTGCATGGAGGTTTTATCACTCGCCGACCCTTCTCCCAGTTCGGAGGGTCGAACCCTCAAATCTGAAAGCCGGGTCCTGGCCCCGCGGACCAGAAACGGGCAATAACAATTCTCGTATATACCGCACTCCATCTCCTGTATTTGCGTCCTTTGGGAATGCTTGGTTCGCAAACTTGGTCTTCCGTGCTACTGCCTCTCTTTCTCTATTTCCCACAGCCCCGGCTCCCACTATTTTAATCCGATTAATATATTCACCTTACGGGAATGTTCCTCCCGCGGCACAGATATTATGTCCAATACTTCGAAGACGCGCTGGCGAAAACATGCGGTTACAGGGGAATGGCGCCTTACTGGGATTGGACACTGGGTACTGTCAGCGTAGTTGTACATTCAGGAGACCCTAGTGTCATGACTGGGCTCGTTGTGACGATTTTGGTCTACAACTCAGATTTCTTTGGTGGTTCACCTTTCTGTGTCGGTGCCTCGATTATCAAAATCTCTGCCAGTGCGTTCAAGGGCCTAAATTGCGGGCACGCCTTACTTTTTTTTCTCGGACAACACATTCTCACTCTTATTCCTACCGAACCTTGTTCTTGTAATGTAAACACTGAGGGAAGAACAAGATATGAGCAGCGTGAAGTGTCCTCAACTTTGGATCGGTCCACGCAGCGACCGTCGGACCGAACTTGGTGACGGCGAGCGCTCTGCACGCCAAGTTGATCATGAACTGCTTAGAATGCGTCCTGCCCGCCCCCATCTCGTTGAATCTCGGACGGTGAACCTCGCGTTACAGAAATCATGGGTTGCTATCGTGAAAAGACCCCAACGTCCTTTACAAAGTTCGCCCACGGCCTCGTCATGAAACAACGTCCGACTCTTACCGTCCCATTACCAAAGTTCCTGGGATCTCCTGTACCCCAAACTGGCCTCGGTGCGACTCTCTCGCGTTAGTTCTTGGGATCGAATGTTGATCCACTGATCCACGCCTCGCAGTCCTCGAGCTCCCAGGCGAGCTTATCCTTTCCATTCTCTCTCACGTCTCCCCAGAGCCGCAGTTCACCGGTCGCCATGCACAACCTCGTGCCCAGTATGAAGCTACGATGTGGAGATCATCGATCGACCGACTCCAGAGGGGGAAGGTCGCTTGGTGCTTTGTGTAGACCGTTTATCATGCTTTACTGACATCATCACAGTTCCCTGTCGTTTTCGATATCGTAGTCAACACGGCCAGTAACACCATTGGGCTCAGGTCTATCGTTGCGGTAAATAAGGGGGTTAGAAAGATCATCCGACAGCTAATCGACGACTTTGGGCCACGGCATGACATATTCCGGGTATCCAGGTGAAGACTCTTCCCTCCCGCATGTCGGCGATCAACCCACTTCTGGATCGCCTGTGCATCAACCCCAAACTCAAGAGGCAAAGAAACCTGTAGATCCACAGGTCACCGAGATAATTATCCCACCTGTTAAGAGAACGAGGAACGTCCATCTCGCCCGTGGGTATCATCCGAGCAGGTTCCGTTTGTGGAGCTGCCTCGGCTCCTGTGATGGAAACTCAACAAGAGAGTTCAAGTCAGGGAGAGAACGTTTCCGAATTGGACCATCTTGAGCGGTAAGATCTCTCCGTTGAGTCGATCGGACCGGGCAGGGATGACCAGGTCGAGACTTCAGCTGCGACGGCTCTTCAAGCCGGGATGCTATTCCAGGTGACTCTAACGCGGATTCGTGGGGTATATCAGACACTCACTAACTTTTTCTTTTAGACCGCCGCCTCCTCGGGACAATTCTATGTGCATGCCATCGCATTCGAATTCCAGTAGTAATGCTGAATCGAGTCTGACGAAGTGTCCACCCAGCCCATCACCCAGGCCCTTGCCGGCGGGAAGCAACAAACAAGCAGGGACCTAGTGCACCCCGCAAACAAACCCAACTTGGAAGCCCTCCCTTGGCACCACGCTTCCCTTCGGAAGATACAACTTGGCATCGCGGCCAGACGAAAAGGAGCCGGAGTTACAGGTCAGCCCGCATTGCGCCGTTGATGGGCATGCAACAGATGATCGTTTTGTTGTTCTCAAAAGAAGGTATCATGTGCGACGGGTGCTCCTTCCGACCGCCATTCGGGGTCTGCGGCTTATCCGCCACAGATGGCGAAAGTGAAGGTCGATCTACCTCATCGGTTTTGCACGCCCATAAGCTGGTGGTACGTTCAGAGCATTGAACGGTTGGACGTTCGGGCAGTTAGGGGCGGACAGTTCTGACGGGTTTTTGATTCATTCGATTTCGACCCCTCTAACGTTGGTTGGGTAGGTATCAGCCATTTCTCTCCTGATTTTCTGATTTTGACGGAAGCTATTTCAATGGAGATATGTTTGCCGGCGGGTATGTTGACAGGTTTTTGCACCCACACAGACGCCTGCTTTCGCTCGTTGTTCTCTTGTGGTCTTCTCCCTTTGCTATGTAGGACACGTCATGATAACACCAGCTTGACGTGTATTCTTGGGGAACCCCAAACCCTCCTCGTGGAGTGACCGTCCGTGGGGCCATCTGTATCCCTGCAGAAATCGATGCCCAAACACTTGAAAGGTCCTGAGACCCAAACCACTCTGTCAGGTCGTGGACAGCGTAAGCTTTCCCGGCTACTGTCACGTTCATAGGACAAATATTTATTCCTACCGTCGCCGACAGTCACTCCAAGGAGTGAGGGCAGGCAACTGTGATGTTCACATCATCCGTCGAGGATGCCGGCGGTACGTGAAAAAATCATTCCCAACGTCCGTGTCACCGCCGGCGGTTGCCCTAGCGGAGATAATTCGGTACAGCCCACCCGTCCATTCGTCGGAACAGCCCATGTCGAAAGATGAATTCACTAACGAGCGCGGCACAACGACCGAACCAAAAACATGAGGACCCTCCCGGATTTGGACTGGGGCTACTCTGAGAGCACCATTTGTCCCAAAAATTGCAATGGCAAAATCCAGGATAATTGGTGCTTTGAAACTAGGTCGGTATGTAACAAAAACTAGGCATTGGGCATAAGGAGTTTCACGATAAACGATCGAGGTACGAGTACGAAATAAGGAAAGGAATTTTCTGTACAGGCTTTACCAAACTTCTCTGAGAGGGAGTTGTATAACGCATAACCACATCAAGCGGAAATAGACAGAGACGGAACTATACAACAAGAAAGCAAGACCGGAACGAAAACGTACAAGGAGAGTTTGTGTACAAATGAATCAAATCCGGATGCTTAATGTTTCATATCCTTGCAGTACGCGGGCGGAGGAGGAGCAGTGGACGGGGATTCGATCGTTAGGAATTCCCTCGAGGCAGGAATGGCGGGTCCTATGGTCCAGTGGGAGGACGAGGTAGACCCTGGGCTCGTGGGAGACGAACGAGCAAGGATCGACGATCGCACCGATTGAGGGCGAGGCAATTTGTCATTCTCAGGGAGTCCAGAGTCGAAGAACTCCCAACCTCCGTGAGAATTCCTGTGAGCGATGCGCATGTTCGTTCCAGGCTCGAAACCTGCAAGTGAGTCATGTTAGTACGCGAACATCCCACACCCCGATGACCGGCGGTCTCAACTCACTGAAAGCTGGAGCCTGCGGCGACGACCCAAACGGAGTGATTTGCGCAGCGGGATGCCAAGGCGGGATAAAGTTGAAGATTCCGAATCCCGGAGTGAGTGGCGATGTCTCGACAGCACCGTTGTACGACTGTTTTTGTCGTAGCCGGACATACAACAAGGCGATGAGGACGGATGCGAGGACCAGCACAATGGCGAGGGTCGTAGCAAGAGCAACGACAGCGGCGGACATGGTGGGGTTGAATTTCGGTTGTGCGTTTAGTAATGCAGGTAGCGGTAAAGGGGAAATAGATTGTGCCACCAAAACCAGGGTGTGTAAAGGCTGGAGGTGTTCGTACCAGCCGGCGGCGACGAAGGAGGGGGAATGAGAAGGCGACAGTTGAGAGGAGATTCCAGCTTACCTGTTTTTGAGGAAAGAACCTAGACCCGCTGTTATTGTTCCTGACCGATGAACGCTGGACGTGAGCGCGCTCCCTTTGTACCCTTTACGCCACACGCCACAAACCTCGGCAGGATTATCAGGTAGCAAATCGAAGGTCGTTAGCTGGGTGTGGAAGCCGGTTTCGGTGGCGGGGAGTGGGATTTAAGGAGGAATGGGGGTGTGGGGGGATGGAGAACGCCAGAGTTCAAGTTTCTTCGCGTCTAACGGACTTGACAGAATTTGATGGATTCGCTGTCAACCACTGCACGTGATCGTTATAGCGCGAGGCCTTCCCACGGCGGCCGGGCTCAGCAGGCATGAAATGATA
>Ga0307517_10010143_pt1 | contig 13224 bp, 4 predicted proteins | sample 23_EM_MG_FD_194515 | JGI IMG/M metagenome (GOLD analysis project Ga0307517, IMG submission 194515) | Populus trichocarpa ectomycorrhiza microbial communities from riparian zone in the Pacific Northwest, United States - 23_EM | ecosystem: Host-associated > Plants > Roots > Unclassified | place...
ATAAAATAATTTTTTTTAAATTATAATCATAAAAACTATCATAATACCAATCACACTAAAGCAATCATCAAATCAACTCGATGGTGTGATTAGAGTAGAAACCGGGCATGATAACCATTATGGTATCTTAAAAAGAACCCTTTTGAGCAATCAAATTTGTAGCCTCCGTGTTACCTGATCATTAAGAGTTGGACAAATAAGTTCATTTCAATTAATAATTTGACGGATACATCTCACATGTTAAGAGACGAAGGGCGCATGAAAGTGGGGAACATAAGAGAAAAATTAAGGAAACACAGGTGAAAAGAAATGAGATTATGATTGGCAGCATCGAAAAATGAAGGAAAGAAGGAAGGAAAAGGAGAAACTTGTGGAGGAAGTTTAAAAAAGTAATGCTTGGACTGGCAATGGCAATGTATGAGCGTAGAAGACTTTTTTTTTTTAAAAAAAAAAACCTATCTATTAGTAATCTAATTTCTTAAAGAAGCACGCTTGGGAGCTTCTTGATAGTTGCAGTCATGTCAGTACGGATAATTTGGACTGGAGGTTTGGCAGGGCACGTCACTGCAGGAGGGCTCCATTTTAACTGGACGTGAAAAGGTCGCATTCTCAAATCCCGATCCAAGTTCTCGCAATCTCACACTCATTCCCAGGTAGCGTCTCATGCAAGTAGACTGTAGACCCACCAAGGCACCAACTAGTAACTAAACTTGGATTATTAACCAACAAAGACATAAATACCTTTGTACTTTTTTTGTTCAGTTTCAGTTTTAATTGGTCTAGTGGGGTTTAGGTCATGAAATCGAACACTATTCTTACATTCTAATACACTTTCACTCTTATAAAGGTTTGAAATTGAGACTTTTCTTTGAAAATGACAAGTCTAGTATTAATTACTGAACTATTCCCTTAGTTCATAACTACTTAGTTATCTCGAACATCAAGAACTAACGCTTACTTTTATGTTGTTATCCTTTCAGGTAGACCAAGGGATGCAAGTGCAATCTATATTTACTGGAAATGGACTGGGTTTCCAGTATCCCCATCCAATTCAGCAGCAGATCCACATGGAGCAGGGCCTCTCTTTAGAGAATACACCATTCACCAATGAGTTGACATTTCAGTTTGATGCTGATGATATGAAGATGTGGAGGAAACCATAAAGTTGGCAGATTCATTTCTTGATGAACCAGCCGGTTTTAGCTCTAGAAATGTGTTTGTCCGCATGAATCTAACTACAAACTTCAAACACTCCTCTCAATGATTCCAGTCCACCAAAGTCATTGAGTAGAGTAAATCCTGAAGGTATTGGTGACAATGACATTGAAGTTGACCATCTTGAGGTAAACAAATGTTCTCCAGTGGCTATTGGAGAAAGTTTCTCCGAAGACATGTAAACTCAATAAATAGCACAGGAGAATATCATTGGGAAGCATTGCAACTTTATGCATGCTCATGTTATTTCAGTGTTTTCAATGATGTTCTCCTGTGGAATATAGATCTCATATATGTTAAGGAATAGTCTAGAGATCATAGATGCCTTCAAAGTACTACACAAATTATAATCGTATGAATCCCAAAATAGTCCATGATTCTTTTATAGAATCTCCAAATAGAACAAAAAATTCATAGATCTTATGAAAAGAATATACAAGATCTTCATCAATAGTCTATAGATCTTATATATGTCCAAGCAAAATGAACAAAGCAGGGTTGCATTGACATCTTACACAGGTCAAATACTCTAACTTCGCCGCATTCCTTTTATTTTAGTCATTTTGAGTTTCTTACTATTTAGACTTCTTGAGGAATGTAGCAAAATTTATATCTTCATACTCTTATTGCAGTCTTCCCAGCCTCTGGGAACTTCAAACTTTTCTGGTGGAAATGCCAGATGAAATGAATACTGGCTGATGCAAACCATTCAAGCACTTACTGAAACCCTGCCATCTGAAGAGATCGGTTCTTATCGTGATGAGATCCTAGTAACAGAGGCTTCCTCATCGGGATCAGATACAAAGAAATATATCTGTTGCATCACTTCAGTCCCTGAAGTTCCTGATTACGTAACAACTAAATGACATAAGGTGAGGAAATTAAGTTGCACGTATAAAACTCGAAGAATAACTTATCTTCGGTGCTGAATTCAAACTTCATTTGATTTCTGCTTGCAGGCTCGAAATGCTAGAAAGCACTTCAATTCCAAAGATTTTCCTCAGAAGGAAACATTAGTTACGGAGTCTGATCATGATGACACCGAAGTAATGGAGGCTTCCTCAGTCGTGGCTTAGAATCAGAGAGCTATATCTCTTCCCCTGAACCAGTCCATGAAGAAGTTCCTGATTATGTAACAACTTGCGGACCACAATGCTACGAGGCGAGGCACTTAGGCTGTCTGTCTCTAGGTGATGGAATTGAACTGGATTTGATTTATGCTGCAGGCCCTAAAAGCTACAAAGCTTGGTACTGCCTTTGATCTGCCTCGGATGGAAAGCTCTGTTAATTATGCCTCCGAAAGAAACCTTCATTATGGAATCGGAAAGTGACTTGGAAATGGTTCATGCAGAAACAAGTTTGAAGTTGAGAACAATTGGTTCATCTGAAAACTACTGGATGTCTTCTTTCATTCACTTGGAAAAGTGTCCATTAAGCCACAGACAAAAATCCCCCATTAGTGAATGTTGTTGGATTGATTTGTGTTGTCTTCTCTATCTGTGTCTTCGGTACTCTTTTTATTATTACAATACGTCTCATACTAATTAATATTGTTAAATATAATTAATTAATATTAAGTATCACATAAAAAAATTTAAAATCACTAACAAATTAGTATAGACATTTATTTAATTGGCCCTATACATTCACTAACAAAAGAAGAAATCGACGTCAATGTTGTTGATAGTAACAATAGACTACCTTCGTCAAGTTTGGTTTTGAATAAAACTTTTTCCATTATATATCAAAAGTGGTGATCGACATGTAAAGTGTAGGGGTATCAGTTCATTTTCAGTTTTAGCCTGCTTGGTTATGATTATTTTTTAAAATATTTTTTATTTTAAAAAATATTAAAATAATATTTTTTTTATTTTTTACAAATCATTTTTAATATTAGCGTATCAAAATGATCTAAAAAGACAAAAATATATTAATTTGAAGAAAAAAATAATTTTTAAAAAATTTAAATTTTTTTAAAAACACTTTTAAAACACAAAAACAAATAAAAAAATATCAACACAAATAAAAAAATAAAAATCATGAATAGCAATTTTAATTAGTTACGGGTAGTTAACCTACTAAAAAAACCAGGCTTATAAAATATACTAGCTCAATTTCGAAATGCTTATAAAAGAATCGATCGTCTTTGACGGGGCTCCAAGACACAATTACATTTCTCGAACTTCAATATTTGCGATTCTGGGTTTAAAATCTGCACTGCTCATGTTTAAAAATAAGACAAAAATAGTATTTTAACTGAAATGACTAAGCATAGCATGATGTGCTTAAAATACAATGAAAATGAACAATCAATGCTTTAAAATCTCAACGATCTCCGAGCGGGCCCCTGAGTGACAAGCAACTTAAGAGCCTGTGCACAGAAGCAGGCTGCAATGCATCTATTCATGGCTGAATCAGTGATCACTGCTTCATAAAAAAGAGCAAAGGTGTGTAAAACTACGAAGTTCATTTCAACTACGATCAATAATCCTCCAAGAATCCACTCGGAAAAAAAAATCAGTTAGCAATATTCCAATATTTGACAGAACAAATCCAGCAAGATAAAAGTACTTCATGAAAGCAGGACAGTGTTCATAAGGAAATATTCTGAACACCGCTAAGCAAATGTTTGGGAACTTCAATATTAAGAATAAGAACTGAAAACAGACAGTGAGTAAAATTTTTATTGAAGTGCATTTCTAGACCTCCTACAAGTTAATGGGAATATTTGCTCTTTCTGCTAATTGTGCATACAAATACACGTGGACCCAAATATTCAGCTTTCTGCTAAACATATTTTCAATTATATAGCCAGGACCTAAAAAAGTAAATAAATACTTAAAAGCTGCTATAGAAAACATATACTATATTTGAAGTATTAACAGTCCACATGTGGGATAGATTGCTACATAAGGGCATGTCCAAGGGATGTGATAAATGAAAAGCCAAAAGGAAAAAACAAAATTTTGGCCTTCATCTCTTATTTTTACAGCTCGAAGGAAAGAGCTATACCGGAGAGCCAAAATAACATTTCTATGTTGGAGAGTCATTCCTCCATATTGGACAAAAGTGCTAAAAGTTTGTTTAATATATTTTTATGCAAAAGAAGGGTTTTGATTGGACTTGTATTAGTTAGTTACAATTAATAAATAGTTTTATTAATATCAAATATATTAAAATACATATTTACACTATTCAAAAAACCATATTATTAATTTGGCTCTTCTAAATAGTATCGCATCTCCCCTTGGAGATGTGGAGATGCTCTAATAGTCTAAAATTTTCGTTTCACACTCAACCATAGACAACAGATTCGTGCCAGTCCACATATTGATGACTTGCTGCAGTAATAATAATTACTAGTATGGTACATCCATGAAAACTGGTGAATAAAGGTTAAGCATAATTGTATTAGGGCAATGAATGCTTTTACCTAACCTTTTAATGCCACGGTGTTGGATGATAAAACAAATAAATCAATGATGAAGATTACAGAAGATGGAAATTCCCAAACCTGCGAAAATGCATGTTTAGAAAAGTTAGATTAAACCAAACTTCAAGCTCAAGCATTAAACAAGAACCAACACCAAGAAGATTACGGAAGCTGAAAGAGTAAAAGTGTTGTCAATATGGTTTTTAGTAAGCCATACCATTGTGGCAATAAGAAAAATCTTGAAGTAACTTGAAACTAGGATGGCAAGCAAAATGTCTTTGCACCTGTGAAGTTGAGGAAGACCAAGTCAAATTACACTATTCTTTTATTTTCTATGGTTGACGCAGATAATCTAGATCAAATATCACCAGTATAATTGTCAACAGAAGCGTACATAATTCTAAAAGTTCGGTAACAAAAACTACTTTTCTCTATCTTGCCTTATTTTGGCCATATCTCTTTAATGATCTTAGACATCTGTTTCACATAGACAGAGGTGTCAGACCACAAGTAGCCAATGATCATACACGACATCTATCCCAGTCCATTGTTATGCACGCATAAAAACAGATTTATAGATAATTATACTAATTTGGATTAAAAAAAACCCCCTCAAGGTAATCTCCATCATGAGTTTGTCCTAAAAAACAATGAGTGGCACACATGGCAGTTGATATTAGTGCTTCACACTCCTAATATTGCAAGTCCAAGAAATAAATGAAAGGAAGAAACAGCATGATACCGAAACAAACATTTACCTGGAGATTTGAATCGATGTGTTTAGCATCAGCCTCATTGAAAGAAGAAAAATACAGAAAAACACAAAGTTTCCGACAAAGACATCCACGACAATCTACATAAGACAGTAGCAAACCCACTTTTCAAGAACCACAGAGAATCCAACTCCAACTTTAAAGCTGAAATTTATCCCCAATTCCCACCGGCATTTCTAACCTCTTCGAATGTCCAAACAATTGAAGAAAAACTCATGGAAGAACCCCACTCTCCCTCATTTCTTTTCAAAAGCAGACTTCTATCTTTGATCATTAAGGCAGACAAATTACATCATAAAAGTTTAAAGGGGTAATTAAGTATTCAAACAAGAAAATAACCAATATGAGAACGGATACAAGCATCCAGAAGGAGAAACGCAAAGATTGACTTCCATAACGAACCCTGCAAAGCAGCCCTATGTTAGAGTTAATAACCCATATGCACCATAGCAATAATTACAAATACTGAAACAGAAAGTGCATAAATAAATATAAGTTTGCCCCCGCCAAAAAACTCTGATTAGAAGCATTAATATCCTCGAAGCAATCTGGAAGAATACACCATAAGAGAGTGTCCAAATTAAGAACGCAAAGCTTATAAACCGTAAGAAGCCAACATAACTAAAGGCAGCAGCTTGTACCTCAAAATTGACGGTATGCTGATTAATTACATTGAAGAGAAGATGTCTATACGCTTTTGTCTTGTGCAGAATCAGATCAATCAAAATAATCTACACCCATTAACCCAAAAAAGAAAAAAGAGACCTCTAAATCTTCACCAAGTGAACCCGAAAAAAGAAAGGATAAAAAAGCAATCCATAGCAAGTCAAGAATCAAAAGGGTATAATAAACTCACCATGAATTCACATTCGATGTACTCGTCTGCAACTGCTTTGCAATTCTCCTACAACAAGAACAAAGTTAAAAAAAAAGAAAAAAAAAAAGAAAGTGGTAAAGTTGGGTTATATAAATGAAAGAGAGAGATTTACACATCTCATGAGCCGAATATTGCCAGGTGAGTATTGGACGAAAAGAGTTTTGATCGGAAATCCACACTCTACACATCTAGGCTCCATCTTTTTTGACTCTCGCGCTCGCCCAGTCTGCATTCTACAACGTTTCTACTGTTAGTGGTTTTATTTATTTATTTATTTATTTATTTATTTTTGTAATCTCTTTCGGGCATAAGCCCAAAGCGTATGGGCTATAATATGGACTTTCAAAGTTTGCTGAAAGCAACCATTCTAGGATCTTTTTAATTTTTCTTTTGGATGATTGCATTTTCTTCTTCTTTTTTTCTGCCATTGAAAAAGAAAAATTGAAGAATCTTCGCCGTTCATGATCATAATCCTGTTGCATAACACCTTCGTTTCTAGTTTCTAGAGAATCGATTGCTGAAATCAATTTGATTTTCAAAATTCTTTGCTTGAAGAAAATAAACAAGTATTATGTTTGCTTTGTGCAGTATTGTTTTCAAAATGGTTTGTCTCTTTTCTCATCTCTTTTTATTTTATTATTTAGAATAAAAAACCAAAAAAAGTGCTTTTTTGGAGGAGCAATTTTTCTTTCTTTCTATTTTTAATGAAAAATTGGTGTGTTTTTGTTACATCTCTTTGGACAAACATTTCTAAATTGAAAGAAAAAAAAAACATAACTATTTTATGAGAGTAAGTATTTAATACCTTTAATTCAAAGTTGAAAAGTCCCATAACATTTTTTTAACATTGTTTTAACGATTCTCAAGGTCTCATGATCCTTTTTTGTATGAATAAAGTTCATGTAATTATAAATCTTATATCTTCATGAGCCAAGTCAAAAATTTTGTTTGGCTCTTTCTTCAATCCTAAAACTAGGTTAAAGATTTTTTTTTAAAATTTGCTTAAAATAGGATTTTTTAAAAAATATTATACTTGACCTCCAGTTAAAAAGGCCAGCTCACCCTAGAAAGCCTAAGGCGAGCTGGGCGCTAGCTCGTCCTAGGCCAGGTCCAGGATAAGCAATTTCTATAGGCTAACCAATCCAAGTCACCCAAGCCCTACCCGACCTTTCTCTTTCTCCTTAACTTTTTTTTCCCCTTGCTTTTTATACAATCCTATATTTTTTTATAAAATATATTTATAGTGCAATAAAAATATTCTCAAACCAGCATTTTTATTAGACAACAACATGATCAATCATGTGATTTTTTTCATAGTCAAAGAAGCTCACTCTCTTATTTCATAAGGTGAGAATCTTTAACTATTCATCAGCGTAATTACCAGGTCAAAACATCGATTTCTCTATCACACATACAAAAAAACATCGTTTTCACTTCTTGATCTTTTTACACGCTTATCACTTTAATAACCAAACTCAAAAATTCAAAATGTTCAAAACAGTCTTGAATTGGCAAGACACAAACACCATATGTAAAATTCTCCTTGCCACTTTTTATAGGTCTGCTCGAGCATGGTATTACAGTCTAAAACCAAGTTTTATACTTAGCTTTGCTAACTTATGTCATAAGTTAATTGCATGTTTTAGCACCAGCATACATATTAAAAGGAGCTCTATGATTTTTTTCCCATCACCTAGCTAGAAAATGAGAGCACCAGGGTGTATTTAAAAATATTCAATTAAAAGGTGTTTAAAGTGGAAAACTTGCTAGAAGTTATAGTGAATGAAACTTTCATTAGAGGGGTACATAATTACTCTTTATGGGAATAACTCTATGCTCTACCTAATATGAGTCTCTTTAACATGTAGCAAACTATAAAGAATCATGTTTGCATGTAAGAAGTGAGCGTGGCTATATAGGGGTATCCATACTTTTATAGACAAAAAGATAAGTCTCTAAAACATGATAAACATCCCCCTTGTGATGCACATGCATTTAGAAGTAATTCTAGGTGTCCTATACATAATAAATTAGTGTATCCAGAGTTGATGATGACTCCATTGAATACGATCAAGGCAAAAATGTTAGTAGTAATTAAGGAAAACGATTATATGCAGTATCTACCACCAATGAAGGGAGACGCAAAAAAGAAAAACCTAAAAAAGTATTGTTTATTCCACAAGAATAAGAGACACGACACATAAGAGTGTTATGCTCTAAAAAAAATGAGAGGCTCATATCTAAAGGTCATTTTCAATAATTTATAAAAAAAGGCTTAGAAAATAAAGAAGAAGAAGAATTTGATGCTCCTCGTAAATCTGCTAGAAACTAATGTGATTTAAGAAGGAATATTGGCGGATGGAAATTATAATAGAAGTAAAAAAAGGCTTATAAAAAGCAAGTGCTTGTATCATGGATATCTAAAACCTTCAGAATAAGCCCATTGTGTTTACTTATAAGAATGGGAAATGAAAGACATTTCCCTATGAATATGCTTTAATTATCTCCATTATCCTGTTTAACAATAATATACATAGAGTATTTATTGATGATGAAAATGTTGTGAACATCTTTTCTATATATATATATATTAAAATTAAAAAACAACCAACATGTAACAAAGTAAAAGTGAAGGGTATTATGTTTATCATTATAAAATAAATAAATATCTTATTGAATGCAATGTGATGAAGATCAAACCTTAAATATTGAATTAATTGGTACACAGAAAGGAAAGGTTGTGCGAGTTGTTATATAAAATATATATGGAATCATTGTAAATATTTTAGGATTGATGAGTGAGAATGCAGTTTGAGATTAAATGTATATTAGTACAACGAGATATGCCGGGGAGTACAAAATAAGTTTGGAAACTTGATATTGAAATATAAAGGAGTATTAATGAATATAAATGTTTAATATAAGTAATAAAGAAATAAATAACATCTTTTATTACGCATGTATGCATGCATGTATAATGTGTGTATAATTGCAAATTCACAATGTATTAAAATGTTATGGAATTGTTATGAGATGTGAAAGGACTTAATGGATAAATAAATTAACTTGTGGTATGCCTGAAGCTATTGTGTGAAAATTTAATTGTGATGTAGTTTTATGTAGAAAATAACATATGAAATTTTGAAGGTGAGATTTTACTGAAATTTTATGAAATTAGATAAAATTTCTTAAGTAGTTTGCTTTAAAAGGATATGAAAGGTGTAATGGATGTCGCTTAAAAAAAAATCGATGAGTAAAATCTGATAATATTTGTGGATACAATTGAGTGTTATAATGTGTTGAAATATCCACACTAATAAAAAAAATATGTGTTAATTTGTTTTTCATCTCATATAGAGAACAAATTAAAGTGTTAAAATATAAATTATTGAAATATAAAAATAACCAACTTGTAACAAAGTAAAAGAGAAGGATATTGTGAAAATCAAATCTAAAATAGTGAAGTAAATGATATATCGAAGGAAAATTAAAGTTGTGCGAGTTCTTAATTATATAAAATGTATATGGAATTATTTTAAATGTTAATTTTAGGATTGATAACTGCGAATGCAATTTGAGATTAATTAAATGTATGTTAGTAAATAAGATACGTTGGGGGTACTAAATAAGGTTGGAAACTTGGTATTGAAATGTTGAGTAAATAAAGTTTTTTTTTTTTTCAACATGGGAGAGAATTGATTTTGTTTCCTAATATGCAATAGAATGATTTATATATCCTCTCATGATCATATATAGTCTCAAGAGAGAAACAAGTTCACTTAATAATTTTTCTTTATTAGACGGCAATATACACAAGAAACCAACTTTAGTGAACTCCCCAGTTAGTAAACCCAAGTCGATGGATCGTTTGAGCTCCAACAGTTATATAGTGAACAACAGTACATCTCTATAGATTTGCACTGATAGAGGAAGAAGAAGAGAATAATTACTTTAAGTTGTTAGCAAGTATATATGAAGTACGCATTCCTTCCCCTGATAGAGGGAGAATTGGCAGCCAACAGCGCAGAACAATAGGCTGCGGCGCCGATCATCAGTCTTAGCAACCTTTCTTCGTAAAAAATGAAGAAGAATTGCTGCCATGATCTTTCAGCTAGTTAATGTATACAAACCAAACTGCAACGACTACGTGCAAATTAAGCTTCAAATGAGCAGTTAATTTTAGTAAATTGATAGGTAATACCCCCATGATCAACTCGCTATAGAACGATGGTCTGTAATTGCCCCGAGTTATTTTCATCTTAAGAAACTAAAGCGGATCGGTCATGGATAGATGTAGCCGTATACCGCCAGAGAGAGAAAGCAATAGCTAGGAGGGCATGCGGTACTTGCTACAATAAATGCACAGAAACAAGAACGTGGTCCATGCAGATTCAACTACATGTACAGGGAGTAGTGCTGTACATCACCCCCGTTCCTAATTCTGAGAGTGGGAAAAAAAGGAGGACCAAACAGTGAAAGGAGCTTTAATCTCTTTTCCTTTCTTTTGTACCAGCTCACACATGTGGCTTCTTTATCATCATCAATTGTGCCTATTAAACCTAACCTATATATACTGTCTTTATAGGTCGGGGAGGGGAGGGGAATGGGACTTCAATTTCAAGACTTAGAGTATGGGAATCTCGTTAGAGAAATTAATGAATCTTTTACGACAATAATTGGACCAAGTTGCTAATGAATCTTTATGACAATTAATAATGGTGGCCATGGTGCTCTCGTATTACTATATGTTTATTGCTCCAATAAATCTCCCAACATCCTCTATTAATTACCTTTATCAGATGTACTGTGATTAGCTTTTAATATATCATCATGCAACCTGCCATTACTGAATTGTATGCAGTAGCTTTGTTTCTTTATTTATATATATATATATATATATATATATATATATATATATATATTGAGCGTATTTGTGAGGAGTAATATTAATTAAGTCAATAATACGACAAGGGTGTGTTCATATATGTCCTGCACCACCAAGACATATTAAGCCAGAAAGACAATTTAATCTGTGTTGTGTGTGCAGTATCCCATTGCCCCGTTCTCAAGATCAAGCTACGTAGCTATTTATACAGTCGTAGAAATTGTGCATCAATGGTAAGAGGGGCAAGCACGCAGGCTTTTCTGAATTTTCTCTCAATTAATGCATGGTACTGTAGACTCTAGCCCAGCATCTTTGAAGCATATCTACAAGACCTGGCCGGGAACATACACGAATTAAGGGAAACTATTAGTGTACCTCTATATATGTGCATGTTAACACCATATATACATAGAGTTCTTCTTTTGCTGTTCTTCTGGTACTCGTCAACAGTACGGAACTTGACTATCTCGAAGCTTGAGCATAGAAACTATTTAGGTAGAGGCATGATTCGCATGAGATAACAATCTTTTGCATTGATTTGAGATTGCGTTTTTTATTTGAAATTGCTACGGCCTTGTCAGGAAAACGGATGAATAGCAGAAAGAAAGAACTGTACAGGTTTGAGCTCGGAGGCAAAATTTAAGTAAATAACCAACAATATATCTGGCTCCTTTTCTTCAAAAATTACTCTTATAAATGTGCTATTACAGGCAGCAGTACTCGTCAGCTGGTAAATCAGAAAGCTTGAGTTGCTCTTGGCTCATATGGCAAAGACTCATGATCGGTTGCAACTCCTAATGCAGAGACATCATAGCTAGTGCTTGCCATTCAATTATTGGTGATAGCGCATTCTTATAATCCAACAGTGGAAGAGTCTTAAATTAATAATATTTCAAAAACACTGCATGTACAGCTGCAAACGGAAAGATATTGAAAGGAAATGCTCAGCAAGGACAGATACATTTTTCTGCAGTAGGTTAGCTGGCGGGGAAAATGCAAATTCCGATTAAAATACATCATCTTGATATTGTTACTGATGTAAAATGAATAATAGATCAACTCTGCATTTTCATAACGGGGATGGCCAGTGTATAGTGTAATATTTCAATTTAAGGCTGCGCCAATCACTGTAGTTCTTACAAGAACTATACATGCATGTAAAGACAACACTTACCGCCGAACTATTTTCAACTACCGAGACAAAACGATCATAGCTAAGAAGAATGATAGATTGAAAGGTTTATTTAATAACATAATGCAGAAGACTATAGTCAATATCCTATTGCGCAAGCAATTGATATGAACTTCATAATTGTTCAATGAAAACTCAAAGATGATGACACTATATATAGCCCATATATAGTTTTATTTAAATAAATAAATGAATGAAAAAAACAATTTCGCTGCAAATCATAATAACTAGCCAGGTGCTTTGGAAGGACACCGTGGGTGATTACTGGATTTACTCCCCTCTTGTAGGTTCGAATATAAGGAAATTGGACATAAGAAGAAAGTTTCTTATGGAAATTAACACGACTGGGAGAATATTATCATGATTATGCATTACTAAAAAAAAATGAAGATAAAGAGAACTAGATTTGTTCACATGAATCTAGATAAAGCATGCATTATAGATCAACTGTTAGCTCCTTCCTTCTGACTCGGTCAGCCATGAAAATTATCCATACACTAGCAGAAACAAACATATATGTGAAATAAGGCAAGCTATTTAATCTTTTTCTAGACTTAATTATCTGTAATTAGGTTCTCCCTTTGTTACATTAATTTATAATTTATGTAAAACTAATCATTTATAATTAGGTTCTCCCTTTGTTACATTAATTTATAATTTATGTAAAACTAATCATTTCAATCCAAAAATTTTTAAACTTAAAAATTATATAGTTTCACGCTGCTTTATACTATTAATTAATTTTAATTAAAAAAAATAAAAATAATGAAATTCAAATGCATAACCATTTAATTATTAATATTCTAATACTATGTAACTTCAAAATGTAATTTATATTATTCTATAAAA
>Ga0307517_10010144_pt1 | contig 13223 bp, 15 predicted proteins | sample 23_EM_MG_FD_194515 | JGI IMG/M metagenome (GOLD analysis project Ga0307517, IMG submission 194515) | Populus trichocarpa ectomycorrhiza microbial communities from riparian zone in the Pacific Northwest, United States - 23_EM | ecosystem: Host-associated > Plants > Roots > Unclassified | place...
AGGTAGCGGATTTCGATCCAAGGGTCATGGTGAAAACCAACTGGGGCATTTGGGCCATCCGGGGTAAGAGCCGTGACGTACAGGAGCAAAAAAGTATATTTTCTTTCCTCCCTCAGCGGTCCTAAATACAACATACCTTATACAGTTTGTGCATTCAAATTTTCCTTAGATAATAATCCCCTTTGATGCATGTTTTAACGAGTGCCAGAATCTGAAGATGGGGTTACAGCATGGAATCGTTTTTGTGTGCTCAAGGCTGACGGAAGTAGAGCTACCTTCCGTTGCCTCTGGGAAAAGCAAAAAACGGCTTTTTTTTCCAAGTAATATTTGAGGAGAATAGGTTTCGAATTGAATAAACTAGGCAGACAGGAAGACAACATCCAAGTTTGACAGAACAGTTCCCTCCACCATTTAGAAACGCATAAATCCAATGAAATTGCAGATAGATATACATGGGTTGACCAAAGACGTGAATAAAATTCCTCAACTTTCGGCAAAGATGTTTATGCACCAACCTCAGTAACCTTGCTTGGTGGAGGTCCGAAGGTCTTAAGATATCCAAAATTAGGATAGGACTATCTCGGAAACATGAAACGAGGCTTACGCGAGTCTTAATTCCACCAGCAGATGGCAGTCGAGAAGAACCATCGCTAAGCCATCTGTCGACTTCAGCAGCAGCACCACGGCCCTCGCTGTTGGATTGATTGAGTTCCAATAAATTAGATTTGTTTAATAGAAGGTACATACTTAATTCCCCAGACAATCAACGACTGACCACGTCGACAGTCACCAGCAGCGAAGACACCCTCAACGCTTGTTGTGTATTTCTGTATAAAATAAAAATATGTCAAGCAACGACGGATCCGCCACAATAAACTTACTTTGGGGGGTGTCTGAACATTGGATCGAGCGTCCTGTTTGACACCCAAAGCTTGGAGGATTTCACTCTGAGGTCCCAAGAAACCGAGGGCTAAGAAGACCAATTGGGCAGGGAAGAATTTCTGAGAGTCGGGAACCTCCTCCATCTTCCAACGACCCCCGCTGTCCTTGGTCCATTCGACACGAACTATAGGGTATGTAAGTACAAAGAATGCTGGAGCCTGTGGCCGACGTACCGGTGTTCAGTCCCTTCAATTTACCCTCGCCGTCAACAACAAAGTCCTTGGTCGAGATACAGTATTCTCTGGGGTCTGGTAACAAAATCTCCATATTTGTCTGTAGTATAGATGTCCGATGAAGACTTACCATTGCCGAAATGTGCTGCAACCTCTGTATGTCCATAGTCGGTACGGAAAATCCTGAAGGAAATATTCAGTATGGTTGAATGTTTTCTGTAATAATTTATACGTACCTGGGCCACTGAGGCCAAGGGTTATCCCGCCCACGCGCAGCGGGGGGTCTAGGCAACAACTCGAAATTGACGACGGATTTGGCGCCATGACGCATCGAAGTACCGATGCAATCATTCCCAGTATCTCCTCCTCCGATGACGATGACATCCTTTCCTTTAGCGTTGATGTAGCCACCATCTTGAAGTTCGGAGTCTAGGAGAGCCTTCGTGTTCAACTAACACAATGCCAAGGTCAGTAAAAGAGAGGTGGAAGCGACATGGATTATGACACACCTGAAGGAAGTCCATCGCAAAATGGATGCCGTCTGTTCCTCTGTTGGGAATCTTTAGGTCGCGAGGCCATGTCGCTCCAGTGCATATGACCACTGCATCGCTTTCTTGCTGTAGTTGCTCCGCGTCGATGTCCACGCCAACATGAGCATTGGCAACAAAAGTCTTAGTTGACAGCAATGAGTTGACAGCGAGAAATCAAGTAATGTACGAGGGACCTACAATGCCCTCTGCAGCCATGAGATCAATCCGGCGCTGGACAATTGACTTGTCGAGTTTCATGCTGTAGACATTGTCAGCACGACAAACTTTGTGTCATACGACGCATTTGACTCACTTTGGAATGCCATACATTAACAACCCTCCCATGCGGTCGTTGCGATCGTACACCGTGACGAAGTGGCCTGCTTTGTTGAGCTGATCAGCACAAGCCAGGCCTGCGGGGCCAGATCCAATGATGGCAATGTGTTTGCCAGTACGAAAAGAGGGTGGGTTGGGAGCCATCCAGCCCATCTCAAAGCCCTGAGAACAATCAAAATATTAAATCAAATTTACCCGATGACTTCCAAACAGTAAATGACCTTATCGATGATCGCGCATTCGATACTCTTAATTCCAACAGGTTGTTCGTTGATTCCCAAAACACAAGCACCTTCGCAAGGAGCAGGGCAGACACGACCAGTGAATTCAGGGAAATTGTTGGTCATTAGGAGGCGGTTAAGAGCGTCTTGCCATTGGCCTTTGAAGACAAGATCGTTCCACTTTGGAATAATGTTGGAAATAGGGCAACCTGTGTCTGATTGACAGAAAGGTACGCCGCAGTCCATGCAGCGTGCAGATTGGTACTTGAGCTCGCTTTCGGTCAGACGGGTTGAGATTTCCTTCCAATCCTTGACGCGTTTACGAGGCGGGCGGTATGCCTCGCCCAAGCGCTTGTATTTCATGAAGCCTCGAGTCTTGTCGAGCTTGTTAAGCCGTTGTTTAGTGGTCGAATCATCGACAAGCGAGTCCTCAACATCAACAAGCGAAGGTTCGTGACGAAGCTTTACCACAGGCAGTGCAGGGGTGCTGAGGGCCTTGGGAAGGAGAATATCTTGCAGGCCTTCGGAGGCAAGGTCAACTTGGCTGGCGGTTCGAGAGGGAATTAGGTCAATAACGTTCTGTCGGACCTTCTCATCTTTCTCTCTGGCAGCGTCTTCTTCCAACACTCTCTTGTAATCGAGTGGCATAACACGGACAAACAGAGGTAGGAGGTGGTGGAAATCGTGAAGAACGCGATCGGCAACTTCAGACCCAGTGTAATGACGGTGATCTTCAATGAGACTGCGCAGAGCAGCAATTTCTCGAGGATCATTGACCTTGCCGAGTTCAACCATTTCCATATTGACCTTGGAAGCGAAGGTGTGAGCGGTATCCAGAACGTAGGCGATACCGCCACTCATCCCGGCGGCGAAATTGCGTCCGGTGACCCCGAGAACAACAACACGTCCTCCAGTCATATATTCGCACCCGTGGTCACCAGTTCCCTCTACAACCGCATTGGCACCTGAATTTCGAACAGCGAAACGCTCAGCGGCAATTCCACGAATGAAGGCCTCTCCAGAGGTAGCACCATACAGACAAACATTTCCGATAATGATGTTTTCTTCTGCCTTGAAGGTGGATTCCTTCGGAGGGTAGACGATGAGGCGTCCGCCAGAAAGTCCCTTGCCAACATAATCGTTAGCGTCACCCTCGAGTTCAATGGTGATACCAGGCGCCAAGAAGGCACCGCATGATTGTCCTGCAGAGCCTTTCATGCGAATGTGGATGGTATCTTTGGGTAGACCTTCTTCGCCGTAGAGTTTAGAAATTTTGTAAGACAGGGAAGTTCCCAATGCACGGTCAGTGTTGGTCACATCACATTCAATATGGACGGGGAGACCCTTGGTGAGAGATGGCTCAGATTCGTCAATGAATTTGTTGTCGAGTCGGATATAGAGCTTATGGTCTTGCTGACGGACACGGTAGGTCGCAGCGCCAGGTCGCATTTGCCAGGCTGGCTTCAAGATGGCGGAGAGGTTGAGGTGAGCTGTCTTGGGTGTACGGAGCTTCTCGTTGACCTTCAGTACATCGGCACGGCCAACCATCTCGTTGATGGTACGGAAACCGAGCTTGGCCATGTATCCTCGAAGCTCTTCGGCAAGGTAGTAGAAGAAGTTGATGACCTGCTCAGGCTGTCCAGCAAACTTGGCGCGGAGTTGAGGGTCTTGCGTAGCAATTCCAACGGGGCAAGTGTTCACTAAAGATAAGAAAATAGCATCAGAGGTAACAAAATTGAATGACAAAACTCACGATGGCACTTGCGCATCATAATGCAGCCCATGGCGATCAATGGGGTGGTAGCAAAGCCCCACTCTTCGGCACCCAGCAGACAAGCAATTGCAATGTCACGACCAGTCCTAAGTTGCCCATCTGTTTGAACAGTTACCCGGCCTCGAAGGTCATTCAAAACGAGGGTCTGATGGGTTTCTGCGAGACCAAGCTCCCAGGGAAGTCCAGCATATTTAATACCAGTCCAGCGTGAGGCTCCGGTACCTCCATCGTGCCCAGAGATGAGGATGTGGTCAGCCTTGGCTTTGGCGACGCCACTGGCCACGATACCTACCCCAACTTCTGAGACGAGTTTAACAGAAATGCGGGAGCGAGGGTTGGAACATTTGAGATCGTATATGAGCTGCTTGAGGTCCTCAATAGAGTAGATGTCGTGGTGTGGTGGTGGCGAGATAAGACCAACGCCAGCAGTCGAGTGACGAGTCCTCGCGATCGAGCTAGAGACTTTGTGACCGGGGAGCTCTCCACCTTCTCCAGGCTTCGCGCCTTGAGCCATCTTGATCTGTAGCTCGTCAGCATCAGCGAGATAGTTAGAGGTCACACCGAATCGGCCGGATGCAACCTGCTTGATGGCCGACCTCATTGTGTCGCCGTTTGGGAGGACATGAGAACGTTCAGCGTCCTCACCGCCTTCACCCGTGTTTGACTTGCCGCCCAAACGGTTCATGGCAACAGCAAGTGTCGAGTGGGACTCCATTGAGATGGATCCATACGACATAGCGCCAGTGACGAAGCGCTGGACGATCTCATTCCATGGTTCAACTTGTTCGATGGGAATAGGGGTAGCACTTTCGTATCGGAAATCGAGAAGGCCACGGAGATGAATGCTTTGGGTTTGCTCGTTCGCGTTCCGAGCATATGCGTCATAAGCGCCTTGATTTTTCTCCCTGACGGCATCCTGCAAATTGGCGATACCCGAAGGATCATTGATATGAGCTTCTCCACCATCACGCCAGTGGTACTCTCCGGATTCGGGCATTCCAGGAGGGAGGATGGTATCGCGGCTAGGCCAGCCCCGTTCGTGAAGCTCAAAGGCGTCCATGGCGAGGAGATCGAAGGTTGCACCTTGAACGCGACTGGCAGTACCGATAAAGCATGGTTCGACTACCTCACTGTGGAGTCCGAGGATTTCGAAAATTTGTGCACCTTTGTAGGACTGAAGGGTTGAAATCCCCATTTTCGACATGACCTTCAAAATGCCATTATCAACTGAGAGGCGGTAATTTTCCATTAATTTCTCAACGGCAATGTCGTTCTTAACACTAAGGCGGGAGAGTTAAGAGTGTTTGTAAATAAAGAGCGAAAAAAAAGACTTACAGTCCCTCTCGAGCAACTTTGTGGATGGTTTCCATGACCAGCCAGGGGCACACAGCGTCTGCTCCATATCCAACAAGAACGCAAAGGTGATGTACCTCACGCGCTTCTCCAGTTTCGACCATCAGAGCGACCTTAGCACGTTTCTTCTGCGAGGTAAGGTGGTGGTGGACGCCACCGCAGGCGATGAGAGCCGATAGAGGAAGGCGGGAAAGGCCTGTTGCACGGTCACTAAGAATGATAACCTTGATACCATCATCGATGGCCTGGGATGCTTCGCTACAAACCCGCTCGAGAGCGCGTCGGTAGCCAGGGAGGCCCTCGGTCTTAGGGAAAGTGATGTCGATGGTATGGGAGGGCCATGTAGAGTAAGCAGTTTTCAAGCTCTTCATTGCATTCATCTCCTCAATAGACAGGACGGGTGATGGTAGAAGAATTCGATGGCACTGTTCCGGTTTGACCTCCAACAAGTTACCTTCAGGGCCGACATATGCGGCAAGCGACATTACAATGCTTTCTCGGATGGGATCAATCGGAGGATTTGTGACTTGAGCGAAAAGTTGGCGGAAATAGTCATAAATCATACGAGGTTGTGTCGCCATCGCAGCCAATGGAGCGTCGTTGCCCATGGAACCGAGAGCTTCCTTTCCATCCAACACCATAGGTAGCATGAGTAAGTTGAGCTGTTCAACGGTGAAGCCGAATGCGAGAAGTTTCGGGTCGGTGCTGAGAGTGGTCTCGTCGAGGTGGGGGGTAAGGGAGACGTGACTTCGCTTGACGCGTTTGATGATGTTGGGCACCTCGAGGATATGAGCCTCCACCCAGGAAGCGAAGTTTTGCTTCGAAGCAGTGTTTCTCTTCAATTCCTTGTCGTCGACTATTCTACCTTCAAGGGTATCAACGAGAAGCATGCGGCCAGGCTTGAGACGACCTTTCTGTACAACTTTCTCGGGGGCGATGTATAAGGCGCCAACCTCAGATGCGCAAACCATGATGTCTTCATTGGTGACGATGAAACGGCAAGGACGAAGGCCGTTACGATCTAAGTTGGCACCACAGAAACGACCGTCGCTGAACGCAAACAAGGCGGGGCCATCCCAAGGTTCTTGAACGCAAGCAGCCCAGTTGTAGAAGGCTCGTTTTCTTGGATCCATATCTGCATTCCCTTGCCAAGCTTCCGGGATCATCATCATCACTGCTTCCGGTAAGGTGACCGCCCCATTGACCACGAGAAGCTCCAAGACGTTGTCAAAGGCAGCGGAATCGGAGCCCCCATGTTCAATGATCGGGTAAAGAAGGTCAAGTTGGTCACCAAAATGTTGGGATGAGAGGACACCTTCACGAGCACGCATCCAGTTCTTATTGCCTCGAACGGTGTTAATCTCACCTGAAATAACAATCAGCCGCATGTAAGGACGTTTGAGCATTAAAGGTATTACCGTTGTGAGCTGCCCATCTCAGTGGTTGAGCACGATCCCAGCTCGGGAAAGTGTTGGTCGAGAAACGTGAGTGTACCAATGTGAAGTGAGATTGGTACAGGACATGGTTGAGATCATGGTAATAATTGTAAACTTGCGGAGGGGACAGCTGACCCTTATATACAATATTTTTGGAAGAAAGGGAACAAACGTAGAACCCTTTTGCGAGGGTACTTTAATTAGAACAAATGTGTGAGTCTCGGACTGAATACACGAGCAAAATTTAATCACTAACATCCTATGTGTTGCATGTTTTCGAAGGACATAGAGTTGACGCTCAAAGTGTGTTGCATCGAACATTCCGCCTTGCGATGAACTACCGTCGCCATAGTGCGCTCGAAGTACGACGAAGGGTTGGAGGATTGTGGGCTCCTTACTGCTGGCAGCAGGGCCGAGAATAGTCCCATCGGTGGGAACTTCTCTCCATCCAAGTACGCGGAGTCCCAAGTCGTTCGCGATGGTGGTGAAGACATTCTGATAGCTTTGAAGTTGAATATGGTCGTTGGGTTTGAAGAATACATTTCCAACAGCATACTCTCCGGGATCCGGAAGGACGCAGCCGAGATCCCTCTCAGCCTCCCTCTTGAAGAAGCCGTGGGGGATAGCAGTCATAACACCGGCACCGTCGCCGTCTCTGCTGTCAGCTCCTGTTGCGCCTCGATGGGTCATGGCGCAGAGAAGAGAGCGAGCATCGGACACGATTTTATGACTAGGTTCACCCTTGATATGGCAGATAAAGCCTACACCACACGAGTCCTTCTCGTTTTCGTTGGAATACAAGCCCTGATCGGCTGGTAAGGAGGCAGAAAAAGAAGACTCGTCTCTCTGAACGGCATGAAAGCCAGTCATATTTTCGGTAGAGGCAACATCAGAAACAAGTGGAAGCGACTCTGGGGATGGGGAATAGGACGTGCCAGCTTTGGCCATTGACTAGAGGGCTATGATTGTGGAGATGGAAGAGGAAAAATTAAGGAAGACCCGGAAAAGAGTTGCTAAGTATAAATTCTCCGCAATGTTTTACGGCACTTCTCCGGGATCGTAGCCCGATTGATGCCGGAACTCGCTCCCATTGGCTTCTCCATGTCACCTGTTTTCCCCAATGATAAGGCGATCTACCATACACGATAACAGAATTTTTTCGGCCAAACGTGCCCTATGGCTGACTGCTGACTTCGGCCGAATCGTACAATATACAACTCGAGGTCCCTCGAACAAACAACGGACACAATCTAACTAGCCCCATCGTGAAGAGCGCAACATACAGCCGCTGGAATTTGGAAATTAGATTGAAATTTTCACACGGAAAGGCACCTACCTTTGTGATGGCCATTGTATTGCCTGACGGTTTCTCCTGATGCCATTTCCCACAGGCGCGCAGTATGATCAGAAGAGGCTCGGATCGAAGTGAGTCGGGACATCGTACATTATGCGGAGTTCCCACTCACCTGTGACCAGATACGCAGAATCGGCACTGAAAGCACAATCCCAAACCCAACGTTGGTGACCTTTAAGAGTTTTCTCATCCTTAAAGTCATACATGGGGCTGATGGACCATATTTTAACTGTTGTATCTGCCGAACATGTCGCAAGATATCTTTCAATCATATTATCAATGGCGTAGTATCCGAAGAAGAAAAACAAGATGTTTTACCGTGCATCGGGACTGAGCAAGCAACGCGTAAGGTATTTTTTGTGAGCCAAGAATCGTGTTACTGCCTGGAACCGGGGGAGACCTGTGCTCTCTTCGTTCAACTTCCAGACATAGCACTGACCCTACAAACAGATGTTCGGAACTCTCTGAGAGCAAACATAGAAGCTACTCGCCTTATTATTTCCAGCCACGAGGCAAGAACCGTCTGAGGCTAGAGTTATTGATCGTATTGGTATGTCTCCTGCTGGTGTCTTGGGATGAGGCTATGAGTGTCCTTTTATCAAGAAAGTCAGAGTGGGACCCACAAGTTCATGTGAACAGATGTTATCCGTTAGGTCCCATTGTTTGATACTTCCTGCTTGATCGCATGATATCAGCTCTCCCTGGTTTGGATGGATACAAACGTCGTTCACTGAGCAAGAATTTATAAAACATTCGACGCAAGAAATTGAAAGCAAAAAAGGAAACCTGGAGCTCCATTTTCATAGCTTCTCGGCTGACCATTAGGATTCCTTGATCATGAAGGTCATAAAAAAACTATGCGGCTAGGCAGAGCGTCCTCACCGAAGATCCCAAATTTTAACGGTGCCGTCCTCACTTCCCGACACTATCCATTTCCCCTCCGAGTTGAAAGCTATCGAGGTGATATTGTTGACATGTCCCTCCAAAGTCACGAACTGTAAACCATCATAAATAACCATCAAAACATGTCTTGTAGAACTTCACGAACGGGCTCTGAAGCCGTGGAGACAATGTCGTAAATGAGTATCTTCTTATGAATCGCAGCAGCAAGGAAACGTTTGCTAAGATATGAATGAGCGCAGCGTCTTTCTGAAACTTGGCCAACTCACTCGTGGGATATCGCGAGGCGGTTGACTTGCTGGTATGAACTCTAACATTAGAAACCGGGATCACAAAATCAAGCAAATCACTAACCCCTGACTCCCCTGTACGAGGTATCGTTCGAGAACAAATACCACTCCAAGCCTCCCAAAAGCGAATTTCATGGTCGTAGGAACCCGTCACCAGAATTACGGACATATCATGGCCAACAGCATTGCTCTTCGACGACGCTGCGGTCGTGGGCATGACGCGAATTGGAAGAGACAACCGGGGAGGGTTCAAACGACTGAAAGATCACGCACAAGCTGCAACTTGCACCAGACTTGCAAACGATAGAATGACTACAGCTACAAAACGATGGCACGTGTTCCGTTATTAGCGATAAGATAAGGAATTCCGTTCCGAGTTCAGGATTCTTGGAGGGCGTCCAACTGCACTTCCAGTATCGATTCGGCAGAAGCAACTTGAATGACTCTGGGACCGCCGGCGAGCTGTCCCCTCCGCCGATCACAAACCACTTTGACAAAACTTTCTCCGGTCGACGTGGCCAAAACAATCAAGGGATGCTCACATGGTGGGCCTCGTCTAAATAGATTCATCCTGCCTGTCCATCCAACTCCGAGGATCATCATATTTCTCATCGGGACCCGTAAAGCCCTTCACTTGCAGCAATTAATGATCTGTTTCTGGATCCTTGACACGAGTGCCGTGGCCACCATGCATTTCTCCAAGCCACAGATCTCCATGCGAAAGACTTTCCAAGATGGGACTCTCCTCCTTGCATGTGGATTACGTAGAACTGCTTCTCTCCCGTGCCTCGTTCTGTGTGTGATAATCTGGTGTGGATGTTCGATCTATTAATTTCGATTTCTTCATCACCGATATACTCTCCCGCGAGGATCAGTGTTGTGAATTCATCTCTCTAGGGTCTTGTTCCAAGTGTTTCCCTTTGGAAATACCACTCTCCGACAGATAATGAAGATGTGAAACGATGCAGCCCATATCCATGCATCGCAGGAGATTGCTGATTTCCCGTCCATGGTGCACTTCCCACCAGTTCCAAAGACTCCTTTCGCCCAATTTCATAGTTGACATCGTACTTCTGTGACTCGCTGCAAACCACGGAATCTCCAAACGTTCATTCCGGTGATAGTAGCAGGAGGCAAAGTAATCGCATGCTTGCGGACGGACCGACATATAAGTAAGCCCTATCCGAGCTGGTAAATCCACCAACTCACCACACACTTCCACTACCTTGCTATTTCGACTATGAATGCTTTCCCGGTAAGTTTTTTTCCTTCCTGGTTCCTCAGTCTTTCCTGATGACTCGTCCAGAACGGAACGCGCGTGTTCTTTTGGACATCTAACGGGGACATAGAGTACGCATCCGTTCTCTCCTCCAGCAGGCTTCAGGATGTAAGCTTTATAACCCAGCTATATTGTGCATGATGCTCACAGTACTACAGGGCACGCAAATCCTCGTCCTGAAGCTCGAGAGTGCAGACAAGACTGCGACCCTACCGTAAGTCTATCAAATAACCTTTTCAAAATAGGGTCCTGAACACAACGTCATTAGAGCTTCCGGAGTGACAAAAGTTACATGAAGGATGGGTCGTGCCAGAGAGGATACGGTCGTGCAATTCTAGTCCTTGTCTGAAGATCTTTGTCAATGCCCGCTGAATGATAATGCACAAAAGCTCCTTACATCACATTCTTTCTGGCTTACGATTAATTTACTTTATGAGCTATTTAATTTTAGCCATATCCTACATTTAGCATGTTTAACGCAAATAGTCATTGTACGTAAGTGATATTGTTTGCATGTCGAAGAGAACCCCAGGAACTCTGACATCTGTGCCCCATAAGCCTCGTGCTAATCATCATCGACGTCTCATAGCTCGCTGGGTTTGATTTGCCGATCAGGTCATCACAGAATCTCGGAAAAATTATAGATCTACAGAACATAAGGACCAAGTCAAGAATATTAGTACATACTTCAAGACACACTAATTCAGGGCCCTCCCAAATGTCCTCGCGGACTGATCAGAAAAAAAGATCGTGACATCCAATCGAAGAAAACGTCAAAACATGATGTTCTTGGGATTTGAGACTGCCAATCGGCAAGAGCTGGTGGCGCAAGGACAATGCAGCCGAATGCTTCTGGCTGGAGCCTGAGAGTGATCATGGGAGGAGGATATCGAACGATTGGTTCAACCAAGCCTGGAGCAATATTCTGGGTACTGAAGGTCCGGGTACGAAATTCGCTTATGGAATTGGAGATGATGGAATATTTCTATCCTGTCGTAGCAAGAATCGTTAAAACCCAAAGATACTCAAACTTTGTCATTTATCACGTACCCTGATCATAATACTCAAACGCTGTCCAACACCTCTCAGAGATTCGCCGCATGTTTTCCGTTCGATACTGTGTTGGTAATTAAATCTGACTAGATCGCTAAAAAACAAAGACAATGCTTAAGCAACAAGAAATATGGAGGAGATATTGGAGGCATTGACCGCTGTAAATAGACGCTACCTGAGGGGAGGGCCAAGGAAAATTCCTTTCCCTCATTGTCGGTATCTTTCATCCGAAGGATGCGTTCATCCCCAAGGCTGACACCCAGGATCCAAGATCCACTGGCAGAAAGATTGTCGACATGTGGTAGGATATCCCCATGTGATGAAAGATGTAGTAGGTGCGTCAAAACGTCATTGGTGGGGCATAGAGCGTACAGTTTTTCCAATACCGAAGTTAGACCTTGAAAATGGTCCACTGGCCACGACGATAAATGCATCTCGCGAAAATGGCGGATAACACCGTCAAAATGTCCCTTGAAGTTGCAGAAATGAGGAATTGGCACAGTGATATGAAATACTATATACATGCCTCTTCAAACTCATACATTGCATCTGGAGCAAACAATTTAGTGAGAGGACCCAAACCGTCTAGGGGTTTAGCTGCTCGAGAACTCCAGTAATCTTTCCGTTTCCGCCGGGAATGAGGGTTTTCAGTCGCGTCTAATTTGTAGAGAGACGCGGCCAATAAAGTTTCTTGCTCTTCTGTTGAAAAATAACGTGACCAGAAGGAGAATCCAAGCGGGAACTGCTCGGAACCAGCGCAATTATTGCTGTAAGGAAAATGTGTACGTGTGGCGAAAAGTTGATGTCGCACCCGAGGTGCGAATCGGAAGGAAGGCATGGTTATGCACAGGCCCCTTTCAGCTGGGAGCTCTTCTATTAATCAGGGTCCAGGACGAGATCAGGCTTTAGACGATATTCAACTTTGCGCTCGTTGACGCGTTGGAGATTGAATATTGGATATCTGAGAGGCAAGTTTGAGTCTGGAAGGTAGCCGACGAATTTTTCAGCAGTTTGGAAATATATTGTGGGGGTTATTCCTAGTCTCTCCTAGACAGACTGCGATATATGTGATGTACCCTGCGGCTCACGATATATGAAGTCTGTTTATTACCACGCCCCCCGAACCGTGTCAGAAAGTTGTTATGTAATCTTCGGACTTTAAAAATTAAGTTGCGCTCACTTAACAAGACGGGGGGAACACTTTTTGAAATATTTTAGAGAGAAAGATATTTAAAACGTTCTAATTAACATGGTGTTAAAATTTGAAGAGATGGAAAGGTAATATGGGCAAGTTAGGGAATTGGTTGTGGAGGGTAAGCCTGACCCGATGATCATGTGATGTCGTCCTGCCGTCAAACCCTTGGATATGAAAAGGACAACGAGATTCCTTCTTCCCAATGAATTTCTTTCGAATTAGTCCTCCATGAACTGAATGGATACACTTTGTCTGCAAGAAATATAGAAAAACCTACTTCGTCGCGTCCAGTCGACGCGACGGTCATTGAAACTCCGAAGATTACATAACAATTTTCTGACGCGGTTTGGGGGGCGCAGTAAAAAAAGGACTAACCACGACATTGAC
>Ga0307517_10010145_pt1 | contig 13223 bp, 6 predicted proteins | sample 23_EM_MG_FD_194515 | JGI IMG/M metagenome (GOLD analysis project Ga0307517, IMG submission 194515) | Populus trichocarpa ectomycorrhiza microbial communities from riparian zone in the Pacific Northwest, United States - 23_EM | ecosystem: Host-associated > Plants > Roots > Unclassified | place...
ACTCCTCTTCTGTTCACATTTACCACTACAAGTCGCCATAAATTAACCCCCCCTGATTAGTTACCACCGTATCCATTTATATGTTCTTAATAAGGATATTAGTAGTTAATTTTTCCAATTGTAGCAGTTAACTAGGTAGTAGTGACAATTAATTTCTAGAGTACTAAAGTAAGGTTAACATGAGGTTAATAATAGATTTAATTAAAAAGAGTGTTTTTTTATTGAACCTGCTTTTTAAACTGTTTTTTATCTTATTGATATTTTTTATGTGTTTTTTTTGAAGATTTTGATGTTAAGTTTTTTTAAAAAATATTATTTTAATATAGTTTTAATAAAAAAAAATAAGTTTGAAAAGTATCCTATGTATCATTACTTTATACATTTATGGAGGTTTTGCTTCATATATACATAGGCAATTTGAGTCTTTGATTTTTAGAGATAAAAATAGGGATTTATACCATGCAATTGATTTTCAAAAACATGTGAAAATATAGATTAGATTAAGGGGAAATAAATGTTACTAATTTTATTTGTCAGGTTAGATTAATTAACCTTGTAACATTAATTAGATTTCATTAAATCAATTTTTTTTTAAAACCTTACTTAAGTCATGTTCCTGAGTCATGAACTTTTTGAATCAATCCACTCTAGTCTAGCATAGATTTAACATCTATGATTATGATTTATAGATGTCATCCTTCAGTTTGGGCAATTGGCAAGGCATGCATTGGAAGCAAGAAAGGAGGGCCTTAGTTCTCTGGTTAAGTATGGTATTATAAACTAACTAGTCCACTGAAATCGTGCAATATCTAAAGCTAATAGGAAGCTTCCTTCATCTTCTAAAAGGAGGGATCGATTCTCTAGAAGGATAGGTCATTTCCAATTCAAGTTGGATGATATATATATTTAATCAATAAAGATAAGCCTGTGGGGATTCTTGGTTTACTAGGGCTAACTTGGGTTAAAGCAATGGCGAAAGGTGGTAAGAAAGGATAAGGATGGAGCTTGCAAGAGTCGAGAGAGAGGGAGATTCTCATAGGCTGGCAACTTAAGTGAATTGTGTCGTTCTCCTTGAATTTGTTAAAGAGGAAGATGCGCATGGTGTGGTAGGGATTCCCTTTGTATGCTTTTGAGTTGTTTATGGATTTCAATGAACATTTTATTTTATTAAATAATCAAACTAAGATACTTCAACTAATGGGTGTCATGTTGATCCCGACACTTCCGACCCTTGTTTCCCATCTTCCAACTTCCTTCCTAACCACCTACATCCCTTTTCCCTCCATTCTCCTCTCCTTCTTTTTTTCTTCTTTTATTCTGCAAATCAAAACAGTAGCCCCTCCCTTCTTTTTTGACATGAATCTAAATCTCATCATTACAAATTTTTTCACCCAATACTCCGTAGTGTCAACATCATTATCTTAATATGATTTTCTCCAAATATTCCCTATACTAAATAAACAAACCTACTTATTTATGTTTTAGATTAATGTATTGTTGTTGTTTTTTTTAGTATTTGTAGTGTAGTTAATTTGCTTGTATATTGTAGTGTTTACAACCTTTTCATAGAGAATTAAAGTTTGATTTCTATTTCAATGTTTGTTTTTTTACAACCTTTCATAGATAATTAAAGTTTGATCTCTATTTTAGAGTTTGTTTGTGATTTGGGCAAATTTGAAGCTTATTTGTAATTTGTTGTAATTGATTTTGATTTTATAAATTAAGTGTGTTATAATAAAAGAAATTATGAGTTATTTAATAGGTAACAATCATATTTTATCAATTTTATTGTTAAGTTGAGAATCTTGGAGTAATTGATTTTTTGTGGAATTGATAACAATTAAATGATATTAATTTAGATTGAATAAGTTTGAATTTAACAAATGATAGATTATTAGTTGAGTTATCGATTACTTGCCATTAATTGGATTTATTTAGTTGATATTTTTACGCATCATTACTTTTTTTTTTTGTCTAAAAATAATAGTTGATTATTAGATTGTGAATTAATTTTTAATCACCAAACTTAAATTTTGAACTGATTATTACATTATTAATAAATGTTCTCATCATTAATCCATATAGGTTTTCTATGTAATGGATGATCATTCGTGGATGTATCTAGATTCACTTTAAGGGTTGTATAGAAAAGATTATTGTATAGGGGTTGAGGCTTTTATTAATTATACACTTTCAAATCCAAAGAATATTAGTGGAGGCAGAATTAGATGTCAATGTGTGAAGTGTAAAAAAACAATTTCATCTAACTAGATGTTGTGACGATGCCTCTCCTAAAACAATGGTTCATTGAGAAATACTTATGTTGGTTTGCACACAAAGAACCTTATATTCCTTATAAGACCATTTCAAAAAGGATTGTTGGCTCAACATCTAGTTCTAGCAATATATATGAAGATATCCATGGTAATAGTAATCATTATAGGAGTATGGTAATGGATGCAATGAGAGTAAATCATGGTTATTCAGGTGAATGTTCACATGTGGATGAAGAACCAAATGTAGATATAACTAGGTTTTTTAATTTTTTAAAAGATTATAGTGAACCATTATAGGATAGGTGCACAAATCACAATAAATTATCGGTCATTGCATGAGTGTTTGCTATAAAGTCTGACTATGGTATGACTGAAGTTGGTTATAATAGCATAATCAAATCGGCAAAAAATATTTTACCTGAAGGTAATAGGTTGGAAGAGAATTTGTATGTGGTAAAATCCATGATGAAACCTCTTGGTTTAGGATACCAAAACATTGATATGTGCCTAAATTTTTGCATGTTGTACTACGGTGAAGATGTAAATTTAATCGAGTATAAAACATGTGGGCATGCTAGGTATATACCCAATAGAGGTAAGGGAATGACACTTATGGCATACAAAAAGTAAGATATTTTCCAATCACTCCTAGACTGCAAAAGGTTATTTATGTTTTCGAACACATCCAAGCACATGACATGACATTATTCTTATGGCGCGAAGGATGGAATAAAGATACATCCTCTAATGGTGAAGCTTAGAGGCATATGATAGGGCATATCCTCAGTTTTCAATGGAACCACGCAACATGTGTCTTGGTCTGTGTACAAATAAGTTCAATCCATTTGGCTCATTTGATACATCCTATTCTTGTTGGCCGGTCATACAAATAATTTACAACTTGCCCTTGAGAATGTGTATAAGACTGAAATTCATGTTCTTATTTACAATAATACTTGGTCTTTACAGTTCAAGTAAAAATATAGATTTTTGTCTTCAACCGTTGATTGATGAGTTGAAACAATTATGGTCATTCGAGGCTTTGGCTATGATGTCTCAAAGAAACATAATTTTTGAATGAAGACAACTTTGATGTTGATTATAAATGATTTTTTTTTATGTATAGGATAGTTTTGGGATGGAGCATACATTAAAAATTAGCTTGTCTATATTGCATGGAAAACAATAAAGCCTTTACTTTAACGAATGATGGTAAAAATTCTTTTTTTTTATTGCTACCGGAGGTTCTTGGCAAATCGTCATTGATAAAAAAAAAAGGCTTATTGTTAATCATTTGAAGATTAAGGCCCTTTAATTGCGCTCAACTTAAAGGGTTGTCGCTACTTTGATTTTGAGAAATATTTTTCATGCTGTCTGCTAGTCTTGGAGCAAATTAGTGTAGCATTCCTTGCATTTTTTGGATTCTCTGATAATGTCCTTAAGCTTTAAAATTAATCAATTGTATCCTTATATTTTTCACACACATACACACACAGAGATATATAGTTTCCAACAACTCCTAATTTCTCACATATTCTTAAGAGTCAAAACACCCAAAGAAAAGATAATTTTACAAAACCCAAACAATAAAGGATTAATTTTCAAAATCACACCAATAGGGATGTTGCACAACTAGTACTATCAGGTGAAGAATTGTATGACATAGTATTGCAATATAAGAACATTATATTTGGTTTTCATTACATCAAGCAAAAGTTTTATGGTTTTGGTGTGACCCACAAATGGGTAAAACAAAGTATTTTTTTAGAGCTTTTTTATTAGAAGACTAATATCCTTTTCTATAATTTGGATGTCATGCATATCGAGAAGAATGTGTTTGAAAATATTTTATAATGTTTGGTAAGGATGAAGTAAGTAGGGAGAATATGTGTTTTAAATAGATGAGTTAGTTGATCCATACTGAGTTGCTCCATTTACGAAGTTAAAAGAGAATTAGTCACTAAGAATAATTATGTTCATGTTGATGTTAACTAGTTAAATGATATATTGAATACCAGTGGACATACTGGTATTGATGAAGATGAAGGGATCAAATAGTTTTTGTTTAACAAAGAAGATGAAGATTGACATGAAGATGATGATGAATCAGAATAAACATTGAATTGAACTCATTTTAGATGTTTCACGATGTTGTACAATTAAGATATTTATTATCGTTCAATAATACATTGTGTTTTGTACATTTATCAAGTGTTGTTGAATGAGTTGTTTTTTTTTTTTTTCAGGTTATGAATATAGGTGTTGCTACTGAATTAGGTTGGATAGGAAACAAATAAAATGAGAGTTTTTTAATTCACAAATGAAATTACTGATGGAACTAATAAATTATAATTTATTACATACTTTTGTTGGTGATTTTATCAATGAGTGTAACAACACCAGTGAACTTACCAACAAATTTAATTTCATCAGAGAGTTTGGAAAGATTTTGATGGTGTTGTAATAACATTAATGAACTCACCGACAGACTTAATTCTGTTAAAGAGTTCCAAAAGGTTAAGAAAAATTTGATGGTGTTGTGACACTACCTATAAACTCACAGATGGATTTAATTCCATCGGAGAGTTTTAAAGAGTTTGGGAAAATTTTGATAGTGTTGTAACAACACTGATGAACTCGCCGACATACTTAATTCTATTAGAGAGTTTTAGAGAGTTTAGGAAGATTTTGATGATGCTGTATAAAATTGATGAACTCGCCAACAAACTTAATTACGTGAAAGTTTCAGAGAGTTTGAGATAATTTTGATGGTGTTGTATAACACTAATAAACTCACCAATGGACTTAATTATGTCAAAGAGTTTTAGAGACTTTAAGAAAACTTTGGTTTCATTCAATGACGAACATACCGACAAACAAAAAATCATCGGTGAATTTAGGGGTTTTTCTTGAGGTTTCTGAAAATTTTAAATAATAGACTGATTCATCGATGGTTTAACAATAGTTTTTTTTATACATTTTATCAGTAAACCCGTCGGTTAATGTGTTGATATGGATATACACGACAATTATATCAATGGAAATATCATTGGTGAATTTAAACTAGAAACACCGAGATAATCCCTAGCTTTCTCCTATATTTCCCCTAATTTCTAACACTTTATCTCAGTCTCTCTCCCAGTCTCTCCTCTCTCTCTTTTTCAAAGTTAGTGGACATTGATCCCTCTCATCTTCTTTGGTAGTTGGTGCTCTCTGACATTCTTTGATGGCGATGTTTTATCTCTATTAACTATTTTTCAAAATATGTCTCTGTCTCTGCTTGTTTTTTGCTTTGAGATTAGAGGAATTAAGGTTTTGAATTATTATTTTTTCATGAAATACATATAGATGGAGTAAATGTTTTAGAAAGAATTTATAAAAATCAATGGGTGGCCATTAATCATAGAACCAATCATGAAGGAACTTTAAGAGAATGGAAACTTTGGGTGAAGTCTTGTGTAATGATATGTTATTTTGATGTGTTTGTGTAAGAAATAAGATGTGGAGGTAATTGTTTGTGTTTGTGGGATTCAAATAGGTATTTTATTTGTTAATAATTGAATTATGTGGTTATTAGTATGTTGTATTAGGTGTTCTAATTTTAGTTTTGAAATGTAAAAGGAATAATAATAAAAAAAAAAATAAAGGGTTTAAATGGTATAAATAGATAAAATATAACTTAAAGATTAAATAAGAGCATTTGATATTACAATTAGTCAATTGATGGTCAAATTTGTCAATAGTGAAAGGATGTTCTAAATCCTATTCAAACGCCAAATAGGATTGTATATATGTGGTTGCTTATGGTAATGTTATGCTTGGGCATGGGTTGAGGAAGTTGAAAAAATTTAGTGTTGTTTCAAATTAACTAAATGATTAGGTTGTAAGTCTTTGAATTTTTTTAGAAATACATGTAAAAGTTTGGTTGATTTATGTCATTTCTATGTTGTTGGGTATGTTAACAAGCACCATTTGGGATTATGTCAAATTATATGTGCATGGAAAAGTTTTGTTTAAATTGTTATGAGATGTTTATGTTTATGTTGAAGGGTGAGCACAAGAGATTGTATTGGGATAAGTTCTTAGTTGAAAAAAAGAAGAAGAAGTAATTTTCATGTTGTTTTAAAATTAGGGTGAATGGTTTGCTATTTGATAATTTGTACAAGTTAGAAAATGATTGTGATTATGTGTCGGGTTGGGTTATATATAGAGAAGGTGCTGCTGAAATTTTGTTATAAATGGATAGATGCACTAAAATAAAAAAAAAACATAAAATGTTGATTAAGATTTTAATTGAATATTCTTAGTTATTTAGTTATATTGTTTAGATGCCGAGAAAAAATATAATGTCAAAAAAGAGCTATACTGCATCGTCAAACAATAGTGTTCTTAACCTTTTGATTCATTTAGGTATCGATTATGAAGAGAAACCTAATGTACCCTCTAATGATGCTGGTTCATCGATTAATAGTCATAAATTTAGGGCCTTATATGCTAAGGATTCATATTCTTGCAAGTTAATTGCGGAATGAAAACCGAATTTAAGCATGTAAGAAACTCTAATTTTGTTTAAACATAACATTAAATAAATGTTAACGTGTTTATTTAGCTTGAAGTTAATTATTTTATTTTCAAGTTCACAAATTTCAAAGCTGTGAGATCAATAACATCGATTATGAAAGCAATGTTAAAGGTTCCTCGTTTTTAATAGAGTCAACTTAAAGATTATCCAAAATAGAGGCCATTGGTTGATGTTTGGTGGAGGAAGTTCAAGGTTAATACCTAATCAATATTTTTGGTAAATTAAAAATGTTTTTAAATTTCCGAACTAGTTATTTTATGAAAATGATTTCATGGAAAAATCCTGGTGGGATGACATAAACTCAAGGGTGGCAAAACAAGTATGAGAAAATTACAATACAACTAGGTAAGTTTTAATGTGTGACACACACACACACACACATATCTAAAACTTTAATATTTCATTTCATTATATTTGTTTTAGTTTAATGAATTTATGAGCCAAGTTGCGTGATTTCTGGAATAAAGCACACATCTCAGATGATTTTGAGGCGTGGAAGAACTATAGACCTCCCCGCATTTGTTTTGCTTTTAATGTTTTTTTAAGTTGATTTTTTTTAAATTTCATCCTTCAATATTTAATTTCATTTAATTTTTGTATCCAATTTGATCATTATTCTTTTGATTGAGATTTTTTTTTATCATTTTCTTGATTTTTTTTTTTAATTTTATTCATCATTATTTTATTTCTTTTAATTTTTATACTAGATTTGGTCCTTATTCTTTTAATTGCTATTTGTTTAGTTTTTTTTATATATCATTTTATTGATTGATTTTTTTTTCCAATTTTCCCTAGATATTTGGATGGTTGAGAATTTTGCTTCGTTATTTTTTGTGTTTGTCTTCTAAGGGTCAATCTTGGTCTCATGACTCACGTCACAAGTTTTAAAGATTAGCCCAATTTTACTTTAGCTTTGTGAGTCTTTTTTTTTAAATTTTTTTTTTTCAGTTTCATCATTCGACATTAAGTTATTGACCCTTAAGCTTCATGATATCTTATGTTTTTTTTATGAAGTTATCCCTATCTCATGTTCCATATCGCGAATCAGTCGAGTTAATTCTTTCTCGTTGTTTGTTTTTTTTTTTCAGTTTTGTATTTTATCATTTAGTTTTCTTCAGAGTTGACCTCTATTCTTTTGTTCAATTTATTTGGTGCATGGTTATCCTAGTCTCATAATTGGACGTGTATTTGGCATGTTGACTTGAGTCGGGGTTTCTTGTTCTTTTTTACAATTGATTTTTTTTCCAGTTAATCCTTCATCATTTGATTTCCTAGTAATTGAGCTTTAGATTTTTTTTTTATGAGGTTATCTCGTTTTTATCATTTTATTCAATTTTTGTTTTGTTATGAAATATGATCATATAGACCTTTTAAAAGATATCTTTTTATAATATTGACAAATAATTTTTTTTATTAGTCATTGTATGTTTTATTTTTTATTATCATTGATTTTTTTATAATTATATTATTAAATTAATTAAACTTATTGAATTTATTTAAATTGATGACCCCTATTTTTCTTTTTTCTTTTTTCTTGGAAACACTATCATTTTTCGAATATTTGTTTTTTACCTGAGGATTGGATACGGAGATCACCTATCAATAGTAGTATCTAAAGAGGCTGCTCTCGCAATCATGGACACAGCATAATAGAACATCATCCCCGGACACGATGAGTGGAGTAGGCCCCAAACTCTCCAATGTCGATACGATAAAACTGCAATATAGGGATGTGTGTGCCCTCTGGATTGTGAGTGCTAATCAATGTCATCCCATTAAACATCTCCTCAAGTAAATTTTGTCTGTGTTCCACACACAATATTCTTCCTTGTTTCCCATCCTCCCACTGGAAATCCTTCACGCTTTCTCCTCTAAGTCCGTGCCCATAACATTACTCATCAAATTAAAAATAATTCTAAATTTAATAACTTAGGTCTCAACCCCCTTGAATTCCGCCTTGTTTCAGGCCATTATATGGGTGGGTTACAAGTTAATTTTATTATATTTAGCTCTAAATTCAAGACTAATTCCTACATATCAAATGAACCGCAGGCCAATCGATGCACAAGGGGAAAAACTACACAGAATTAGTGAGAAAAGAGAGAAATGTTTCAACCTAACCCACATCTCAGCCAATGGTAATGAGGATGGTATAGTCAAATACTTGAAAAGAAATCAAATCCACAAGGATTGTAAGACTTTTTACTTTTCCAATGGAGCGCAAACCACAAGCTTGTCATTTTCACTAAAGCTAAAGTCCACATTCAAAAGCAAGAAACCTCGCCAACAGCTAAGTTTGTATCTTCTTTTGGGTTTAATTTATGATCAAAGATTCTAAGCTTCATCGAAACCTTAGTCTATACCACATAGTTTATGAGTAATTATCATAAAACGTACGAAAGTTGGATGGTGGACAAGTCGGTATGTGTCATTCCATGGTCCCTGCCTTTTGTACTATTTTCTCTTTTTTTTTTATACTGTTTTCTCCTAATTGAGAGGCTATTTTTACAGATCCCAAGCTGTCGTGATCTCCTTAGGTGAATTGCCCTGGCTAACTTTAGCACATGTCAGCCACCCTAATATATTAGTTTTGTAGCTAATTAATGACTTTAATTTATGCACATCTTCTCTTGATGATCATTAGTGCAAATGATTCTGTACATACAACACGTGTTGGTTTAAGATGATGGCCTCGTGTAGTGTTGATTATGGATTCTTCCAGCATTTCTAGAGTGCTCTCTCAGGTGTCCTAGATCCAAAAACAATGGCGTGGCTCCTTTTAGTGCTTAGTGGCCACGACTGGTGTACTTTCATGGTGGTCCGTGGTCTTAAATGAAAGGAAAAATGGCATTGCAAAGATGAATAAGCTAGAAGGAAGCATTGCCTAATCAGCTGATTTATTTGATAATGTTGGAATTTTTATGAGATAATGAAAATGTCACCCAAAACAAGACAACTAACTTCACTTGGTGATGGCCCAAAGACCCGACCTTATAAATATATAAAAAACAAGTTAGCTACAATAATATGAACAAAAAACTCTATCACACATAAAGAAGGCAGGGCAACATGAGAGAAGAAAAAAAATATAGAGAAAAAAAATAAAAAAAAAAATAGAACATTGAAGCCACATCAAAGCTTCGATTATAACATGCATCATGTTTTGGGAAAGCTCTCATTGAGACAAATTAAACCACACAAAGAAAGGCTCCTATACAACTTGTCTCGCTCGATGAGGTAATTTCACTTGATTAAGGAGTATAAATATCTCATGTCACTAGATAACAAGATTATGGAACATAAAACACAACACATAACAATCATAATATTCATTCTCCGTGAGGTAATTCCCTAGTAAATAAGTAGCTTAGAAGAACTATAATATTCTAATTCGATTATAAGTAATAAATTTTTGAATTAGATTTTTATATGGTGACCTTATTCGGCAAAATTTTGAGTTGCTTGTGCTTGGTTCTTTCTTGCGTTGTTTTTGTTTACTTTAGTTGGTATTAAAGCTCAAATATTCACGGTGGTTAGTTGATGTATCTATTGAATAACCATGGATATAAGATATTGTATAATATGATGTGTTCGTGTAAGAGGGGATAAGGAGGTTTCCCCTCGAGAAAGAAAAATTCAATGACTAGTGATAGAATACATTCAAAGACATGTTGCATAATTGACCTATCAACTGGCAGAGGTGAGAAGTCTAATGAATTATGAGGAGAGTGATCACATAATCATAGCAAACTTTGCAAACCCGTTCAAGAGGCAAGAGCAAAGAAGGAAGTCTCTTGATCGTATTGAGTATCATAAAGATTTAGATTTTCAATTAAAACTCTTTAAGTTTATGGTAACAAACCTTGGAGGCAAAAGAGTTTATTGATTGGTTGAACAAAATAAAGAGAATTTTTTAGTATAAAAAAACCTTAAAGTAGATAAGGGTGAAGCAAATCACCATAATATTAAAAGGGCAAGCTTCTACTTGATAGGAGTAATTGAAAAGGTCTTAGGAAATAAAAGGAAAATAAAAGATTAGTGATTGAGAAAAGATAAAGAAGAAGAGGAAGGAGCACTTTCTTCCTTTCAAGTAAACTTAGAATTTATACCAATAATCATGATGAAGTCGTAAAGACTTTAAATTGGATCTAGTCCTTTCCAATGATGCTTGATGGGCTAACTAGGGTAACTATACTTGGCTACTAGTTGATGAGCTGATTGGGTTACTGAACTTGGCCATTGGTTAATGAGTTGACAAGGTAACTAGACTTGGTCTTTCCATTCTCTATTAGAATAAATGACCCTCATAATAATATAAAAATGTACACAAATAAACATAAATCATCCATTCAACTTGAATCAACAGTTAAACAAACCATAGGTTAGGGTTACGGTTCTATATCCAATTTTAAATTTTGGTGTTTCATATATAGTGTGTTGGGGCATCAAATTTCTAAGTTCCATAAGCCAAAGAGTTGTCTAGGTAAAAATCTATTAGTAGAAGAACCTAATGAGAAGGCTAATGATCATGTTTATGATGATTCAAATGGTATTTGGAGCTTTTGCAAGGTAATGATAGTGCTACCTTAGTCATCCAAAAGAGATTGTTTGCTTGTATACATGATTCAGGTAATAATTGACTCGCATTACTCTTTTCCATTTAACTTGTATCATGAAGGACAATGTATGTAATTTGATCATCGATATTAGTAGTTATGAGAATGTGGCGTCGACCAAGGTAATAGAAAAGTCCTAACTAAAGACAAAACAATTGATGCATGACAAGAAGAGACTTGAAGATAAGAGAAGCAGGGAAAAAAAAAGGAGAGAAAGAAAAAATAATAGAAAAAATAAGTTAAGAAAAATAATAAAAGGGGTAAAAGAAGTAGGAGGAAAAAAGGAGGAGGAAATCCATATTTTTCTCTTAATTCATTATAAAATGTCTATGATGTAAAACAAGGATATATAAATAGTAAAACCTACATAATCAACAATTAGGCTTCTAGCTTACTAAAATAAAATGTCCAACAATAACATAAATTAAGCCTAATAATTAAACCAGATAAAATTCAATCACATAGGCTTAAGCTAATCTCCTAACCAAAGAGTAATGGGTTGGGTTATTCTTCATCATCCCATATCATATGCATGCGTGAATAATGTCTTGGATTTTATATCCCTGCCATTTCTTTCAAGGTTAAAAGAACTCAACCCTATTGAGTATAGTTCTAGAAGACTCCGATAATATTTCCAAAGAACATGATCAAGTTGTCACAATATTGTTCTAGTAATACAAGTATAATCTAAAGCAAGTTGCTCGATCCATGAACTAGATTCACCATCCCTAGAACAAATAAGTTATACATCGTAAATAACATTTATATGTCATGTTTATCCCAATGATAAGGTAATGAAGTATAGGTTTCAAAAGGAACATCAATGATATGTTGTTGCCATTTATATATAACAAGTCTTTTATGTTAAGAGTAGAGCTAATATCCAAGTTTAGTTGTTGGTTATTGATAGAAATATTTTATTCAACCATTTGTAACACTTTAGATTGTCTAGTACTACTTCTTGTAATTTTTAACTTGTTTCAAGAGGATACAATTCAGGTCTAATCTGTATTATAAAATAATCTACAATATTTAATACATCATGACACTTGTCACAACATGCTTTCATACCTAAATATGTATGAGACTTTTCCAAATTTGAGGGAAAAGATGTGAAAATAGATAACCACTTAGTAATTAGAGAAAACTAAAGATCATAAAATAAGTATTAGTCTTAGATATTAAGGTAAGAGGTTAGTTATATATACAGAAAAAACAACGTCATACTTACCACATCATTTATTACGAAAAGTTACTTTTGCTATTTGTTCCTTTGAAAATTATCCTTTTTATTGCCATTAAATATCCTAATTATTTTATAAGCTTATTTATAATTTATATTTTAATTTATTTTTAATTACATGTTGAAAAATTCAATGCCAGCTCTTAAAAAAAATGATACTTGTTGATTTGACCATGTAATAATAATTCAACATCGGGCCTTTAAAAAGAAGACTAATCAAAAAGGTCATTTGTGAAAAATTCAACATCGGTCTCTTTAAAAAAAGACTTGTAAAAAAATAAAAATCATTCACAAAAAAATTTGAAATCGGTCTCTTGAAAAGAAAACTTTGAAAAGGCCCATTTAAAGTTCTAATTTTCAGATTTCTAAATCAAACCTAAAGACCTTGAGTTTTTATTTATTACGATGATGATTTTTTTTAAAATAAAAACTACCACTCTTGTTCTATTAATATTGTGTGCTTGCATTTTATATCTATAAATCATGATTTATTATCAGAACCCTAA
>Ga0307517_10010146_pt1 | contig 13222 bp, 8 predicted proteins | sample 23_EM_MG_FD_194515 | JGI IMG/M metagenome (GOLD analysis project Ga0307517, IMG submission 194515) | Populus trichocarpa ectomycorrhiza microbial communities from riparian zone in the Pacific Northwest, United States - 23_EM | ecosystem: Host-associated > Plants > Roots > Unclassified | place...
TGATCCAACGGTTATATTGAGAGTTATGCTTAATATAGTAAAACTGGACCATAAACACAATTATACTAGAATCCAAATTTTCTTATTTCACCTTTTCTTAGATCTTATCACAATTTCAAGTCAGCAAGGGTAACAAGATAATTGAAGGTGAATCGATTGAGTAATATGTAGTCATTTCATGGTGTTTCATCAGCAACAGATGGGAGCTCACATAGAAGTCTGCTTCACTGTAGGAACAGGACAGGAACACACCACGAGTCAGCTAAATGAGTTCTATAATCTGGCTTAATTTTTATTGGCACCCTCTGTCATGTTTAAAATCATTTGTGAACCTAGTTATAGGTTAATTCTAGAAAATCTTTTATCCTGTAGGGATTGCAAACATCATCGGTATGCTTCACACTCAGCCCACTTGACTATGTTTGTTATTGCGGCCAGCTGTGCAGTTAGTCGCAATAACACACGCACACTTAGCTGCATTATCTCTCAGCCGTAACCTAGCTGTGCCGGTGAAAGTCTGAGGTGCCTTGGGGAGAAACATCAACAATGAAACAACACCCTACGTCAAGCCATTTGCTGAAACATAATTAATGGTTCCAAATGAGTCGAATTTGAACCGAAGTGGTAGGGAAGAATCACAGATAACTGTGCACAAAGATGGAAGGGTATCAGTGGTGGGAATGTTTCTTTTCTTTTCTGCACTGTCAAGTGTTGGGTTTATTGAGTGTGGAGTTACAGAGAGCAAAACCTGGTATTCTTATTGGACACTCATAGCTGAATTCACTGTTTTTTACATATGTAGCTGTGGTCCAAGAGGAACTCAATTGATCACATTTGACTTCCATATTTAAGAAGTCTATTGAGCTGTTTTTCTAAAAAATAGGTGTTAAATTTTTGGAAAACTGGGTTCGACAGGCATAAATACAATCTGGCTTTGCTTGTTCTGAAAATCTGTTAACAAAGTTTAACATTAAACGACCAAAAACAGCGATCCTCCAATCAGTATTGCAGGCTGATACGGGGCTAAAAGCTAGTCATTTCTGTATCAGAGTAAAACATGCCTGTTCTAGGATTAGCTTCTTCATATAATAAATACAGCCTTGACCGTAAATCTTATCCTCTTTGCTTCTTGTTGATGGCGTTATCTATCTTCATTTGTAGGGCATTATTTCTTGTTATCCTATTTCTTTCATGATTTTCTATCTTCTCAAGCAAAACATTCCTTCGATTATCTGATTGGCACTGAATTCAGTGCCTTTATGTCGAGTTGGAACCTCTTGTTTAAGCAAAAGCTTTTGCTATCATAGGCTGCCTTTGGCCCCAAAGGGCTATCAGTGGATCAGAGTTTATCCAATCATCTTCCACGCAATACTCTCAGATAAAAAACTCTTTATATTGAAACTAGTGTGGAAGTATTCCTCTTCATGCACTATTGAACAAGGGTACTGCCATATTTTGCTGCTGTGGAAGATTGTCAACTTACCATGTTGTAACTGCAGTCATTGTCACAGCACAATTTGCATTATGAACAGCACGGGTAAATTTAACATTTTTTTTTAATCAATAGTGATGTGATTTTGGTATTGCCAGAACAGACATTTTGAGAGTTATTCTACAGAAGAAAAGTTTGTACACTGAGAACACTCTATTCAATCAGATAAAAGAAACAGGGAAAACAGAAACAAAAAGCTGTTCCATTTCTGACCCTTTTATTGGTCCCAGCTAACAGCAATAAAGCATAACTATTAAATTTCATTGAAGATGAATGTCCATTCAATCTTTAGATTTGCCTATGCTTCGCATCCTATGAGAAATTTTGTTTCCAAGTATTACTGTGCATGCTCAAGTGCGGGCAGAAATTTTGTATTTCAATCTTCATTGCCAGGTTTTGGATTTAAGAACACCCTTTCATTGTGTTTCCACCTGTGTGAATTCAGTCAGAAATTTCTCTAGAGATAATGTTTCCAACAATGGGTTTTAAATTCATCATGAAACTGTATCCTCTATTTGCTCCATTACTATTGTTTTGTGAAAATATTACCATTTGAATGAAGACACAAGGAAAAGAAACAGTGATTCTGAAATGATAAATCATATCACTGTATATTTAATCCTTTATTAATTGAGAAATATTAACTAAAGATGCTTTCATTTGGCCAGCACTGCCCTGTATACCAGTACTCTCCAAGCCTGCATTATAACATCCAAATTGACAGCTTGCTTGTGCTTTGAATTCTTTCATAAGTGAGGATAAGCAACAATAGTTGAATTTAATCTGAAAATATGAGGTTCAAAACTGAAAAAAGTGGGTGAGAATAAGCAGGAAGAAGGAGGCCACCTCAACTTTTGAAGTTCAATACTTCAATGAACCTACAAAATAACTTCGAAATGAAAAATTCGAACTCTTTTTTTTTTTTTTCGGGTCTTCTAATTCCACAATTAATGATAACGATAGAAGTTGACCACTACTAGGTATTCATTATTTATTTGAAAAGAAAGAAAAAGACTAATTGGTAAACTCCTGCAAAGCTTCTTGGTGGTGAGAATGGGATCTACTACCTGATTTTCTCACTTTTGATCAACACGGGGAATGGTTCATGTTTTGAATGGGTTGGAAGCAATGGGGCACCTTGAAAAAACACAGAAGAAATGGTCTTCTTATCCTCGGACTCGGACACTGCATAATTCTCAACAACCCTGAAGGAAGCTACCATGAAGCCCCCTGGCATTATTGATAGTCCCTACATATGTCCGTCCGTTATCCGTCTATATTTCTTTCATGTATTAGGCATGTTGAAGCTCAAGTAATTTTTAGCTAGAGCAGTGAATGTTCTAGGCCAAAATAGTGAAAGTGCTTTTCATTTACAGTTTGTTTTTACGACAAGAATGATTTGATTTCGGACTTCATAGAGTTGAAATGTGGGATCCATTGTTGATAGGTACGCCTTTATGAGAGGAAAATTAAGCTTGTAACGCATTGAAGGGTGACATCATATTCCTACCTAATACTTGGACGGAAAAGCTTGGGGGGGGGGGGCGGGATGTATGATGGGAACTAAGCAACATACATGGGAGGTAACAGTTAGTCTAGTGATAAGGTTTACGGCTAAAAAATTCAAAGAAGTTTTTAATGGAATAAGTAATAAATAACAAGTTTTAATTAATCTGATTCAGGATTCAAGAAAGGCTTATTGCACAAGGATTGAGATGAGAAGATTCAAATCGGATAATTTAATCTTTCGCTACTATTTTGATTATAACTAAAGCTATAAGTTGAATTTGGATGTGATTGTAGTTGGACTAAAAACTTGATTTCTATATCTTTTCAATGATTCATGACCCGCTTTTTAATTCATTAAGACGAGGGATAACTATTTGTTTGAAGTTGAGTTTTGATACTGCCAGCAGATTACGAGAAAAACCACCATTGTTTTATTTTAATTAGTTGGGCTATTGAACTATCTTTGTTTTGTACGACACTTGTTTAAGTTTCAGACTTATTTATTTTATTTATTTTAATTATTTTGGTCTAGTTTTAGCTTGGTTTGTGTATTATTTAAATTGGATTTATATATGTCCCATTAGAAAAATTAGAGTTACTTAGCTTTATATTATAAGTACTCTTTGTGAAGAATATTTCTATAACAGACTTTTTTGTAGAATAAAAATATTATCTCTCTTGGTTTTTGGTTGAATTTTTAACTTTTTAAAGGAATTGATCAATTTTTATTAGTGATTTTATACTTTTTTTTTGTTCATCTTCATGTGTAGATATTGTGATTAGATAGTTTATAATCTTGTAATTTTTCACTATAATAAGTTAAATTTCATACTCAAACTTGGATTAGATAGATTTAAGTTCTGCTGGGTAGTGTCGGTTGCTCCTCACATGACATCCCACTTAATGGTTTGTCTTTCAATATCAGATTTCAGCACCTGAGGTGGTAATTAAGGCTGCGTGGAAATCTGGATAGAAATTAGACCTTAGGTTTTAACTATCATGCTGTCTTAACAAGATGCCATCGTTTTAAGAGGTGTCATAGGGCACAAGACAAGCTTTACAAAACAAGAGTCACTGGGCTGAAAGTGCACGCTCACTTGAGGTAATCCGGCGTTTCAGAGATGATTGATGTATTACCATTCTCTGTTTTCCTTGATAAAATCACTGATTCAAACCGTTTCAAATTGGGAGGTTTTGTTTCCTCTTGAATTCATTGTAAATGGTGTGTTGCTTGAGAAATAAGAAACTGATGATGTCAATTAGAGAGCTCTAATCACTATTACATGAAACTGACTAAGTAAGGAAGGAATAGGATTCTAATTTCATCCCACTTATAGGGAAGTTTTTAGATGGTAGTATGAAGCTAACGCAAACAAAAAACTCAGAAAAAGTTCAAAGGCATCTTATCATGTGTTTTTGGTTTTCAAGCCCAGGGCTTGAAACATTGCCTTTCTCCTTAATCCCACAAGAAGATAAAAACACAACCTAACCAAACCAAGAGACATCTCTCAAATCAATCTGTGCATTAATAAAACAAAGACATAAAAAAAGTTGCCTTTGAATAAACTAGAAGAGACTCCCTCTAACGAAGAGAGACCAAAAAAGACAACAGAATGTGACAAGCCTTGAAAGAAGGTTACCTGTTCTTCTGTCTCCTAAGCTTGTGACAGGGTGATATGCATGAACAATGAGCATTCCCAAGAACGTGATCCTTCCATCCCTTCCAATCCCTCATTGACATTATTATATTTGTTTTGTACAATTCACTTAACTAGCTCTCTCAGTTCCTGACCTCAATTATTTCTCCCTAGTCCTTGCTAGCTTCCAACAAACTTTAACTCAAGTACTACAAGACTTGAGATCAGCAAAAACCAAAAGAGCCCCCCGAATTATAATTTAGAAGATAACATCATATCATTAGTTGAAGGGTAAAAATAATCACTTTCTGCTCTTCTTCTCCTTTCCATTGCGCAAAAAGGATCCCAAACCAAAAAGATTTGCAGTTCCTTTGTAAATGTAAGGTGGTGGCAAATTAAACACAGGACTAATCTTACCATAAGACCCTGCCTTCTTCAATGGAGGCTTTTGTGGTAATGAATAAACAAAACTAGACTCCGAAGACGATGATGATGGATATGGTTCTGACTTTGCCATGACAGCTGATTGTTGCTTCTGTGAATTGTTCTTGCGCATATCCTTCAATGTTGTTCTCTTTGCATATGGCACAGAACCAGTTGAGCTGCTCCGTGATAAAAGTGGTAATGAGCAAAGGCTTCTTTTGATATCACTGTTGAGACTACTACTTCTCTTGAATCCCCAGAAAGACTTGGACTGAGGCTTTTCCTTCAACTGATTAGAATTCACAACCATCAATTCCCTCATGCTATCTTTAGTTAAATTGCCATTAGTAGAAGGAAATGGAAGAGGAGGAAGGGAATCTTTTCGTGGAGATTCATATTTATGTATTTGCTTTGAGGCAGTAATTCTTTCTGGAATTTGAACTGGCAGGATCATGCCATCTGCGAAAAGCTCGTCTGCCGGAGACGATTCATGGCCTAAACTACTGCAAATACTGAACTCAAAATCAGAATTTGAGTCCAATAATTTTATGTCCCTTCTTGACACTTGCTCAATTTCTCTGTCATGTCCAAGACCATTAGAGAATGATATTCGAGGGCTTGTCTCCGAGCACATATTGGTTACCTCGGTTTCAGATTCTTACTAACATGTCAAAGACAATGGAATCAAAGAGAGCGATTTTAGGAGCAAAGAGTGGATGTTAAGGGGAAACAAAATTCAAGAATGAGAGCAGATGTTGTAAGAGAAGAGAGAAAAAAAAAGGTGACGAAAAAAAGAGAAAGATTCAAAGACGGTGGCTATGAGAAGAACACATGATGTTGAACATTGACAATATTGTATGGTTGGACCAGGAAGTCAAAAAAGAGAGATACAGAAAATTGGACGTCAGAGTTTCGAAGAAAAAACAGACAGGACAAGACAAGAGATCACTGCAGCTTTTTTGGAGGTCTGAGGATGAAAGTGTATCTAGAAAAATCCAAGGATCCTACAGAGGAAGCATGCTCTGCTCTTCTCTGAAATGGAGCAGAGCAGGCTGCAGAGAAAAGTTGTATGCTACTGTTTAGATAAAAGGAAGGAGGGAGCATGAGTAAAATAGAGAGGTGGCCTGAGAAACAGGAAGAGAAGAGAAATAATAAGCTACTTGAAGGTGAAGAGAAAAAGCAAAAAGAAAAATGTTGGGTGAGTTTTGTGGGACATTTGGTAATTGCATAGATTTGTAAATGAAGCCCAATCACATGGGACAAATAGAAAATTGGTTTACTTCTATCTGAAGCAAAGGAAAACTGCACACAAGAATTCTTCACATAAAAACTACAATTTGCTCAAACTGACAAAAATATAGGGCGATTTTTGGATACGAAAGGGACAACAAGGCCATCATCATCATCATTATCTTCTTCTTCTTCTTCTTTTTTTATATTTTTTTTGGAGAATTGGAGATTAAATGAGTATTTCATTGTTTTCTTTTAAGAAAAAATGACCTGTGTGTTAACCTTCTCACCATATAATTGACTTTTGGGCTAACATTTCAACCACTTAAAGCTTCATTTGTTCTTTCAAGAATCTTCCAGTTTCCTTTATGTTTTTGGGAAAAAATTATTTTCAAGGTGGAAGAACTCCGCTGACACATTTGCACAGTTCAGCCCTTCCTTCCTTCCACTCATTTTTCAAATAATTTATTTTTCTGTGGTAGGTAATCAACTGTTTCTTCTAGATATTCTTACCTCTTGCTCCTCCCTCCACTTTCCTGTTGCTTTCCACCCTTTCTTTACCAAATGGTGAAGAAACAATAATGCTCTTCTCATCAACATTTGGTAGGTCATAATGTTTTCGTGCATTGACTCTCTCGCCCTCCCTCTTTGTATGTGTGTCTATATATATATATATATATATATATATATATACTTTGACATTTGACTAAGGTTTAATTCTCTTGGAAACTATGATGTAATAAGGGTGTGTTTGGTGTTATAGTTAAATCATGTTTTCTTTGGGAAATTACTGATATCAGGCTGATTTTGCTGTTTTCTAGTGTGTATATTGGTTTTGTTACACGAACAAACAACTCTTAAGAATCGCCATACATTTACATGTGGTGATTTTTTTAATGGAAGATAAATAATTTATTATTCATGAAACCCATATTTTTACCATTTATTGGTTAACACATCAATTTATTTTTAAAAAATTTCCTACAGTGTTAAGTTTGTTTGTAATTAATCAGTTTTCTTTCCCTTTTTTGCATGAAATTGCAAAACCTGTTCAACTTGCTTGGTGGGCTATCTCCTTACTTCTTCTTTTTTCATTGCAAATCTGATTTGATCCAACATAAAACTCACAGGTGATATTATTATTATTAACATAAACTGAAGAGTTAATAAAGTGTTCACCTCTTAGTGTTTTTTTTTTTTTTAAATTGAAGTGGTTGGGAATTAGGTTTGTAGTTTTTTTATTTACTTTCTATGAAATTATCTCGGTCTTAAAACTCAAATCACGGGTTTATCAGGTTAATCCGGGATGACTCAGGTTGTTTGTTTTTGGGTCATTTTCTTAATTGATTTTTTTTTTCGATTTCATCCTTTAACATTGAGATGCTTTGAAACTCGGCTTCATTATTTTTTATTGCTTTCTATTGAGTAATCTTGGTCTTATGACTCGAGTCACAAATTTGACAAATTAACTCGAGATGATCCAATTCGATCTAGTATGTTGTCGTCTTGATATTAATTTTTTTAATTTTTTTCTATTAGGTTATCCTGATCTCTTAATCCAAGTTGCAGGTTTGATAGGTTAACTCTTGTTCACCTAGGTTGATACAACATGTCGATGTCTCAATATTAAAAAAAAAATATTTTGTCCAATACGTTGACATCTCAATATTAAAAAAAAAAGATGTTGTCTGTAATTTTATTTTTTTTAAGTCAAACCATGTTTTTTACTGGTTGTCTAAGTTGTCTTTGGACACGTCAAGTTGATTAGGTCATATCGGTCAACCATCACACAATTTAATATAGGAATTGAGTTTCATGGTTTATTTTGGTTTGTATTTTATCGGGTTATCATGGTCACAAAAAAGTCTCGGCATTAGATTGATGCTTATTTTCTAGAAAAGAAAAATCAACTAGGAATTGAATTTTATAATTTATTTTATTTTTTTTAGATTATTATGGTCTAAAAAATAGTCTTGAAATTAGGTTGATGCTCGATTTTGCAAAAAAATATTTGATTTTATTGTTCGTAGATGTTCTGTTTCTTTAGGTCCTTAGATTTCTTAATTATTATTTTTTTTAATTTTTAATCCATAACATTGTGTTAATTGAAAATTGAGCTTCATAATTTATTTTTTATTTTAAGTGTCTTTGTTTTTTTTTTCAAGATAATAATCAAATGTTAACTAAATAATGGATGACTTAGGTTGCACCTGGACAAATATCTCTTCAACCAACCCATATTAATATCAAGGTTTTTATTTTTCTACAGAAGTGCAATATTTCATCTTACATGATCATGATAATAGGAATTGAAATTTGCCAATCATGGAATTATTAATTTATGGTTTCTGTCTATCTTGATACTATATTTCAATTTTCATAACTAAATTCTTTGAAACTCTTGGCTACCACATCCCATCTGTGTAATAAATATGCTTAGTAATACAAACAATCTGATAACATACTAATCAGATCTTGAGAAAATACAGACTATACAAACACTACATGGAATAAAGATATAGATTGAATCTTGAAGGATGTAGTTCAACTGGTCAGACTTTAGGTTTGCTATTTAGAGGTCACCAGTTCGAGTCTCACAAACCTCAGAGCCACTGGAGGCTTACATGGTCATTAATTTCAGGGTCCATGAGATTAGTTGAAGTGGGTGCAAGCTGACCCGGACACCCACATTAAAAATAAAAATGAAAAGATGTAGATTGGCTTAACATTAATCCAATTAAGCATATTAATCATAAAATGATTTATATTTTGTATCACTATAGGTATGATTTAATTATTATCAATATAAATCTTAAGGAATTATTATCAATCGGTATGATTTAATTATATTTCATTTCTTGACTTTCTGAGTTTAAACATTAAGATTATTATCTATTATAATTTATTAAATTATTTTTAATTCATTTGACCGATATTAAAGATGTATTTTAAGATCTTTTTTAAAAAATCAATTTAATTGATATATAAACTGATTAGAAAATATTCATTGTAATATTATATAATAATTATAAATAGAAAATTTTATTAGGATTAGTTGGAAAACATTATTGACAGAACTTTGCTTCACAAATATGGCGCCCACATCCTTTTAATTTGATGTTATTATTCATTAACTATTGAGATCTATGTTTTGAAAATTTTCCTTCCTACTCTATATATAGTTTATACATCCCAACTATTGAGATGTGTGGACTTTAAACACTTACTTTTCCTCACAGAGATGAGATGCAATGTTTGGGTGTGCTGAGGAAAGCCATCGAAATGCCAATTCCATTAAAATGTTAGATTATTGTAGATCTTCTCAGGGTGCAATGCTAGATTATCATATATCTTTGTTAATTTGTCCTTGATAAAAATTCAGAAAGCCAGTAAAAATCAGCATCAAGATGAGCAATCCCAGAAACAAGCTTGTGTGAAAAGATGTCAGTTTTAGACTTACCAGTTAAAATCTTTTTTGCTGAATGGCAAATCGTACTTCAAAGAAATGGGTCTTGCATAAAAACTTTTATGATTTGGTTGTATGTATGAAAATAAAATATTTTTTGTTTTTTTGAAAGGGGGAAATTAATTTTAATTTTTTTTAAAGATTTGTTTTGAATTTTTAGAAATTTTTTTAAAGAAAGGTTTCAGAGAAAATCGAGTATTTAATACCAGATCTATATCTTACAGTGTAAATATATAGCCCGATATTATGCAAAATTGGCAGAAAAATATGCGAGAAAATAAAAAAAATTGAAAGGACTTTTGAATTTTTGTTAAAAATTTTCATTTTTTTTTATTATTATTATTATTATAAATTAGGTTGGACCCTGCCCAGCAATCCGGGCTGGGCCAAAACGACTCCAACCTGACTTAGTTGGGTTGGGCTGACTGGCGGCCCAACATACCCTTCTTCCTTTTCTTAGGATGGGCTGGACCTGACCCAACCATATGGGCTGGGCCGGAATAGGTCCAGCCCAAGATCAACATGGTTGCTGGCCCAGCCCAACAACCATGTTAATTATTTTTGTTGTTGCATGCAGAACAAATTCTGCATGCAACAACTACAGAAATAACAAGAAAAAGAAGAAAGGAGAAGAGAGTTACCTAGGTTAAGGAGTGTTGTCGGTGGTCTGGCTGGTCGTGATGGGAGGTGACATGAGGTTGGTGGCGGCATTGGTGGAGGAGTTGACGACTGTCGTTGGTTGCTGGAGCAGAAGACAACCACGTCTAAGAAGAAGAAGGAGAAGCTAGCGTGGTGGTTCTTGTCGTCGTGAGGGGATGGGTTGGTGGATGAGGTGGGTTTGTGGTTGTTTGCGGTGGTTATGAGGTTGTGATGGCTAGAGAGATGGTGGGGAGAGAGGAGAGAGAGAGAGAGAGAGATGTCAGCTAGAAAAATGGGAGAGAGGTGTTTTTTTGTCAACTTTACACTTGATTTTCTACTCTCTTAGGCTATGAAATCCACCTTTATTTATAGGGGATGAAAGAAAGACATTTTGTCTTTAATGGTATCAAATCTTGGCCCTTGATTCGACCTCGAAGGATCCCTAGCATTGGCTCTAAGTGGCCATCATAAACTAGAAGAGTTACTGCAAAAAAGGGTTGTCGAGTTGGCCACTTTAGGGCAGTGCCACAACCGTTGTGGCGTCAATCAAGTAGAAATGACCATACTGGGGTGTAGTTGGATGTAAAGCCATCATTTACATGTAAGTTTTGTTAAATTTTATAAAGCATTAAATGCCTTGGAAATGTGGCCACTCGAGCAGCTTTTTCGAGCAAAATACAGAAGAAGATAAATAATCACTCGACAACGCGTTGTTTGGTCCTTTTTTTAAAAAAAACATGGCGCTGTTTTAGGGACTTTAGGGTTTTAATTTAGGAATTTGTCCAAATTTTAATATAGTCCTTCATTTTTTAATTTCTTTCAATTGCACCCCTAATTGACCATAAACTTTCAATTTTATGCAATTTCGCCCCTGTCGAATTTCAATATTGACCCCAGATTTCAGTGCCTTTTCATTTTAATCTGTGGTCTTGAATTTATGCAACTTGACCCTCAATTGACCAATAAACTTTTAATTTCCTTCAATTTCACCTCTGATTTCAATCAATTGAGTCCCTATAATTCGACACCTTTTGCAAAATGATATTTGGGTGCAAATTTCATCAATTTAACCCTAAATTGACCATAAACTTTGATTGTTTTTGCAATTTTACCCATGATTTGAACCAATTGACTTTGTAAAAATTAAATGTGGTCTCCTAAAATTTTAATTTTCTCAATTAAGCTCAAATTGAGCTCCCATACTTAATTTTTCACCAACTAAGCCCCTAATAAAATTAATTTGACCCATTTAAAGTATAATTAAGTCCTAACACCTAATTAAATCCTTCAATTGAATCCAAATTAATTCTTAAACATAGTTAAACTTTAATTTGGCTTATAATTTAATCAAATTGGCCTATATAAAATCTAATTATGTCCTTAAACTTAATGTTTATGCAAATTACACCAATAATGATTTAATTTGACCTTGAATCAACATTGTCTCTCCAGTTTTGGGTAAAATGAGGTATAATTTGGCTCTTAATTTATTCAAAATTACAACTTAATCTTCCTCTATATTTGAAAACCTCTCAGTTTGTCTTTGCCAAAATATCAGTCTTCTTGCTATTATTATTTTATTTTTTAATTTTTATTTTAGAAAGAAAAAAATAAATTTAGGGAATAACTCAGAAATGGGTTATGACAAGGGTAATGCACAAACAAAGCTAATAGCAGTACCTAAAGTTATTGAATCATCATATGTTAAAAAGCAAGTTGTGGCAATAGAGGAAAAAAAAAAGAAATAATGTTCAGCTGAAGCATAAGTGAGAGATTAAATGTTTTAAATGCCAAAGACTTGGGTATTATGCATCAAAGTGTCCAAATAAAAGGATTATAATTTTAAGAAATGATAGAGATGTAAATCTAGTGATGAATTTGAATTTGAAAGCATGTCAATACTTGAAAATGCTAATAATATTGAATATGTTATTACTGGTGAATTCTTGGTTATAAAAAGATTTTTGAATGTTCAGGTTAATGAAGAAGATGTTGAGCAACAAATTGAAAACTATCTTTCATAGTAGATGTCTTATAAAAAAATAAAGTATATAGCATGATTATTGATAATGGTATTTGTATTAATGTTACTAGCACAAATTTAGTTAGAAAGTTGAACTTGACTACTACTAAGCATTCTACACTATATAAACTTCGATGGTTGAATGAATGTGCAGATGTTATAGTGACTACATAGGTTTTATTCTCATTCTCAGTAGAAAGATATAAGAATAAGATTTTGTATGATGTTGTTTCTATGCGTGCTGAACACTTATTGTTGTGGAGACCTTGGCAATTTGATAGGAAGATCAAACATGATGATTTTAAAAATAGGTATGCACTGAAAAAGGATATGGAACATTTGCACCATTGTCACCTAGACAAATGTACGAGGATTAATTGAAGTTGAAGAAAGCAAAAGAAGTCAAACAAACCTTGTTACAAAATTATGGTGAGGATATGAGGCCAAGTGAAACAAAGATGAGTCAAGAGTGTGAAACATCAAGGGGTAAATTTTCATCCATTAAAGATAAATTTAAAGGCTTCATCCAAAATAAATAAAAAAATAAGAGAAAGGTCGGGTGTGGAGAGAAAATGAGTAGAGAGAAGGACGAAAGGACAAGAAAAGAAGAGTGTGTAAAAAAAATGGGGAAACATAATTTTTATGTACTAAGTTCTAGATTGAACTTGCAAACTCTTTAAATAATTAATCAACTTTGTTATAATTTTATATTATTCATTGTATCTTATTTTTATAGGCGTAGGATGAAGATAATTATTATATATAATTTTGATTCTTCAATATAAGTTCTTATTATGTCAAGT
>Ga0307517_10010147_pt1 | contig 13221 bp, 17 predicted proteins | sample 23_EM_MG_FD_194515 | JGI IMG/M metagenome (GOLD analysis project Ga0307517, IMG submission 194515) | Populus trichocarpa ectomycorrhiza microbial communities from riparian zone in the Pacific Northwest, United States - 23_EM | ecosystem: Host-associated > Plants > Roots > Unclassified | place...
CAGAACCAATCACCGTGGACCGCAGGCTACACCCGTAAAGTCCGGAATGTATATGATGCAGGATGTATGTGTGGGGGGTATAGAAAGAGGTGCAGGTCCCGGATTTTCAATCGAGGCCGGTGAGGTGCGATCGATAGCGTTAGATTATTTTCGTCAATAAGCAGCGACGCATTGACTCGGGTTCATGAGACGCACGTTGAAGGGCGTGAGCTTCACCCAGGCATTTTCCAAATCTTTGACCGGAAAACAGAAGTTGGGGTCGAAGGTGTCTGTCATTGCCGGGCTTCAAAGTTGACACGATGTGACCGGAGTGTGTTGGGTGTAAGACGAATGGAGTGGAACTGCTGCGCACCTGCGCTCCGGCACGACGGGTGATCTTATATACCCTGCCCTATGACTCGCAGAGTACGCAATGAGTCAGCGCGAAGACCCTTGATCACCGGGGGCAGGCAACGGAGTATTTACTCGTTGAAGAAACACTGAGTTGATGAAGAAGTTTGAATCAGTATCCAAAGAACAGAACGAGTGAAGAAACCTTGAGTAGATTCATATACGTTGACCAATGAGAATAGCTCCCGCCTGTATTGTCGTCGTAATCTCAAAGGGTGATTCAAACTTCAACAGAAAATCATCACTTCTCCAGCGGGAAAAAACCTCATTGTCCGCGGTGGATGCAATCGAGGCCGCATGTTTGCTTTACCCGACCATAGGTGGTGCCCCCTAGGAGCCGTACGACCGCAGTTGCGTGCGCGTGCCGGTGAGGACTAAGAATGGGATTTGAATGTTGTTTACATGCGTTGGTATTATCGGGCGGTACTGGCGTAGGGTTAGCATAACGAAAGCGGGAGATGTTTGCCTGCGAATTTAAAACCTGGGGGTTCGGTAGGACGTGTAGGGAGGGTGAAGCGTGGACGGATCGCGCGGTATACGGAGTATTGAGCGAACCGCCCCACCACAGTTCCGAGGGAACAAGAGCCCGAGCTTCTCTGCGTCCCGAATGAGGTATATCGGTGATCCGACGACAGGGCGGGGGCTCAGTGTCAACGTAGGGGAGAAAACAATACATCGTGCGCCACGAGAATTCCAGGGGGGGATGTGGAGTGGTTGCGGCCGTAACCGCCTGGCTCACTCAGGTCTGGGTTCATCTGCGTGATGAAATCCTTACACAACAAAAGCCAGACGCCAGACACAGAAGTCAGCGCCGTTTGTCAATGGATAGGTCCGCGGGTGAACACACATCAACTCATCCGCAAGCTGGAAGTAGCAGGTCTTCAGCGACTCGATCGGATGTACTGAGAGTATCTCTTCAACATCCGAAAAGATAACCAAGGGAGAAGGTTGGTTGGAATCCAGGTAGGAACTTAAGAGGTTCGTCAAGAACCTGCTTTGAAGCAATAACCTCCAGCGTCAAGATGAGGGCATGATCTGTGATCGAAAGGTCAAAGCGGGGGCTTCATGCAAGATACAAGATTCATATTAGATGTCAGCGGGCACTTGAATACAATATCAACGTGACCAGAGGCTACCATGTCCCATGGTCATACTTCTCCATCGCCTCGTTAAGCTCATCTCCGTCGATGGAGGATGTCGAAAAGTCATAACTCGTATCCGGGTCATCGGTAGTAGCAATGACCTCCGGTGGATCGCTCTTCTTTGGTTTGGGAGGTTTCAGGGCAGGCTTTGGCAGGGCGGGTTTCTGCGTGGGATAGGTGGGTTGAGAGTATGCTGATGGTTTCGGTATGGGATACGCCCTAGACTGGGATCTCAAAGGTCCGTCAGACTGAGACGAATCAGGTTCTTGTTTGATTAGTGGAGACTTGAACTGTTTCCGTTTGGCAGGGAGAATCGAATGGGAAACCGCGCTGGTCTGGGTCGTGGTGCGGGTCATTCCCAACGTCCGTCGGCGAGATGGGTTAGATTGTGTCAGGGATGGCGGGGGTGGTGAAGGCTGATGGAAGGTTTTCGAGGGAGTCGGTTTGGATGCGGACTTTTGCTTGGGGGGTTGCTTCAGGGCTTTCGGCGGCACAGGAGGGGGAGGCATCATCTTTGCTGATGATTGCGAGTCGGATGCCGGCGGTTTTGGCTTTCTATCCACACCTTTCGGGACAGGATCCTCGTTCATAGAAACATCGCCAAGCGTGACCGATAAATCAACATCCATACTGTCTTCGGTGGAGTTTTTGGCCGCCTCCTTGCCCTTGCCCTTGGATGCCGTATTTTGTCTGGATCTCCTCGGCGCGGGATCAACAGACATGGGTTCTGGGTCCGAGGGTTTCACCGTTTCCTTCCCCAAGGTCCCTGAAACCCTGCGCGCAGTTTTACCAGAGGTGCTTGGGGTCCGCTCCCCGGGCGCGACATCGTAGGGTTTTGCGGGGGTTTTGGTCTTCAACCTAGACCTCCGAACCTCTTTTTCAAGGCGTCTCTTCTTCAACCGAGTGTTCTCTTCCAGGACTTCAGAGACACCCTTGAGCATCTCCACCAGCTTTGGTTGACCAGGGTCGCCGGGGTTGCTGGGACCCAACAGAGGGGAGTCGGGGGACTGACCGTTCTGAGATGCGGAATCGGAAAGGCGGGAGCGAAGTCGACGGGAGGAGGGACGGGGTGGTTTTAGCGTGGAATGTGAATCTTCTGGTTCAGATGATAGGTCTTCCGGGAAAAGGGACGAGTCTGAAGATGAAGTTCGGGAGACTAGGAACGTGAATAATTTCTCGAGGATTCTGAAAGCCAAGAGAACAACTCACCATGTGCGGAAGAATAACCAGAAGAGGCCCCGAATACAGCACTCCCAGCAGAATTCGACCGCAGGTCTTTTCCCCATCGGACAAAGTCGTCGGCCTCTAGGGTAGGTTGACTGAAGCTCGGGGCCTGTGAAGGCGAGGGAGGGGGGTGTTCCATGGATGTGGCCTTTCGACGGTGCGGAGTCCCTTTATACACCATTCTTCAGGTCCACTTCCCTGTCTCTTTATCCTTTCCCTGGGCCACCTCCAGAAGGGACTGGTGGAACAAAGGGTCAGTTTTGGATCTGTGGCCGACATTTTGTATCTCGAAGAGGACACCTCTGGAGAAGGAAAACGAGGGAAGTGATCGCGTCCCCCGCGGTCGTGAAATGGCCCAGATCGGCGTTTGCTCAACGCTACAGCAGATATCAACGGACCAGGACACCCTCCGAGACAAGAAACGCGAAAGCGAGTCGGAAGCTCACCGAGTTGATGAAGGACGGAAGATGTTAGGGCACCTATGGCCGTCTTGTCGACGAGTGTTCCGTCGACTCGACAGAACAACGGCAACCACGCGAAACTGTAATATTACACCCACGTGACAGAACATCATCCTCTCCTCCGACTTCCACGCATTCCGTCACATCCCTCATACACGATGCCACCGGTCCCACCAAAATTCGACCAGGAAACCACCGGCCTCATTGAATCCATCGAGCGGCGGCGGAAAGACATTGATACCTTCCAACTCCCTCGATTGGAGAGATGCGCTGGTCCGCTTTCGACCCAGCAACAGTACGCTTCGGAACTACGAGATGACATTGAGGTCATAGCGAAGCAAATCGATGTGAGTGCTCGAATCCACTGTGCTTAATTACACCTCTCATGTTTCAGGCAGTAGGAACTGGACGTTCTGGTTGATGACCAGCAGGGACAGCGCAATAAGCGTTACCTTCGGGGAATCACGCAAGGGTTCTGTAATGACCTGAAAGGGTGAGTGACGAAGCCATGGTCAACCAGATTACGTCTAAGTGTTGTCGTAGGATCAAGTCGGGGATGCGCAACGCCCTACTTGTTTCCAAACGCAATATCGACTCCCAAAATGCAAGTAACCAAGAGGAACTATTCCGCTCAAATGCGGCATCCGACGAGAAAGCGGTATTGGGAGAAAAGACTGCGTGAGTTCCAGTTTCGAGGAACATTGCGCTATAAGCTCATCATTGCTTTCAGTGAGGACGCCCTCATGAAGGCGAATAATGACGTTACAGAGGCTCTTCGGCGCACAGTTAACATCATGCAAGGCGAGTTAGAGCGCTCAGTGTTGTCTACACAAATGCTCGGTTCGTAAAACCAGTTCACCCCCGCTCACCTCAGAATCTAACCTTCCAATGACAGATTCCTCGACCGCCACGCTCCGATCCACCTCAAACACCTACGATGCCCTCGACAACATCCTCACGACCTCAAAACAGCTCGTAACCGCCCTCGAGAAGGCGGATCGGATGGACAAACTCCTCATCGTGGCTGGTCTCGTATTCTTCTTTCTCATCGTCCTCTTCATTCTGAAGCAACGTGTGATCGACCGAGGAATTCGGATAGCCTTGTTCTGGACTCGTTTCATCCCACGGAAGGCCAAGACCGTCGAAGACATATTGGAGCGAGGGGATCTTAAGGCCACCAAAACCGCGACATCCATAGCCACAAGTGTAACCACAATTGCGGCTTCTGTATTGAGGTATGGACGAAGTCGTTGTAACTCAAATCCCGCGTTGACGATGTCCGGCAGTTTTGCCTCCGTCACAAGTCTCGCTGCATCCACAACCTCATTGTCCCTTTCAGAGATGGAGACATTGTCGCGGACAGTAACGAGCATTATCGTCGACGAACCACCGGTCCCACCAGCACATGACATCCCCCACGATGAGTTGTAGCAACTTGTTGCGAGTTGAATATTCTTGTGATAGTATACACTGTGAATGATAATGATATACACGTTCGGTATCAAGAGCAGCAGAAGTGTGCGAGCAACAATACGACTAGTCGAATATAAGGCAGAGCAGCTGAGAAGGTAAAGAAAATGAGGCCAAGGTACGGAAAAGGCATGTGATTAATGTACGAGAGTAAAACAGGAGGGGTAGGCATTAGGTGAGACCTCAAGGTTGCGAGTGAGTGGGAAAGAATCGATCGAGAGCATATAAAGGATAAATGCACGCCCCCCGAGTTGAGTCGGGGTTGCAACGTGGGAGTGTCATTAGGAGGCAGTGGAATGCGGTTCATGGGGGGGGGGTGGACGGATGTGAAAGAGCAGCTCAGGCACCTGGCCAAGTGATGCCTGCGCGGGCGAGGACATATGCGTCGTGCAGGAAAATGGTTTCGTGCGGATCGAGGGACTCTGCACTGACGCCAGGGTTCTCTGTAGCCCACCATTCCAAGAATTCCTCGATCTTGCTGGAGTCGTTGGAAAAACTCTCGGGTGGTTCCCAGGTACACTGATCAAGATCGTACCTGTGAACCATCCGTTACGCAACCGAACAAACGGCAGATATGAACGACATACCCTTCGTAAGCGACGAGATACTTGACCACGCCTCGGTCGGGAGCGTAGCATCGCCCTAGCAATTGGCTCATGAAATATTCCCCGCCTTTGGAAACGGTGCATCCAGGCCGGGAGCACATCTCGCCTCCTTCGCGGGGCACGTTTGCGTCTCCTGACCGAAAAGAGAGTTAGGCAAAAGAAAAAGTGGAAGGGAATGTCCTCACGCGTAGGATCCCTGCGGTGCCTTGTCAGCGAGCAGCAATTGACCGAGGGTGATGAGTTGTTCACTTACCGTACGCAAGGAGGACACTCCCAAGGAGAGCCGTCCTCGTGGTCTCCTTGAAGTCCTACGCAACCGAAGTGGAACCATCTCGCGCACCGGTCGCACCCAACATACTATTGGTAACGGAGTGGATAAAATGGTCGAACTGGAAAAACGCGATTGGACGTACCATCTGACCATTGGAATCATCCTCAATCGCGGGCGGCCAAATTGATAAATCCTCATGGTCCCCCTCAGAGGCTCCCACCCGCTCCTCCCGTTTTCCCCGAGGTTGTGATTTCCCATTTTTACGGGAACTCTTCAATGCCCCACGTCCACACGGTGACCTTTTGCGCTTTCGTGATGTGGTGTTTGAGGGCGCTGGATGTGGTGTGCAAATTGCGATTTCAGGGGACAAGATGGGTGCTTGAGAGTCATCTAGGTTCTGTGAGCGTGGACTGCTCATCGAGGTGAGTGGGGAGGTGGTATCGAATAGGGAATCTTGGGGTGGAGGGTTTTGGGGAGAGTCACAATCTGCGGGGGGTGTGGTGGGGATGTCTTCGGGAGGGATTGTTAGGGGTGAGGCTGGAATCGTGGTGACATCGTTGGTGTCTATGGTTGGCGGGACCAATGGCTCTTCTGTAGCTGGGGTAGAAACTGCGGGAGTATCCCCTTCGTAGAGTTGGTCCTGTTCTTCGGTCTCGGGGTTGTCACCAGAGGAAGTTGGAGGGGAACCGGGGTCGCTCAAGACTATCACGGGTGGGAGCTCAGCCGCTTGCTCGTTTTGGGGCCCTCCGGATTCCAGCGACGGGTGGTCAGTAACGGAGTGAGTGGCTAGAGGGGAGGGTAAGCAAAATACAGGCTGAACGCTGAATGAAGCCTTCCACTCACTGCTGATGTCCGCCTCTGAATCAGTTTGCGGCCACGCCGCGGGGACCAGCTTCGGGGGGTTCAGAAAAGCTGCAAAGAATTTTAGATTGCATTATCAAGCAGCGATGATGAAGACTGATCGCACCCTCCAGCGATGCACTATACGCGGGTATCCCACCTTCCAAGGGGATTCGGTCTCGAGCAGCTGTGGGCCAGGTTGCTCGTGGGCTTAAAGACATATAGAAGGAGTAAATGAAGCGGCTCACCGTAGTCGTTGGTTTTAATCATCGCGACCAACCCGTCGAACCCGTGTCCCATAGTTTCGACGACGGCCGCGATCTCCGAAGTCAATACCTCTCTGGAGACCCCGGTCAAACCACCGAGTGAGTTCAAACGTCCCCCCAGGTCGGTGATAGCAGCCGTTTGACTTTCGTGAAACTGGCGCATGCCGTTTTGGATATCTTTCAACCATAGTTCGAACCGGGTGTGCTGCTCTGCCAAGATACGGTCCGTCTGGCGGACGCAAAGTTCGAAATTGCGGTTCATTTCTCGTTCCATTTCGCCGTACTCTTGTCTCATGCTGGAGAACTGGTTAGTGATCAACCGATTCTGGGAGACAAACTCGTTGCGAATCGTCATGATTATCTCGGTGAGGAACGCGGCGGGGATAATGAACGGCGGCTCTATGAAGCCGATATGCGGGGGGTGACCGGCGGCGCCTGGCGCACCGGGAACGACGTGGGAGGTGGGAGGCTGCGGGCCTCGGAAATGGGAAGGGTCCATTGCGCGTTAGTTGAGGGGGCCGTCGCGGAACTGGAGCAGATCTAAGTCGTGGTCGACGGAGATGTCGCTTACCCCTGGACGGAGCGGGATCACGGCGTCTGATCGAAGTCTATCTTACAGACGCGCGTGTATGGCACGATGATGGCGATGATGGGTGTACAATATCTGTGGTGGGCTACGTTAACATTGAGGTGATAGGTGTCTATGGAGTCACAGTTGCTCGAGAGGGTGATTTGCTCTCTAAACGGTAAAACCGGCAGTAAGAGCAAACTCCCCGGCGAGGCGAAAAATTTCGACGAGTGGCATCTCATCGCCTCGGGGCCAACACGACAGCGCCTCAAACGAGCTCACTCGTTGCATTATCACCCACGGTTGTCGTAACCTTCTGTCCGTCCGGTCGAGTAGTGCGTGAAAGCGATCCTCTGCCCTGTCTCGAGAGAGAAAGTCTTGCTTTCCTGCGGGTTGCGAACGAACGTGGTGTGAATAACCGCGGAACCGACGGTAGTGCTCACAAAAAATCAGCGGGGACCGTGAATGCGTGTGGCCGACCGTACCCACACAGGATCAAGGGGCGCAGGTGGGTGTGTTGGTCGCCTCCTTGACGACGCCAAAGAACGTGGTTGATATGTTCGGGGTCTCGGCCAGAATTCCCAGAACTGCAGAGGGAAAAGTGGTCGGTTTCTGATTAACGAGCAGGCACAAACCGTGAAATCCAAACACCCATCATGGTACGGTCGTCAGAACTCGTTTGGCCGATGATGGACGCGCAATCGCCTTCGAGAACATTCGCCCAATCTCGAGACGAGCTGCGTGTCCACGGCGCACACCCTACAGGGTCGACTGAACTCGTTGAAACAATTCAGGGGAGGGGAAAAGACCAGATGGCGAGATCCTCCCCGTTCGGAGGGCGACCTGAGTCGTAGAGTTTGAAGGAAGGATATACATACATGTCGGAGGATGGGAAAGCAAATGTGGAACATCGCCCGACGGTTTCTCCGATCAGATCTTTTGTAAGTCCCCGCTCCACAGTTATCCCGTAGTCCTTAACCACATTCCACCATGAGCACCCCCCGAGGTCTACCGCTCCTCAGCGGCCCGCCCCCAGAATTCGTCGGCTCTGAACCTGCTTGCAGAAAGTGCAATAAAGAGTTCAATATTCTCTTCGCCCGCAGCAAGAGATGTAACCATTGTGGTTAGTCCGCCATTACAAATCACCCGCACTCTGCATTCTGAATGGAACCCGCTAAAGGCTACTCGTACTGCTCGGCTTGCGCTGGATACACTGCACTCATGCCACGAGAGAACTCTGGTTACGACCCCGTTCATGTCTGTGCCTTCTGCATCGATAACCTCACGAGTGGGTTAACATCCTCCGGTCTCCGAGCTACTCTCATCTGTTGCACAGCTACCGCTGGTTCTAGAAACTACCTCAAATCTCTCCCCCTCGGCAAGCTCAAGAAGTATGCCGATGTGTACAACCTGCGTTCTGACCAGATCATCGAGAAGGACGATCTGGTGGACAGGCTCGTGTCGTATCGAGTCAGTCTGGTTCCCCCCATCAAACCCCCTCGCTCGCTCATACCCTATGTAGAGACGAAATGGGTGTCTACCTCCAGAGAATGAGGTACGTGGTGCGGCCTCTCAACCGGCTGATCGTTCACACAAACCCATCTTGGGCAGGACTTCTACAGGAAGCATTCGGTTCCCAATATGTCCACCCCTCGTAACCGGGGATTGTTCTCACGGCAAGCGCCCCCAGCCCCAGCCCCAACACCTAGACCCCGCCCTCAGCGTCCTCAGTCCTCTTTCCCGCGGCCGGATGTCCAATCGGGATGGCAACCTCCCCCTCCACGGACCCCCCATCCCGCAAATATGCCTCAGACACAACCACAACCTCAATACAATACAAGACCCCAACCCTCCTCCCGACCACAACAGTCAAATCTAAACGTCCCACAACCCGCCCGGCCTCGAACGACCTCTCATGGTGCTACGACCGCGCCTCCGCCGCCCGCACTCGACCAACTCTTGACTATGGCCCCTGAGGACCTGAGATCTCTACCCGTAAGTGTGTTGAAGGAGATTCTCTTCCACAATCATGTGAATGCCCGCCTGCTCATCGAGAAGTCGGACCTGGTTGAAAGAGTGACAACGCTCATCGCGGACGAACGGAGAGAAAGAGAGCGTCAAGAGATGTTCAGACAGATGGAAGAGGAGCAAGAACGTCTCAGACAGATGGAGGCGGAAGCGGAGACACAAATAGTGCGACTGGACGAACTGCATCTAGACCCGGAATCGGAACCGCCCCGGCGGGCATCCGGTGTGACACCTGAACCCACCCCTGATACCGGGCTTGGACAAGGTCCTGAGGTTCTGGCAGGCTCCAACGATACCAACCAGCCAATACCAACCGCTAACACGGAGGGGACCACCCCTCCCTCAGTTGTCCCCGCACCTCTTGAACAGCAAACTACCGCGAATACCCCACCTCCTTCTCGGCCATTGTCCGGGCTCACTAGTAGACCTGCTATGGCTATGAATCTCGAACGAAATGGCCTTTGCGTTATTTGTCAGGATGAAGAGGCAAACATCGCAATCGTCGATTGCGGGTGGGTGTTCTTGATTTCTCATCGCTCTCCATGTGTTAATTTCGCCACATAGACACATGGCCATGTGTAGAGGATGTTCAGACCTCATTATGGACTCGACTCGGGAGTGCCCCTTGTGTAGAACCCGCATCATCACGGAGGCTCGGTTATTGAGGATTTTCAAGGCTTAATGGTTGTTAGGAGGACCGTCGCGACGGAACGTTGACTGGTGGTGAATCACTCGTTCTTTTCCACTCCTTTCATGTAACACAGTTTTTATCGGAATGTCCTATGTAATTTTTCTCTCCTTGAAGGGAATGTTGTCCACTTTGCTTTCTACCAAGTCCTTTGTCCGTGAAATGACCTGATGGGTGGTCAGTGCCGATCACGGTTGATGTTGAGCTTCCGCCGATCGCGTCGTGGGGAATTTCAACGTTCAACCTTGGACCTCGCCCATGACACATGGCCGATACATCCTCTCCTCCACCTCCGGGCCTAGAGGACCTCGAGGCCCTAGTGTTGGAGGTCTTTGCTAGAGTCTGGGAAGAATTCAGTGTCGCGGATGCGGAATATTGTGAAACCGCCATCGGATCACTGGCTGCAAATTCGGTGGCCGAAGCCACTGCTCTTTCCGTGGAGTCGGAGAGTACCGCGGCGCTACCACACGATATGAGCCATTCGGGTTCTCGCGCATCGAGCGTGGACACGTCAACCCTGGGCCCTTCTAAGCCCCTCGTCCCTCGGTTCTGTGTAGAAACAGACGTCCTGACTCTCACGCTACCCCCCGCTGTGGAACCCTACCCTGAGTATGAGAGCTGGGCTCTGACAAACAGATCCATTTTTCGAGGGGATGATTCCGACGACATGCAGTTCATGCCCTTCGCGGACGAGCCTGCCTTCGACAAGCAGACGTACCGAAACTTCTTCAAGACCCTAGCGTGGCAGGGTGGCGAACAAATGGATGCGGATTGTGAGTCACCCCTCCTGTAACCCCTGCGTTAAATTCCCCGAACTCTGGAATTGCAGTAGAATTGGTAGTGCTTGAGGCGGCACATCGACTACATTTTGACTGTGGGATCGAGCTCGAGAGGATTGACGAAGCTAAAATCCTCCCGTCCACTCTGCTTGGTAGCTCAGGACTTATACACAAGGCTTCCCAACGGTATTTTAACATTCGCCATGTATGAATGCTCTTCGAGGGTGACATCGGCATCAGGGATTTGTTCGAGTGGAATGGCGCCGCGCGGACGGGTTCCTTTCCTCTTCCTCGACCGCCAGTACCCGATGCGCTCGATTTACGCGGGAGGTTGAACAGCTTGCGTGTGGATTTCTGCCCGAGTCTCAACTGCGTCGATTTCTCTTGCCCCGTACACGACGGTACGCGCGTGGGTTCGTATCTCATAGATAGAAACTGACACGGGGTGCTCATAGAGGACTCCTGGCCAAGACAGGCCCCGCCGACCGCGACGAAGACCACCGGGGATCTATGGCGCGAGTGCGAGAAGGCCTGCGGACCCAAATGTTTTCGCAACATCGAGAAAGGTGACATGTCCGAGGAAACGCCGTGGGAGGATTGGGACTGGGAAGAATTCCGGACTATCCTCGAGATAGCCCCTGATGCGCTCCCTTGTCAGCTGGCTGTCCTATGCCGTAAACCCTGTCGAGAAGTGAGGCATTATTACTCCTGGCGTGCTGTCTTGACTGAAACGCACAGTTGTTCATGCACAGGACGGCAGTGATAGATGATGACGCTATCGTCGATCGGAGGGATGATCGCCCAAAGGTGGCTAGGAAGCGAAAGGTCGCACAACGCGGTTGTGACGTGAAGAATGACTGGGGAAACGCCAAGATGTGTGTTTCCCGTAATGACTGTCCCCTCAAGACTCTTACACGAGATAACAGGAAACTATGCGAACACGCTGGACCCTGTAAACCCGGACGCGGTTGCGGCTGTTACGACACCGGGACCTACTGTGACCGTAACTGCGGTTGCCCCCCGGATTGTGAGCCTTCTCGGTCCCCCGCCACCCCCAGCTTGCTGAACGAAAGTTCCGGAAGGTTGTAACCGAAGGGTGGGTTGTCGATGTCATGTCGTTAACGACGAAACGGGGTATATCTGTGATGAAGAATGTCCATGCTTTGATGGTGATCGTGAATGTGATCCTGAGATTTGCGTTTCGTGTGTTGCTAGGTCAGCGACTTTACCGACGCCCTCCGTCTTACAGAATCGCTAATCATTCCCCCACATAGGAGTGCGTTTGCCTTGAAAAATCTCGATCTCCATTATGATTCCACCTGAACGTCCGTTGTAGGTCCAAATACGAAGTGCGGAAATTGTCAAATCCAGCAAGGAGAAGGGAAGGTAGGCCTACGATGTACTTGAGTTACAAAGCCCAGCGCACCTAATCGTGGCCTCGACCAGTATGTCCAGGTCATCAAGAGTCAGTGGGGTTTTGGCGCAGCTTTACTCGAGCCTGTGCGTGAGAATGAGCTCATCATCGGTAACCATTCCCACCCGTCAACACGTTCAAAAACGACACCGACCATCCAAAATTTACCCCAGAATACACGGGAGAACTGGTTTTCCCATCGTCGGTAGACTTGAACAGGCAGTGAGGAACGCTACACTGTTTCCGTCGAATTAGATCCCTGATGCCCCCTCAAAGATTCCTCGGAGATTATTTGGGGCGAAAGTACACATACACCCTTAACGACGGCATCTGTATCGACGCCGTGAATGCTGGGAACCCCTCCAGGTCCATCAATCACTCTGATCGCCCCAATTGCTATGCCAGGAGTGAGTTGTGTTGCTCCTCATCGATTCACCAATGACTCACAGGAATATAGTTGCCTTTGTCAACGGAGAACAACGGATTGGCATATTCGCAAGTGGGTGTTGTTCTAAGACGTCATGGACAGGCTGACCAAACTACCCCTAGATCGCGATCTAGAGGAAGGAACCGAACTCTTCCTTGATTACGGAGAAGATTTCTTTCGAGAGATATACGACCACAGAGGCAGCAAACCACCTCCACAGGATTAATGTCCATAGCTTCCCTCCATTGCTCCCACCCGTGCCCCACAGCTTAGCGCTTGTGCAGAACAGGATATCCAGATTCTCCCCGGCCCACGCTGGGCAGGTCGTGAACTTTGCGTCATTCGACCTCACCTCCCGGATTAACTCTCCGTCAGGCTCGAAGCACAACACGCAACCCTTGTTCCAAAGTGCGATCCAAACGTTCCCCTCCGTATCCATCACCAGCCTATCCGGTTCTCCGCCTATGAACATCTCCGGGAGCTCTTTAGCCGTCCTCGGGGGTTTCGAATCGCTAGGTTTCCTGAAGTCCGCAAAGTCGATACAGTTCCGGCCTCGGCGTCGAAGTCGAACCGCCGGGTGAGCAGTCCGTAAGATTCGTTGTAATATATGTGTTTGTTGTCAGGAGACCACCCAATCCCGTTCGAACA
>Ga0307517_10010148_pt1 | contig 13221 bp, 5 predicted proteins | sample 23_EM_MG_FD_194515 | JGI IMG/M metagenome (GOLD analysis project Ga0307517, IMG submission 194515) | Populus trichocarpa ectomycorrhiza microbial communities from riparian zone in the Pacific Northwest, United States - 23_EM | ecosystem: Host-associated > Plants > Roots > Unclassified | place...
ATATGCACTTCCTTATGTTCCCCCTTCTAGAAGAAATCTTGAGGAAACATTGCATGCATTCATTGTGGACCAGTGGATACTCGGAGGGTCAGAAAAAAATAAGGGGAAGACTAGTGGATATAAGAAGGTGCAACATGTTCAGTAATTGGATACAAAATTATGGATTAATTGACTTCGGTAGTATTGGACCAAAATTTGGCTGGCGGGGTCAGGAGATCAGGGGATATGAGATCAGGGGATATGGTAGAGTATTTGAAAGGTTGGATGGGGGTCTTGGAAATCATCTCTTTAAAGTTAAATTCCATGAATTAATAATAAAGGTGCTTCCTAGAATTAAGTCGGATCATCACCCGATCTTAGTCCAGACTCATAATAGAGGTTTACTTTATAGAGGTACAGAGAAGCCATTTAGATATGAAGCAGCTTGAATGTCCAATGGTCAATTTGCCGATATCGTCCAGCAGAGTTCGGTGAAAGGAGTTGAAGTGGTCAGTTCAAAACAAGAATTGACAAGTAATTTGAAGACTTGGAATAAGGAAGTTTTTGGGAATATCTTTTACAGGAAAAAAAGAGTGGTGGGTCAATTACAAGGCATTCAAAAACATCTGAATGGGAACAATTAGCCTTTCCTAAACAGGTTGGAAAAGGAATTAAATAGTGAATACAACCAGATTCTCAAGCAAGAAGAGATCTATTGGTATAAAAAATCAAGGTGCCAATGGATCTCTTTTAGTGATAGAAACACAGCTTATTTTCATACCAAGGCTATAATCAGAAGATAAAAGAACATAATTTAATGTTTGAAAGACAATGACCACCAGTGGATATGGGATGATATGAAATTAAAGGTGATGGCTAGTGAGTTTTACAAGAATTTATTTTCCAAATAAGGGGATTTCCACCACAGAGAACACTTCTTTTCAAAATTTCTGACCATTGATGAAGGGATTAAAAACCAATTACTTGGGACCGTGACAAATGAGGAGGTGAAACGAGCTTTGTTTGACATGAAACCTTTCAAGGCACCAACCAGATGGATTTCAGCCTATGGTTTTTCAATCTATGTGGCAGCTAGTTGCTGATAATGTGTGCAATTTTATCAGAAAGGCTTTTAAGGGTAGACAAAATCTATCAGAAGTCAATTACTCACTGATAGTACTCATTCCTAATGACTTTTCTGGTTACAAATAATCAATGCAGGTTTGTACCGGGAAGGCATACAGTGGATAATATCATTGTGGCCCAGGAAGTTATCGACTCGATGCGCAATCTGAAGAGGGGAAGGAAAGGTTTTATGGTAACAAAAGTTGACTTGGAAAAGGCTTGAGATAGATTGAATTGGGACTTTATTAGAGAGACATTGGTGCTAGCAGGAATTCCACGTGATATGGTTGCTCTTATTATGGCATGCATCGAAACAAATTCTCTAAGTGTGTTGTGGAATTGTATTGTTGCTGACAAATTCCTTCCTGCGAGGGGAATTAGACAAGGAGACTCTTTCTCCCCGTATATTTTCATGTTATGTTCTGAAAGGTTATAACATCTTATCCATCAACAGGTTGAGATTGGGGCGTGGAAAGCTTTCAGATTTGGATGAAGGGGACCTTTCATTTCACACCCACTTTTTGCAGATGATATGCTTCTATAGAGGCCAACGAGAATCAGTTATCCAAAGTGCTGGAGTGCTTGAACTTACTCTGTGCGGTGTCGGGTGCGAAAGTTAGTCACAGTAAAACAAAGATGTATTTCTCTGAAAATGTCTCTCATTCTTTAGCTAAGGACTGGGAGGTCCGAATTCAACACGTATTTAGGAAGGCTAACGCAGCAGCAAATTGGTTAGCAAATTATGGTTTTACCATAATCTTATTGGATTCAATATTCCTCGTTAAATATAGTTTTCTCTCTCTCCAGGCTTGAAGCCTCGATTTTCAGCATGCATCTCTCTTTCTTTCAGACTCTTTTTAATCGTGGATCCGCTGCATTAACTACTGAGAACGTTATAGGAAATTTCTTCATTGACTTGGCGTAACCACGTTTGTGACCTCATTAAGAAATTTGAAGTAACTTACAACAATTTTTTCCATGAAATAATATTTTAAATTTTCATGTGAAATTATCATTTTTCAGTGGTGATTTTGGAGAACTAGCTCAATTGTTTTTTATATTTTAAATTTTCAGTTTCAGATATGATCCTATAGTTTAATAGCTTTCGAATTATTTTTATATTTTAAGTTATATTTTAATTTATGCTTTATATATATATATATATGTTCTCATCCAAAATGATAAAATTGCTCGCATATGAGAAACTTAAATCTGACCCAATTTATTATAAAAAATTTAAAAAAATGTATTGTCATGTTTCATTAAATTTTTTTTTCATATATTTTTTAATAAATTAGGTGGGATTTTCTTAGTTTTGTTATGGAAAGGTATTTCCATCGGTTTAGATGGGAATTTTTTATTAAAAGAAATAAATTGAAAACTAACTTTGAGTTTAGAGATAAATTTGAAACAATTCAAATTTTCCTAAAATTCTCTCTCTAGCTTTACTCCCCCCAATAACTTCCGCAGACTTTCATTCATTATCGAATAGGTTCTAAATATAATGCATATAGAGCTTTGCACTCGAATGTTCCTATCCTTGCATATATATATATATATTAACATATATTTTTTTTTAAAAGTAATAGTCTTTTAATCTTAAAACATGTACACAGAATATTATTCTGTGTTATTAATTAAAAAAATAAATAAGAATAATAATATTTAAACTCGTGATTATTTAATCATTAAAGTTGTGATATTATATCAAAAAATTAATTTAACCTAATAATTTAAACTATTAAATAAAACATTAAGATATAAATTATAAGATTTTCAGATAACATAGATTTATTATATAAATATTCTTTATATGTACTCGTGCTTTTTTACACATAACAACCATTTTGAAATTCCGATCAACAGGAACCTAGTTCCCAATCTTTTTTCATATTAATTCCATTTAAGTCTCTAATCTGTTTTTCATTTGCAATATCATCATTCCATCAAATCTATTAAATTTAATTAATTTTTTTAAAAAAAAAATCTCAATCCACGCTTCACATTATAAAAGGAGCACGTGCAGTCAAATTTATCATATTAGATGGTCACATATAGATAGAGGGATGGTAATGCACAGAAAAGAAAGATTAGAGACCTTAATAAGATTAAGAGAAGATAAGGACTAAAGTTTCTGTTAATCGAGATTTCAAGGTATTTCTGTGACCAATTTGCATTCTAATTGTCGTTATTTTTAATTATAATTTAGCGATTGGGTATAAAACGACAAAGTGGTGCTGCTGAAATTTGCCGTCTTGCATTCCTCGGAGAGGGAGAAAAAAAGACAAGTAGAGGGATCCACTGTCGTCCATTTGGCAACAAGGGAGCACACAAGTCATTGGTCCACCAGGCACCACGGCCTGCCAAGGCTGGATTAGCCATCGGATCACCGATAACGTTGACATAGATGCGAATGGTTGCATGAACCCCGTTGTTTTTCTCTTCGGAGACTACTCGCAACATGAGCCACAGTAGAGGGGAAGAAAGAAAAATCCAATCGGAAAAACGGCAAGAGCTGTGTGTGGAAATTGTAGGGTTTTACACACACAACTGCATAGTTAGCTATGTATTGTGTTCACAAATGATAGATTGTCCAGGGCATCATGGCTGCAATGAAAGTGCATAATTACTTGTTTTGGACAGAGCACAAATTTACTAGAACAATAATTTATCAGAAGACGGATGCTGCTTATAGCAATGATTACTGTGAGTGTATTTAAAAGTGTGATAAAAATTGTTTTTTAAAATGTTTTTTATTTGAAAATATATTAAAATAATATTTTTTTTTAATTTTTAAAACTTATTTTTGACATCAGCATATCAAAATAATATAAAAAAAAAATAATTTAAAGTAAAATAATAAAATTCAAATCTAATTTTTTTCAAAAATACTTTTAAAACGTCAAAACAAATAGTTATGCATGCACCGAACCACATCCACATCTTTATTATTAAGACTGTAATCTGAAGTAAGGTTTACGTACCACTACAAGATTGGACTACGGTCTATGATATTAAAAAGATGTTTAAAAATGTGGTATTGATTATTTTTTAAAGTATTTTTCACTTAGAAATGTATTCAAATAATATTTTTTTATTTTTAAAAAATTATTTTTGACATCAAGATAATCTTAAAATACCAAAAAAATATTAATTTGAAGCAAATAAAAAAATAAAAAAATTTAATTTTTTTCAAAAATATTTTTAAAATACAAAAATAAAATGTCTTAATCTAAATGGTGAATATGATTCTCTATAAGAAACAAAACAAGGAAGATACATGGACTTGTCAGTCTCCTTGTGCTCTGTCGGTGCGTGCACGTAATGTTGAGGTGAGAGCATATACAAGTCATTCAAGATTTAGGGAAACTGTTTGGAATATTTTCATGCATGCTATCGTCAGAATTAATTTGTCTTCTCTACTTCGTGCAATGAAGTTATAGCGATTCCGATCTGGCTATTTCTTTCAAAGAGAGACATGCTGCCCCCATAGCATGGGCATGGTATGACAAAGTGAGCATATCCCGCATTGATTTTAAATCTATAGAGAAATTGTTTAATGTTATCCATATGATCCAATCCAATTGATCTAATACAGAACATGTAAACAATATAATAATAAACTCACACTTATTAGTGCTTCCTTGTCTTCCGATGTCAATGGTGGCATGCACCAAGAGCCGGTCGTTACTTATTAAAAAATCTATTTGAATCACTCATTTGAGATTTAAATAATTATTAATTTCAGAATTTTAAAAAATTAGTCGATATGCGTATAAAGCTGATCCGGATACTTATAGTTAACAAAAAAAAAAATTCTCCTTGGCTACGAGTGTTTTGCATGCACCGCCTGGTGGAAAGTTTGGATGGCATGCTAGCTTGCAATTTTTCCGAATAATCGGAATTTACTTAATTGAAAAGGTGCGCAGCTAGAAAAAGAGATTGATTTCACATTATTCTTATCCAATTTTCAGGCACGGATGTGCCTTACTTTCATAACAATTCTCTTGCATTCTGATTACTTTGTTTAAAAAGTGTCAAAAGAAACATAGTCAATAACGAAAAGATCTTATTCTAAGATACTTGTCTAAGCAGAACATATATGCATCTTTTTTATTATTATTACTAGAAAAGCTAGCACTTGTGGGTTTCTATTTCTATCTCCAACAATTGATCCTCAACGGTTTAAAACTTATTGCACCAAGTCTCATCAATTCTTAAGTGGACAAGAGCCATTGTTGTTCGGAAATAGTTCTATGCCAAATTAATACTCATGATCCATCCAAAAATAGGGTTTGAACGTATTCCTTTCTTGATATATATATATATATATATATATATATATATATATATAGACACACACACACACACACACACACACAACATCAACCTCGTACCTTTGTATACTAAACCTTTTGGCAATTTCCAAGTGGAGAAATACTAGATGAAAAACAATATCCATTCACTACGATTGATTAACGTAGGAGGGTGGAGAAAAGATCATTACAAGGGGTTTGAACTAGTGGGAACCTGCAGTCAAAATTTCTGTTCCTTAGGGTCAAATTTTGAATTAAAATCTTGTTGGTTGCTTGCGCTAGTCAAAAAGATAAACGAAAAATGACATTTTATGTACACATCCTTTCGGCAGAAAAGTTAAAGAATATTGGCCAAGTTATTTTTGATTATTTGTGCTTTTACACTAGGGAACAACAAAATTCCGGTGCTTTCGCACGGGGGAACAGCTAAAAAGTTTTTCATTTCCCCTCTTTTTTCTATATTTCTTCGCCAATTCCACTCCCGAATTGAGATCCACTTAGAAATCATGAGGCCACGCGCCACCAATGAATGAATCACACGACAAGGTCACTGAGATGAATAAGCGGTAAAAAAAACGAGTATACGTATAGAATTCCTTTTCAATTGGAAAAACTATTTTTGCTCCGAGAGATTCATCAATGTTTCATTTTCTCGGTCTACCGTATTTAGAAATAGTTTGGATGTTAAAGAGTTTATAGAATCAAATGAAAATTTCACCACTTTCCTGTTCTTTTATTTTTTTTCATATTTTACTATATTTTAAAAAACATGAAAAAAATATATTATATATTTATTATGAACATAAATTATTGTACTATAAACCAGATATAAAATGTTTATATTATGGACGACACTATAACAACATGGGAGCATTATCTTTTCTATGTTTAGTAAAAAATTGATGTTGAGTCTGGCTTGCCAGCAATACCCAACAGCACTGGGTCTGGCTACACAGACAGATCCAAAAAGATTGGATAAACAAAAAAATAGACGTCATTATAGCATCATGGAGGACGTTGTCTTTCCTATGTTTAGTCAAAAAATTGATGTTGGGTCTGGCTGCACAGCCCGATCCAAGGAGATTGGGTCAATAAAAAAAATAAAAAATCAATAAACATTGTGCATTTACTGTGGATATAGACTCGTTGCACTTTGGACTACATTATAGATATAGAGTGTTTGCACTATGGACGACACTGTAGCGCCCTGGAAGGTGTTGTCTTTTCTGTGATTAGTCAAAAATTATTGTTGGGTCTGGCTGGGTAGTCGAACCCAATAACATTGGATCTGACTTGACCGTCAAACCCAAAAGCATTGGATCAGGTTATGCAGTCAGACCCAAGAAGATTGAGTTAATAAAAAAATAAAAAAATAAAAAAATCAATTAATATTTTTTCTTTAATTCAAATTACTATGTTTTGATGTTTTTGTATTATTTTGATGTGATGATATAAAAAAATCAATTTAAAAAAATATTATCTCAATATATTTTTTTAAAATAATATTTTAAAAAATAATCATTACATAATAATATAATAACTAACATATGGGTCCGCGCTCCGCAGCGGGTCAATAATATTTTTTTTCAAATGTAAAAATACTTGAGTTTGGTTAAAAGCACGAAATGTATTTGCACCATCACCATCTTTAAATAAAATATTTTCTACAGTAACACCATGAATAGCGCATAGCAGAGAAGCGCCTAATAGACTGGCAACAAATTTCTTTCCCTTTAATTTTTTCCTCTTAATATATTTTCAATTTTTTTCCTCTTTAATTTTTTTTCTTTTCTCTAATTGATTTTTTTTATATAATGTAAAGAGGAAATAAATTGATGTGACTTTTTTTATATTGTACAAAAGTTGGGTGATGATAATTTTTTTTTCATTTCAGGTTGGGTTGAATTTTCTTATTAAAACATCTTTGTTTTTGTGTTTCAAAAATGATATTAAAAAAAATTATTTTTTTCTTTACATCAAATTAATATTTTTTATGTTATTATATTATTTTGATGTGATGATATAAAAAATAAAATTTTAAAAATAAAAAAATATTATCTCAATATATTTTTTAAAAAATAATATTGTGGACATAGACTCACTACACTGTGGATCACACTGTAGACATAGAGTGTTTGCGCTTTGGACGACACTATAGCACCTGGGGTGCGTTGTCTTTTCTATTTATTAGTCAATAAGTGTTGTTAGGTTTGGCTCAACCATGTGACCAGTTAGTTTTTATGTCTAGCTTGTAGAGGTAGGCCAAAGCCTAAACCGAATAGCTTGTTGTTTAGTGTTTTTTTAATGGTGTTATCATTTCCCCCCTAATTTTTAAAACATTTTATGTTTGAAAGACTTGATAGTAAATGAAATAAAACACTCATTATGTTACTGTAACTCATGATCTTGAGTTATACGTCTCTTTTTTGTATGTTTTGCTCTTACGGTTTTACCATTATTTTTTAATGCTTTATTTGCACTTTCACATATGATTTAATTTTGTTTGGCATGTTGCCTATTTACATGCTTATGTGACCTCTTTGTTTTTCGTTAGGAGGTCACCCGGGGGAAAATAAAAGATTTTTCATAGAGTTTTTAGTCGTCATAAGTGGTTTTAACATTTGAGTTAGAAGAAAAGGATATCCAGAATAAAGAATGTTTTTACATAAAGTGAAGAGCCAGACTATGAAAGTTGGGTCATCGTAAGGATTGTGCAAATGATATTGGAGAATCAATAAAAAAACTGTCATGATGAATATTTAGATGAATGTTTAGGGAATAACTGTGTCGGTGTAAAGATTTTTCATGGAAATTTTGTTTGGAGACATAAAGATGAGTAATATCATTTGAAAAAATATATGGATTTTATTTAGAGAGATAACATCATTTTTTTCATTAAAAAGTTCAAAAGATTTTCTTATGCAAGTAAAGATACAATTTCTAAAAACTATCTAATCTCGAGCAATGTATTATAGGATACGCCAACCTTTTTTCTCTTTTTGTTTAGGCTACATTTCCTTCTTTACAAACTATTAGAGGTAACTCTTGGTGATCAATCTTTCTATCTTTTTTTTAGAGCATAATAGTCCTTTGTATCATAGTTGTTGTTGTGATGAGTTAGATAAAATTTAGTGGGTTTTCACGTGTTGGGATTTCTTTTCATGGGAGAAGGGTATTACATAAATTTTTTTTCTTCAATGAAAATTAATACCTAAGTGCGTGTGATGGTTAGAGGTTTTTTAATGCTTTATTTGCACTTTCACATATGATTTAATTTTGTTTGGCATGTTGCCTATTTACATGCTTATGTGACCTCTTTGTTTTTCGTTAGGAGGTCACCAGGGGGAAAATAAAAGATTTTTCATAGAGTTTTTAGTCGTCATAAGTGGTTTTAACATTTGAGTTAGAAGAAAAGGATACCCAGAATAGAGAATGTTTTTACATAAAGTGAAGAGCCAGACTATGAAAGTTGGGTCATCGTAAGGATTGTGCAAATGATATTGGAGAATTAATAAAGAAACTGTCATGATGAATATTTAGATGAATGTTTAGGGAATAACTGTGTGGAGACATGAAGATTTATTTAGAGGTGTAAAGATTTTTTATGGAAATTTTGTTTGGAGACATAAAGATGAGTAATATCATTTGAAAAAATATATGGATATTATTCAGAGAGATAACATTGTTTTTTTCATTAAAAAGTTCAAAAGATTTTCTTATGCAAGTAAAGATACAATTTCTAAAAACTATCTAATCTCGAGCAATGTATTATAGGATACGCCAACCTTTTTTCTCTTTTTGTTTAGGCTACATTTCCTTCTTTACAAACTATTAGAGGTAACTCTTGGTGATCAATCTTTCTATCTTTTTTTTAGAGCATAATAGTCCTTTGTATCATAGTTGTTGTTGTGATGAGTTAGATAAAATTTAGTGGGTTTTCACGTGTTGGGATTTCTTTTCATGGGAGAAGGGTATTACATAAATTTTTTTTCTTCAATGAAAATTAATACCTAAGTGCGTGTGATGGTTAGAGGTGGTGCATTTATAAGTTCAAGAAATGTTAGTCAATCACAAATGAATCTTTTTGTACTCTTTTTGGATACCCTAGAACTACCAGGAGATTGATGAAGTTCAAGAGATTCTATTCTTGAAACCGAGAATGTCCTTGTCTGGTCACACTTGTTTTTTTCTATTTAAAAGCAGTTTTTCATTGCTTATTTCACTTTAAAGAGAGTTTGATCGGGAAGAGCGTATGGTTGTTTCCACAAAGAATAATTATAGACCTTACTAATTAGAGCTTTAGTGAAAATAGATTTGAGAAGACTTTCTACGTTGAGCATTTCATTGTCAAACCTTTAGAGATATGCTTTTATCTTCTCGTTATGTGATGGTGAAGAGCTCAGTTGTGCTTTTTTTAGTTAGTATCTTTGTACTAAAATGAGAGGTTAATTTAGTATATAGATCATTAAAGTCAAGGATGGAGCCAGGTTTTAGGCTATGATACCTTATTCGAGTAGATCTATGGAATATTGTTGGAAAGTTTATACACATATTATTACTATTTTGTGTTGCTAGTTCCAAGTTGTTTCATATTTTTTATAAGTGTTCTATTAGGTTTGCAAGTTCATCATAGTTATGTAAGTTCATCTTCGTGGACATGTAATTTTTAGAGAGACATGCATATAGTAACCAATGAAAAATTAGAGAATATCCCACTTGATATGGGAGGTGTTCATTCTTAGGATCTCATACGATTCTGATCTCTTTTCATGTCGAGATCTTTTTCAATAAGAAGTACATGAGTAAGATTTGAAGGGAGATCGGTGGCGGTAACTACTCCTAAAAACTAGGACTTGTTGAGGCTCTACTTTTTTATATTTAGAGTTCATATTTGGAGCATCTAATTTGAGAACATTTTTCCTAGTAGGAGTGGCTTTTTCAAAGGGTTAAAGTACAGATGTTCTAATACCTATTTAATTACTACCTTATTCCTTCAAGGAATTAGAGTTGTCTACGTGTACTTATAATACATAAAAAGGAGCTACTTAGAGTACAGGTTCCTTCAAGAATTGTTTTTAGAAAAGGAGTGAAATGACAAGTCATCTTCTCTAGCAAATGACGCATCGTCTTTAGTTCATCTCCAACCATATGAAGTGGTAAAAAAAGTCAGGATTTCAACTTATTGGGCTTAAAAACTTAGCATTAATAAACTCATTTATGGTCTTAAATGTTGAAAAAAAATTGATCCTAAAATGTAAAATCAACCTAAATCCAAAAAACTTCCCAAGCTCCGATATACTTTTTCAAGCAAGATAAATATCAAAAAACATCTCACTGAAACTTCTCTCATTGAAATAAACCCATTGACACCAAGAAAGCCTTTTTATGGTCAGAATATAGTCAACATTAATTTTCTTTCTCCTTTATTATTTCTTCGATGATTCTTTCTCTTCTCTTTTAAACTAGGGACCGAGATGGGAACAAAATAAAGTTTTAGACTAAATGTTTGATCCCTAAGACTGAAAAGGAACTTTAACAAAAACCCAATGCAAATTTTAGCAAAAAGATAGAGGAACCCGGGGGTATTTTTGTTATTTTACTATTATTAAAAATATTGAATATACAAAAAAACCTCCAGACAAATTATGTGAGATTAGATTAGTCATTTAGTTTTTTATTAAACAATAAAATTACTAATTTAATCACAAAATAAAATAATACAATGCCTACTACTCAGGGTTATTTTTATCTTTTTGGTTTTTTAAGAATAGTTCAATTATTTTTATGCCTTTAAAGAAAAAAAATCAATATAACTCTCTCACAATGGTTTTTTTTATTATTTTATATTGGTTTTGTTATAAAAATAAAGGTTACTTAGAGGCATTATTGTAATTTATATATATTAAATATTATTAAAAAAACCTTTTGGTGTGTGCATGTGGATGACTCCCGTGTCGTTCAAGCGGCGCGTACAGAGTCGTCCGGCTTGGATGGTATTGGCGCCCTCAACATGATGAGATGACGCATGCTCAAAATGCTTATTTAGTTTGACGCTAATGATTGTTTTTTTTCTTTTTCTCTCTCCGCCTTAAATTTTATGCCGCCACGTTAAAAAATTCAGACCAACCCCTGCAATTTATTTTTCCTTCATATTTGATCTATCATTTTGACTACTATTTTTTTATTTTTGAATTATTTATAAAATTATAAATATTTTTCAATTTCACCATTTACTATTTTTTAATATATGAATAATCTAACAAATTAAAAATGTTTTTAAATTTCACCCTTATGATTTTTTAATCTTTCAAATTTGGTCCCTATTCTTTTGATTGCTATTAGTTTTGTTTGGGATTATTTTTTAAATTGTTTTTCAGTTACGATTTTATCCTTCTTGGGTTTTTTTTTCCTATCAAATTTTATCCTCATTCTTTTTGTTGCTATCTTCTTTGCTTTTACAAGTTGTTTTTTATTAACATTCTTCCACAATTCTATTCTTCAAAATTAAATTGGTTAGGAATTAAGCTTCGTGATTGAACTCGGGTCTAAGATTTCATGGTTTTCGAGTTGTAGAGATTAGATCAGGTTTAGAAGGTATGATCATGTTTGCTTGTTTTTCCTTTTTTTTTAAAAAAACTGATGTTTTCTTATTTTTATCCTTTGTTTTTTTAGATTTGCTTTGTTATTTTTTTATGGTTTGTCTTCTATAGGGTTAGCTCCGGGTTCATGAATAGAATCATCGGTTTTAAAGGTTAACACAAATTCACTTTGTTTTGTTTGTTTCTTTTAAATTGATTTATTTCAATTTCTATCTTTCTGAACCTTTTTTTTTCTATTTTTTTTCTAAGAAATTATTTCAATCTTATATCCTTGGTTGTGGAATTTGTGATTTCACTCAGTTTAATAGAGATTTTTAAAATTATTTTTTTATATAGTTCCATTATTTAATATTGGGTTGTTTGATAATATGAATGAAATCAAGTCCACTTGTTTTTACTTATTTTTCTTTGTTATATTTTTTTTGCTAATTTATTTATTATTATTATTTATTTATATTATTAATTTAATCAATAACTCGGGTATTATTATATTGACTCAATTTCTCTCGGCAGAGAGCTAGCAACAAATCTAGTAATTTGCTATTTGCCTGAGCAACATAAACAACGTAGCAATCATCATCCATTTGTTTTCTTACTATTAGATCTTGACTGTAAAAGTATGATCGGAACAATTTGTATGCATTCGATAATAAATTCCGTCCTGATTAGATGTTAATCAGGCCATTCTCATTCGAATGAATCCGTTCATATAAAATTAATTTTCCTGTTATCTTGCTAATTAACAAATCAGATTTAATCACAACATCGCCATGATCATGAACTCATTTAAGGTTTATTTGACAATGTGACATGACGTGGTTAAAACTCCATCTTATCTCCAGAATTCTTTTAAAAAATATTTAATTAATCATATACTAAAAGCATTATTTTAAAACTTTGATTAAATAATTTTATAATCAATAGTTTTTTTTAATTTATTTTTTCAAATCACAATCACTAAAATATCATAATGCTAAATACATTCATAACTTTAATAGTGGTGATTTTGTTAATAAATGAGCCTGTATTTTAAAAGGATTTCTTTTAAAAACAAATTAGTACGATAAATTAAAAAGTTTTGGCATAATAAAAATCATTTGAAAAATATTTGGTCAAATAGCATGCTTTCACATTGTCGCGCTTCAGAATAGCGACATTGAAACACGTCGTGTTTTTGAAATACGATAACTGTCAATTGTTTA
>Ga0307517_10010149_pt1 | contig 13220 bp, 8 predicted proteins | sample 23_EM_MG_FD_194515 | JGI IMG/M metagenome (GOLD analysis project Ga0307517, IMG submission 194515) | Populus trichocarpa ectomycorrhiza microbial communities from riparian zone in the Pacific Northwest, United States - 23_EM | ecosystem: Host-associated > Plants > Roots > Unclassified | place...
TTAAAAATTTTAAATAAAAAAACAAAATAAATAAAAAGTTGGATGTAATTACACTATTTCTAATATCAATTAGTAATTTTATCTATATTTTATTATTCTTTTTACTGTAATATTTTTTTCAAAATACGATTCTATTTTTTATCCTTTTACAAGTTGACGAGTCCAACTCCAACGCCACCTCGTCTATTCCCATTGCTTTCCAGCTTCCCCTCTCTATATCTATCTGCTTCTTCTCTATTAGGGTTTGCGCTCACCCAAAAACCAGATTGTCTCCTCCTCCTCCTCGACAGGTTTAAAGTTGAAAATCTATTTCCTTTTCTGGCTGAATGTTGTTTTTCTTATTTGCTTAGCTTTAGATCTGGAAATATATGTACGTACTCATATGAGTTTGAATGGATTTAGGTTTCAAACTGACAGTATAATTTTCTGAAAACAAAATATGCAGTTGGGATAAAGAGAGATCATGTCAGAAGAGTTAGAGTACCGCTGTTTTATTGGCGGCCTTTCATGGTCTACTTCTGATAGAGGTTTAAAGGAGACTTTTGAAAAGTTTGGCCATCTTCTTGAAGCTAAGGTAATCTTTTTTCTTATTAATTACTCCTTGAGAAAATTCCTAGCTGTTTCTTTATAGCCATGCTCTCTTTGTGCAAAAAAATAAAAATAAAAATCCTCTATCCTCGGAGAGGATGATGCTGAAATTGATGAGTTATTAACTAATTGCCCGACTCATGGTAACTAGTAAAATCCCTTTTGGTGTTATATCTTCACAGATGCGTTTTTCTCTTCCATGGTTTAGGTAGTGGTTGATAAGTTCAGTGGACGCTCTCGTGGATTTGGGTTTGTCACTTTTGATGAGAAGAAAGCAATGGAAGATGCTATTGAAGGGATGAATGGAATGGATTTAGATGGCCGAACCATCACTGTTGATAAAGCCCAGCCTCAGCAAGGTTCAAGCAGGGATCTTGATGGTGATCGCAGCCGTGATAGGGACCGGGACCGTGACCGTGGGCATGATCGTGATAGGAATCGTGACTATGGAGGTGGGCGTGGATCTAACAGTGGAGAGTGCTTTAAGTGTGGCAAGCCTGGGCATTTTGCTAGGGAGTGTCCAAGTGAAGGGGCAAGAGGTGGCAGGTATGGTGGCAGAGATGAGAGGTATTCTGGTGGCGGCGGCAGTAGTGGTGGTAGTCGCTATGGCCCTGATCGGAATGGAGATCGATCTGGTGGGCGTAATAGGGATGGTGGTAGTCGTGGAGGTCCTGGAGGTGATCGATATAATCGTGACCGTTCAGGACCCTATGAGCGTCGTACTTCAGGGTTTCGTTCAGGATAGAATGACTTCATACTTAGGTATGATACTTGGTAATTGACTGTCTTCTTTTGCACAGTTAGCATGGCAGTAATGGAATGTGTGTCCTCTTGCAGGTGATGAGCTGGTGGTGTTGCTGTTACTGCCTGCAAAACGTTTAAGTTAATTATCAAAGATGTGCTGTCTCTGTCATTGTCTCGCTGGATAAATCTAGTAGATCAGTTTTATCAGGCGTGGATGTTCGACTGTTTTTGTGTTCCTAAAATGCTGACTTCTGTCTCTTGGTTTAATGGACCTTATGCTTGCTTGTCATGCACATTTTAGTTGGGTTTAATTCTCTTTGAATGCCACTATTGCTTCTGAGTTTCCTTATTTTATATGTAAGCAGTTGTGAAACCATTGCCCAATTTTTCGTTGATTTTTTGTACAGGAAATTACAAGTACTGAAGATAGTTTCATGTCAAATTAGCATTTGGAGAGTACTGATGATGTGGGTTCTACTATTGGGGTCTGCTTCTTGTCACTTCGGGATTAGTTGCTGTTTTAAATGGAAATGACTGTTTTGGTTACCCTGTTTTCATATCTTATTATACAAGAGAGAGGGTAATCTCTTTTTTTTCTTGCACTAGTTGCCTGCTAGTTCTCAATTTACAGAGTGTGCTTTATTAATATTTTCAACATTTTGGCAGGATACATGGCTATTTATGGTTCTTTGGGATACATGATTGGGTGTCTTTGTTGCTAACTGGACAGAATTTTTTAACTTTATGTTAGAGTCTCTTTTGGGCTGCGGCAAGTGATCTAGAGTTTAACTAGTTTTCATGTTCTGCATGGCATATTGGTCCAAGGGTTCGATTCTCCATACACGTGTGGCATTTTGTTTGGAAGCTCTTGATCAATTGAAACAGCTGTCCAGTATTTTTGTTAACTTCCTATATCTCATATTGTTCTTCGATGGAGGGTTCTTATTCTCACATTGTTTCTGCACCTGCTTGCAATGTCTTGGTTTTCTTTGCTGGAATCCAGAAAGTTGGCAAATATCTTTCAGGTCAGGTTGGGGTTCCTGAATTCTTTTTCTTTGCTTTGAGGGTGGGAGCATCATCAGGTTCTCTAAAGGAGAATGCTTCCTGTTTCCCTTGTCCTTTGTGAAACAGTCAGGAAAATTATTTTCTGGGTTTGTTCTTTGTATATTCTGAAGGTGATTAATCAACCTTATGTTCTTAAAGCAATTTGACCTGATGTTAGAACCTAAGGCGCTCATGCCCATTGCACATTGTGTTTTGCATGCCTAAGCTTCGCTTTTTTCTCTTGGTGAGTTTTCTGTGCTTGTCTTTCACTATTCACTTGCAAGATGGCCTTGCTTCGCTATGGCTATCAAGAAAATTTATTACCATACCATATGTAATGGTTTGTAATTTGTATTATATTTAAAGAAGGTGGTGATGAAGCATGTTAAACAAAATATAGTCACTTGTAAATCATGTTAAATTGATTTCAAAATTCAATGATTTTTGTCCACATCTACCTCAATTTACTAAATTCTTTTAGGTGATGGTTTTAGGGAATGTTTGGAAAACATTCTGTGTTTCTTTAAAAATTGATTTTTTTTTCTGGTTTAAAATGAATTTTCTTTTATGTTTTTAGATTGTTAAAAAATAATTTTTTAAAAATAAAAAATATTTTTCGTGGAGGAAGGAAGAAGCAGATCTTTTTGATGTTAAGGTTGTTTCTTTTGTCATAAACATTGTTTCATGCATGAATGTAATGGACATGATCATTGAGTCTTGTATAATGTGGTTTCTACTCTTATTTTTGCCCCCTAGGTGATCACTTTCTTCGGGGGAAACCTTTTCCCTTCAAATATAGTGTTAATTATAATACCTTGCAACTAATTTTACAGCATCATCATTTTTGAGAAATCATTTAATGGCTGTTTTCATTATTTGAAGAGTCAAGTCTTTTGTACCAGTAATCATTCATTTAGCAGAAATGTCTCTTAAAAACGTGATACATGTATTAAGTGTAATACGATTTAAAATATATATAAATTTTTTTTGAATTTTTAACTAAAAAAAAGTTGAATTTTTATAAAATATTGTTTGTATCGCCTTTTCGAACATTGTATAAAAAGACGAACAACCAGCTACTTTATTTTTTTTTTTTTTAGTTTAACGTGGGTGTCCGGACTAGCTTGCGTGTATTTTGACTAATCTTACGGGTCCTGAAGTTAACGATCATGTAAGCTTTCAGTAGCTATTATATGAGCAATTATATGCTTGATTTTATTATTGATGAGGGTGGATGGTGACTTCGTATGATCTATACAAATTTTGTAACCTTGCATTTTCCGACCTCTATTAGCAAATTTTTTTATCAAGGTTCATAGGTTTTTTTTTTTTTTTATGTTTGATTAGGTTCTTCACCAATACCTTTAGCTGATTAAAAAATAATGGTAGCTTGAAGAAAATAAATTAAAATAATGGTAGCTTGAAGAAAAATAATAGATTTAGTTGATTTAGAAATCATGGTAGTTTTTGTTTTTGTTTTTTCTAAACCATGTAGAAAAAACTATTAAGTTAACACATAGTGTATGTTTTTTATATTAGATTTCACACATTTTTAATTTTATAAAAATTAAAATAACTTGATTTTTATTTATGAAAACTTATCTCATTGCAATGAATATATATTTTTTTGGTTACAGTCACATGTAAATGTGTTTTTTTTTTTTAAAAAAAATTACAACAATAAAAATAGTAAACACGGAACATATTAACCTTTTTTATTTTAAAATATAAAATATATTTAAGAAAAATTTAAAGTTGAAATAAATCTAAATCTATAAAATAAAAGTTAATGGTAACTATGCTTTTAATATAAATATAATAATAGAATATTAATATATACTAAATATATATTCAAATTTATAGATAATATTAATTTAAAATTTTAGTATATATACTAATAATAAAAATATTTAAATTAAAATAAAAAATAAAGTATTTATTTGTTAAAATATTTTAAAGCAATAAAATATTTATTGTTATCGAGAATAAATTATTTGTTTTTAAATTTCTATTAATACAATTAGAATGACTTTTAAAATTCAAGAACACCATCAAAATTTAATTTTAATCTTTGAACAAAGATAAAATAATTCAATAATCTATCAGTAAAAGTGAATCGAAGCTTTAGAATTTGGGAGATTATCCGAAACAACTGGACCGGCTGCCGGCAACAGTGAAGGGCGTTCAAATGAGGCTCTTCAAGGCTGGTGTCAGAGTAGATTGAGATCTAGAAAGCCATTTGGATGGCAGCGCCGCAAAAAGCGAAGGCCTTTGGATGCTGAACAAACTGGTGGTAAGATTTTTTACATTATGGGTTCTATAAATGGGGGTAGCTCACCTGAGAGGCTTCCGGTTGAATTCAGTAACAGTTCCAGTCACAGCTCTGGAAAGGTAATTTCTTCTAAAGATCATGTTTGTTTATAGCTTTCTGTCCATGGTCTGTACAGATGGTTTCCTCAAATTAGTTTCTTTTTTATCAGATTTTTTTCTTTGTTTTTTTGTATCTGCAGATGCTGCCTCAATGCTGTTGTCGTCTTGTTACAAACTCCCAACTTAGCTCCTGTTTTCTTGGTTATTGTATAACCTTCATGATATTTAGATGTACTGAAGTGCCTGAAGCCTAATTTGGCTGGTTCAAAGTCTCTTATTCAGAGTATTTTTGGCATATCTGATGAAGATACAAGTGCTCCATCAATGCCACTTTCCTACAGCAAAGGCTTTTGTCTCATTAGATCCACATGCCTGTGAGTCAAGCTCTACATGCAATATTTTGTTGCTGTTAAGAGTTTTCTTAACTATTTTGTTTTCTTAACCATGCTTCAGTGATTTCTAGTAACATTTGCACCACCTCTTATGTTTATAAATCCTCATGTTATTCACCTCATCGGGCTACTATGAACATATAAACCAAGCCCAACAGACCACTTGGTTAGGTTTTTCTACTCTTTAATCATTTTTAGACTCTATTTGCAATATTCTATCTAAAACAATTCTGTGAAGTGAAGAACATTTTTTAAACTATGCCTACATGAAACTTCAATGTGAATGTGATATTTTCCGGCTAGAGCCAAGATTGAACAATGAGATAGTTGGCTTAGATTGTTTATAGGCCTAGTTGGAGCAAACATGGATATAAGTTCCTTGAAATTGTTAGGCTCCAAATGGGTGTGGTAGGGAAGGAGGATTTGCAAGCCATTTTGTAATTCTCTACAAGACTGGTTCTCTATATTTCCTTAACTTTTGTTTCTTTCTTGATATGGCTGCTATGAATGGTGCGATACTGAATAAACAAGTATAAGAAATGTATTATATTAATACCACAATGCCAATAGAATCTCTAATATTATATAGTGAAATGCAATCCGGCAGGCACGCTGTCAATAACCAAAACAAAACTTTTGTGGCAGAAAATTTCCATCTGATCCGGTTTTAAAGTGTCTTCACTAGATTTGAGATCCAATACAAGCCAATCCATAGACAAGGGTTCCTCAGAGTCAGAGTTTCCATCAGATGATATTAATTCAACACTGATTGTTTTTTCTTTCTTTTTTGTGAACGACAATTATAAGGAAGCTAGGGAAGTGATTCAAATATGAACATGCTTTCTAAACTTCAGAAAGTTTCAGATAGAGGATACCCTGAGGAAGCCAAGTGATCTTTCTATTAAACTAATGATTAGAAAGGGAGCTTTTTGAAGAAAAAATAACAGTCCTGAATTTTCTGTCTTGCCAAACAAACCAAATATCTGAAACTGCTTGCTGCCACAGATTGCTCTCTCCTGCTCATAAACTAGGTAGTATTTAGGAGAAGCTTTTCGGTCTTTTAAAACACAAACATGTAGGTTATGCAAAACTATGGGTACTTTAGGAAAAGATAGGAATATACTACATGCAGAATGGATCCAAAATGACCACTATGAGCAGTGTACTGATTTATTGTTATTTTCCTTCCTAGGTATCTTTCCCTTGTTAAATTGTTTAAGGTTCTTATATGTTAAACTCAATGCTGAAAGCATTCAAGATTAATGCAGAGGCATTGCTCTGTTTCATCATCAAATCAAAATGCCATGGAAAATTCAAACTCAGTGTTTGAGGTAAGTTTTCATCCTGGGACCTCTGTGAAGTCTGAGAGGTGTGTGTGAAAATTCAAACTAGTTTAATTTCCTTTTGCTTGCAAGAATTTTTTTTTTTTTGTGGACAATTCTCTTTTAGGGGGATGGTTTAGAGAGATAATTCTCAGGGAAATTCCATAGTTTTTGTTAATGAACGGTGTGATAAAACTCTGGAAACCATTGATCCTTAGACACTGATGCTAAAATCTTATTGCTCAAAAAGTCAGGTAGTGTCATTTGTATGGATTGTTTGTAGAAATGCAGTCCCTCCTGATTTGCTAGGAAGTCCTGCTAACTGGAGAATCTTAAGGAGAAATATTGCCAAGTTTATTGGGCTAAGAAAGTTCAAAAAATTCTCACTAAAGCAATGTATGCATAAATTGAAGGCTTCTGGGTTTCTATTTCTGTCTGATAAACACTATTCATGCTGCTTGGATACTCGAATGCTGAATAATGTGCCAGGGCAGACTGCAGGCTTGCATAAGGGTTTATATAAATGCAATGGTGCTGTAAATGATTTGAAACACTACTTTTATAGAAATGGATATATTGGTTCTTTTCATTTCTGGTTGTGCCACTGGTACTAGCCAACTTCTATGTCACTGAAAGTGAGCATGGGAAACATGAAATATATTATCATAAGAACTCAATTTGAGAGAAATTAAGAAATAGGCCCCCTTCTTGCTTGAAAGATCATAACTATCAGTGCTCGGATAAAGCTAGTGTTGAAAGTATTATAGGATGCAGGTTGTTTTGTTTCTCAAAGCTCAGGCTTCTTCCAAAGAAAAATGGAGTAAGGATGATGGAAAATCTTAAAACATCATCAACAATGCCTACTAAAAAATCCACTTCTGAACTTTACTCATTTGGAATGCAGAGAGAAGCACAATTCTTTACTAATTCTGTCAAATATGAACATTCATTTTAAGTCTGTGAATAGTGTTCTTCATGATACTCATGCTGTTCTGAAAGGCACACGGTTGAAAGAACCAGAAAAGTTAGGGTCATCAGTGTTTGACTATAATGATATCTACCATAAGTCATGCTAGTTTGTAATTGATCTGAATAAAAGATCAACTATGATGCCGAATGTGTTCGTTGTTGTTTCTGATGCATTTGATTCCATATATTAGGACAAACTGCTTTGTGTAATGGAAGGAGGAATCAAATCCATCTAAACAGCTGCAAATAGATTTGGATCGAGGTTTAGTTGAGTTGAGCTATTGATACCTATAACTTCTGTTACATTTTCGACACTTGTTGTCCCTTGCAAAATTCCAGTGGTCTTTCATTCCCTGGACACCCTAAATACCATTTTACATGGTGGTTTTTTTTTTTTATTTGTTACCACACCACATGTACATTTGTGTTGTGCTTATTGTTATAGCCTTTTGCCTTAGTCTTGCTCAGTGTTTGAACACCCATACAAAAAAATGTTTCTGATCCACTTGCACTGAGATGTACAGGCGACCAATTAATAATTGCTAAGATTCATATATGAATTGTGTAGTAGTGTTAAAATCTCTTCCTCCAGCTCAATAATGATTTGAGTTCATTATAATACCATTTTATGTTTCTAATTTACAAATGCTTTCTACTGCATCTTAAAGTTATTGATGGAAGTAACTTTTCTCAATTTCTTGTTACCTACTGACTTCTTTTTTTTTTGGTTTCTTAATCAAATAAAATTTCATTTTAGTGCAAGATTTTGAAACAATGCTAACCTTGCAAATAAATTAGTTGTAGGAGAAGTGTCAGATTTATTGACAAGCAAAATTTGTGTGTAAATTGCAAGAATATTGTCTATCATAGCAAAATAGAAAAATGTACCTTGTATCATAATTATTGCCTTTGTCCTACACTAAACGTGTAAGCTTACTTGCTTATGCATTAATTTTGCGTTACATAAATAGTTTTGAAAATACGAATATTTTTTGCCTTTTGCCTTGTGAAGTTTCAACCAAGTCCCTTTTCTTGCATTGCATTTGCTACCTATGCGAAGCATGGTCAGCTGTTGAAAAAAAATACCTTTTGACCCTGAGTTGTGTCCAAAATCTATGCACCCCTATTACTTTGATGTTGCCATTAGCTCACCACATTTTTTTTTTGTTTTTCCTTTAATTTTTTTTTGTCAGTGTTATAATAAATGGTGTCATTGGTTTATATTTGATATTTATGCTCACTTGTATCTTCTATGATGTAGGAAGATGGTGATTTTGATCTTGCTGCTGAAGAAGAAAAGGTACGTGTTATCTATGATTTAGTCTTTCATGTAGTTATGATTCTGTTCTTACCCTCTTTCCTGGTCTTATAAGTTTTTTCCATACAACTTGAGCATAAAAAATTATTTTTATTTTCAATAATGAATTTATTTGCCCAAATGCAAATTCAATAGAATCCATTTGTAAATTTTACATGGGATGAAGTTTTTTTCAGTACCTTTCCTGTTATATATTGGTTGAAACTTGAAATAATGATTTTAATCAGTGTGTTGTTATGGCAGATGTTGATATGGCTTTTGCGTTGCTCTTCTTGTTGGAAGTCTTATTGTTTCTAGGATGATATAAGAAGGCTGTGATGCCTTCTGTTGAATGGAAGTTACTAGGTTACCATACATTCCGGCTTCCATAGAGCTGTATCTGCTTCCTTGCATAAGGCTGAACGCATAAGTTCACCCTTGTGTTATCCTAAATTCGAACAAGCATAAAGTTAAAAAAATCCTAAAAAAGTAAATTACCCTCCAATCATGTTTTGCCACTTTTAAAGTCCACAGTGAAGTCGAACAACTTTAATACATTGTTATATATGTTTTTGAGTCTTTTAAGTCAAAAGTGATTCTGTAGTTATAGTTTCTCCATTCCTCCAAAAGATAAGTGTATTTTGATAATTTTCAGATTTGAAAGAGGGTGTCAAAGTAGTTTTTATAGGAAATATTGTTCTTGCTCTTGAAACCATATTTTGGCCCTTGTGTTATTTGCAATCTGTCAATTTATGTCAATTTATCTCATGTGTTGTTAATTGAGTCATTTGAACCCTATATTATACAGATGTTGTCAGACAAGGCCAATAGACTCAATCAATATTGTATGTCACTGTGTCTATTAGTTTTATTTTTGACATGTAATTTAATTGTAAAAAGTGTTAGCATGGTTCTTTTCAGTAGAATCATTAGTTTCCATATATATATTTGTTATTTATGTCAAGAAAACAGTTGTAAATATTTGTGTAATCATAGTGTAATTAGCTTTCTATAATTAGACCGAGATTATAGTTAATAGTAGCAGATTTTATGGAATGTAAATCAGAATTTCTCCTCTTTAATGAAAGAGACTCTCATGAAGGGAGATCATTCAGCCAAACTGACATGGTATCAGTGCTACACTTTTGAATCTGCATTCCATTGTCTTGCCTTAGTTTTTCTTGGGTTTTCTTGATTGAGTTTTGGTCAGTCCTAGATACATAGGGCTCTTGGTTTTTGTTTTTTTGTTTTTTGGATTTTCTTTGATTCTTGGTTGTCTTTTGGGTTTTGGATTTTCTTTGATTCCTCTTGTTTTGGTTTGTCAAAACAATGACATCAAACAATTCTGATTTGTTTAGTGTTCGATTCACTGGAAAGAATTATTCCGCTTGGGAATTTCATTTTCAAGTATTTGTCACGGGGAAAGAATTGTGGGGTCATGTGGATGACAGTGATCCAGCCCCTACCGATTCTACAAAGTTGCTTCAATGGAAGGTCAAGGATGCTCGGGTAATGTCTTGGATTTTAGGGTCTGTTGATCCTCTTATTGTTCTTAATCTAAGGCCATATAAAACAACAAAAATCATGTGGGAGTACCTGAAGAAGGTTTACTATCAAGACAACAATGCTAGATGTTTTCAATTAGAAAACGATATCTCTAATTATTCTCAATGCAATCTTTCCATTCAGGATTATTATTTTGGTTTTCAGAATTTATGGGCAGAATGTACTGATATTATTTATGCTAAAATATCAGCCGAATCTCTCTCTGTTGTTCAACAGGTTCATGAGCAAAGCAAATGCGATCAATTTTTAATGAAATTGCGATCTGAATTTGAGATTACTCGCTCAAATTTAATGAACCGAGATCCTTTTCCCTCCTTGGATGTTTGTTTTGGGGAATTACTGCGCGAAGAGCAGCGTCTCCTTACACAAGGCTTTTTCAAGTAGGACGATTCAGCTGCAGTTGCTTTTGCGGCTCAGGGAAAAGGAAAGGGTCGGAATATGAGCAATATACAATGCTATAGCTGCAAAGAATATGGACATATTGCTAACAATTGTAGAAATAAGTTCTGCAATTATTGCAAACAGCAAGGTCATATTATCAAAGATTGCTCCACCTGTCCTCAAAACCGTAGAATAAATGCTTTTCAAACTGTGGTGTCCGACAACTCATCTACGACAGCTACATCCAATACTCTTGTGAAATGGTACAACAGATGATTCTTACAGCCTTTTCAGCCTTGGGGCTACAAGGTAATAATTCCAATTCTCAATTTTGGCTTGCTGATTCTGCTGCCTCAAATTATAAGACCAACTCATCTAGTATGCTTAAAAATGTGCGTGAGTATCATGGTTCATCACAAATTCAGGTTGCTAATGGTGGTCATATACCCATTACTAAGGTTGAAGATATCACTCCAACTTTCAAGAATGTTTTTGTATCACCAAAGTTGTCTACTAGTCTTATTTCGGTTGGTCAATTGGTGGATGATAACTGTGATGTGTATTTTTCTTGTAATGACTGTCTTGTGCAGGATCAGGTGTCGGGGAAGGTAATCGCGAAGGGGGCTAAAGTTGGAAGATTATTTCCGCTACATTTTTCCATTCCTCCTTGTCTATCTTTTGCTTGTACAACTATTCAAAATAAGAGTGAAGTATGGCACAAATGTTTAGGCCATCCAAATTCTGTTGTTTTGTCTCAATTGTTGAATTCTGGTTTGTTGGGAAATAAAACTCAATTTTCTTCTCATGATGTTTTTTTTTATTGTTTTACCTGTAAATTAGGCAAGAGTAAAACTCTTCCTTTTCCTTCCCATGGCAGTCGTGCTACAAAATGCTTTGATATTATTCATAGTGATGTTTGGGGTCCTACACCAATTATTTCTCATGCTAATAACAAGTACTTTGTGACATTTATTGATGATTACAGTCGGTTTACTTGGGTGTATTTCATTCGTTCCAAATCTGAGGTCTTTTCTGTTTTCAAGTCATTTTTTGCCTATATTGAGACTCCACTTTCTACTGGTATTAAGGTATTAAGATCTGATTCGGGTGGGGAATATATGTCACATGAATTTCATGATTTTTTACAGCAGAAAGGTATTGTCTCGCATCGTTCCTGTCCATATACACCACAACAAAATGGGGTTGCTGAGCGTAAGAACCGTCATCTTTTGGATATCACTAGAACCTTATTGATCGAGTCTTCTGTACCATCTAAATTCTGGATTGAAGCCTTGTCTACTGCAGTTTATTTAATCAATCGATTGCCATCACATGTGTTAAATTTTGATTCCCCATACTATCGTCTACATCATAAGTCTCATAGCTATCATGACTTGCATACTTTTGGTTGTGTTTGCTTTGTTCATTTGCCTTCTCATGAACGACACAAACTTTCTACTCAGTCTGCTAAATGTGTCTTTTTAGGTTATAGTATTTCTCACAAAGGTTTTGTTTGTTATGATCTAAGTTGTGGCAAATTTTGTATTTCTAGAAATGTTGTCTTATTTGAAAATCAATATTTCTTCCCTACTCATCTTGCATCTTCCTCTGTTGCTCCTATTCTTCCTCATTTTGAGGATGTGTTATCTTTTGAGCGGTTCAAGCCTGAAATTGTGTATGAAAGACGTCGACCAACTTTGCCACTTCTTGAGACTGACCCACCACCTGATACTGCTCCTGAGATTGCTTCTGAGCTTTCTACTCATCAGCTTGCTCTTCGCCGCTCTACGAGAGTACCTCATACTCCTGATCGGTATGGTTTTTCTGCAACTCTATCCACTATTATTGTTCCATCATGTTACTCACAAGCTGTCCAGCATGAGTGTTGGCAGAAAGCCATGCAGGAGGAACTTCAAGCTCTTCAGGATAATCATACATGGGATCTTGTTTTTTGTCCTTCAGCTGCTAAGCCCATTGGGTGTAAATGGGTGTACTTGATTAAGCTTCGCTCTGATGGAACTCTAGATCGATATAAAGCACGGTTGGTTGCTCTTGGAAATAGAGAAGAGTATGGTGTGGACTATGAGGAGACCTTTTCTCCTGTAGCCAAAATGACTACAGTGCGCACTATTATTGCCATTGCTGCTTCCCAGGGTTGGCCACTTCATCAAATGGACGCCAAAAATGCTTTTCTCCATGGTGATCTTAAAGAGGATATTTATATGGCACCTCCACCTGGTTTGTTCTCATCATCTACATTAGTTGTGTGTAAGTTGAAGCGGTCCTTTTATGGTTTGAAATAAGCTCCCCGAGCATGGTTTGACAAGTTTCACACTACCTTGCTTCGCTTCTCTTTTATGCAAAGCAAATATAATTCCTCTTTATTTCTTTGCACGACATCTACTGGTTTTGTTCTCCTTCTTGTTTATGTCGATGACATTGTCATTACAGGCACTGATTCTTTATTGATTAGCAACCTTCAGCACCATCTTCAGGATTGCTTTCACATGAAGGACCTTGGTTCTCTTACTTACTTCTTGGGATTGG
>Ga0307517_10010150_pt1 | contig 13220 bp, 9 predicted proteins | sample 23_EM_MG_FD_194515 | JGI IMG/M metagenome (GOLD analysis project Ga0307517, IMG submission 194515) | Populus trichocarpa ectomycorrhiza microbial communities from riparian zone in the Pacific Northwest, United States - 23_EM | ecosystem: Host-associated > Plants > Roots > Unclassified | place...
TCATGGAAGCTGGGTAGGAACTTGAAAGTTTGATCAAGAGATCAACCTAATCTCTTAGACAGTTAGACTATTTCTTCAATGTTTCCATGTCATTAAAAGACTCATTTTTTCTATGGACAAGCACCCAACTATCCCATTTCCTAGCTAGAATTTCTTTTGCTCGTGAAAAAAGTGAAGCAAAATCATGTTGCAGATTTATTGGCTAATCAAGCAAGCTTTGAGAAGAATTATCGAATGAATTTTGTTGTTAAGCCTGTCTTCCTTGTCCACCATAAGCTTATTGAAAGTTTCTTGGTCTTCTCTCATTAATTTAATGGCTGATTTCGACATGCTAATCTTTTGTTCCAACCTCGAATATCCGAAACAAAACAAAAAATAATCAGCTTCAGATCCATGCGGATCAAGATCTGAAAATATTGATAGAACAAAATAAAATGAGATCGAAGAGAAGAGAAGGATGAGATTGAAAATAAAAAAAACATACAGCAAAGGAATTTAGGAGATAAAAGAGCTGGTGAGAAAGTCACCCACGGTGTAGTTTCCCTCTTTTTTTCCCTTCGGAGATATGAATGAGAGAAAAGGGTCGAGTCTTTTTTCTTTTTTTTTTCTCTTACCGTTTAGGGTTATCAGACTTCACACAATTTCATAGGTTACATTCCCTGATACAGTTTAACATGGAAGCTCTGTCCAAGTTTAACATGGAAGCTCTGTGGCTGAGCTTTTTGTTTTTTAGAATGTGTTTGGCATTTTAGTATCTGTTGCTCTTACAATTTGAAAAAATAAATAAATAAATAAAAACTACAAATTTATTATATATTTTAATTAACCAAACATTTTCAAATATATAGTTATTACAAAACGCAAACAACATATTTCAATGATGAAAATATGACGGAGAGGTTTTCAACAATGGATGCAGATCTGTTCTAATTGGATCATGTGAAAAAGGCATATTTATAGATTAGTAGACCAGATCTAAACCTAAGAAGAGTTCTAGCCATGTCAAACAACTTGTTTGATTAAAAAGCTCTTAACTTCAGATCTAACAATTGATTGAATCACACTCAAATATTGCCAGTAGATTCTATAGGTTATTCTATGATAAAGGTGATTACTTGGTTGATTACTTTCCTGTTTACTAGGTTGAGCCTTGGCAAGTTCTTGTTGTTAACACTTGAACAGAAATTAACCTAACAGCCCATGAGAAATGTCATTTCCCTCTTATGGAGGTAAACAACTTGTGGGCGACCTCCCGGATATCTCCACCGGTAGCTTACCCAGCCTGATCCTTAGGGAGTCAGTTTAATCACCGAGGTATTGGCACAAAACATAATGTGATAAACATCAGGCTCACAGCACAACTCAATGAATTCAAAGACCTTTAATTCTAACATCAGCATTTAGTAATACTCTATCCAAAAATATGTCCTTCTGTTGCTTAGAACTAGATCATCATGGAAATTCAAAAGCAAGCACTAAGCCATGATAAGCTAAAGAAGTCACCAGGTGTCCTAGTATGCGATAGCCTTTGTAAGGAAATGTCATCGTCGCGTGCATGTATTATTCGTTTATTTGGAAGAAAAGATCTCTTCCTCCTTGGCCAGCCAAAAATGCTCCTCGGGATGGTCAGGTGCGGCAAATTACACGGCCGGCGACGCGTCATTCAAATCATTGCCCTATTAGCTATAACTCCTGATGGCGGGATTAGAGGCCTACCATGGTGGTGAAGGGAGGCACAAACCGTACAAGTAAGAGTTTTTCTGAGGCTGCTTAAAAAAACGCTCCTCGAGATGGTCAGGTGCGATAACTCGTTGGATCGCGCGACCATCATACCTGCGACGCGCCATTCAATTCTCTTCTCTATCAACTTAACTCCTGATAGCGGGATTAGAGGCCTACCATGGTGGTGAAGGGTGGTGAAGACTGTGCAAGCAAGAGTTTTTTTTCAAGGCTGCCCGGAAAAACGCTCCTTGGAACAGTCGGGTATTGGGACGGTCGGGTGCTTATGTTTCAAGCTATCATTCCTGGTGTTGTGATACACAAGATATTCAGCAAAACAAAAGCTTGAATGCTCGTTTCAATACATCTCTATAAATATAGAAAAGGAAAAAAAAATCAAAGTCGCGCATGCACGTTGTGAATATATGTTGTGAAAAGTAAAGAAAGCATCACAGGCCTCGTCATGTTAGGTCCTTGAATTTGACAACCTCACTTGTGGCCAAAATTATAGTAGCTAGAGTTAAGGGATCAATCCCATGCCAAGAATCAGATAAATTTGACAACTTTCAGACAGCTTATAAAACATATAAAGAGAGTAAAGAGGAAAGCAACTCATGCTACAAAATTGAAAACTCACCTTCATCAAAGCAAAGCAACATTTTCATTAAACAATAAATTATGCTCAACAATCCAACAGCTAAGAGCGAAAAACTATTATTTCCTCTAAACTAGCATAGGTTCTCATTCCCATACAATGTTCCCTTGATCTTTCAAACAAGCTAAAAGCTTACCATATCCCCTTTGCTACTGCGGCAACCCCGCTTCGACCTCATTCCACAACTCAACATTCTTCGAAAACTTCTCTTTTATTTCTCCAATAAGCTCTTTAGCCTTCTCCACATTCCCGCTACTCGCAAGTCCTTCCACTAACATCTTCATAGTTGAAGAATTTGGCACCAACTTCTTCTCCATACTCTCCTTACAAATCCTATACGCCGACTCAAAATCCCTGCCTTTACTTAAAAAGCAAACCAGAGTGGCATAACAATAATAATCCGGTTTACACCCTCTATTCACCATACTCTTAAACAAACTCTTAGCTCCCTCCAAATCACCTTCCTTACAAAACCCAAAAATCAAATACCTATAAGTGACCGCTTTCGGCTTCACTCCTCTCGCTATACACCCTCCTAGCAATGCCTCCGCTTCTTTCGACCTCTTAAGTTTACACAAACTCCGAATCCTAATATTATAAATATCAATCCCAGCTTTTGTCCCATAATCCTCCTCCATCATTTTCAATACTTTCCCTACATCCTCATACTTCTCTTCCTTATAAAACCCAGTAATCAAATTCCCAAATGTCGTCGTATTCGGCTTCACTCCCTTCTTATCCATCTCATTCAAAATCGAATAACACGAACTCGAACTCCCACCCTCACTAAAAGCCTGAATTATTGTATTATAAGTATCCAAATTCGGCTCGATTTTAAAACTCTTAGTAAAATCAACAAAAACCCTTTTCACTTCATTATATTTTTTCGCTAAAATACACGAATAAAGCAAAGAATTTAATAATTTCACTGATCCAGAAGATAAAACGACGCCATTTTGATTCTTCTCGTGATATTCCTTAAAAAGCCGAATTGCATGATCGATCATACCAGCTTTTCCGAAGAGGACGATGGAATGAGCTGCGAATTGTTCGGTGCGGAGATCAGGGCGTGAAGTGCGGAGTTCAGTAAGGAACTCGTCGATGTAAGAGAAGTTGTTGGATTTGGCGAGCTTGTCAATGGCGACTGAGAAAGTGATTCTGTCGATGTTGGCTTCGGGAGTTAGGGAAGCGGATCGGCAGATCTCAAGGATTTTTTCAGGGTTGGTTTCGGTTTTTAGGCGGGAGAGGGCCACGCGTGTTTTGGATATGGAGGAGAGTGGGGAGGTGGAGAAGTTGAGGTGGTGGTGGTGGAGGCGGCGGAGGGGGTGTATGGATTGGAGGCGGAGGCGAGCGAAGAGTGCCATTTAGGTAGAGAGAAAGTGAAATGAACTTGGGGGATGTGGAGAGTGAGGGGAGTGGAGGGTTTGGGGTTTTAGGGGAATGGTATGGTGGGTGAGGGTGTATGGAGATGATGGTGGATGTTTGATGGGTATTTGTGGATTTGTAAATGTGGAGATCAATGGTGGTGATTCGAAGATTGTGTGGGAAGAGAGCACAAGTTTCAAATTAGTCATCGCATTATACGTTAGATCTCAATTTAGTCTTACAATTTTTCTTTCATAATTGTGTTCTTTTTTTATAAGAAATTAAACTTTAAAATCACAAACAATTAGCTAAATTATTAAGTAAATAAAAAAAAAATTTAGAAAAAATAAAACTTTTAATATGTGTATATCTTTTATGATGTTATTCATATCCTTTTTTAATTCATAAATATACATAGTACCATTTAAAATTATCAATTCCAACTATGTATAAAATTTATGAAATCAATTTTAAATATATCATGATTTAAAACACAAACAAAATGTACGAAGCATGAAAAATACTATTTTTATCATATGTAAAACCATTAATCAATTAACATTTAACATTTAATATTATTCAAAGCAATCAAGCATGGGATTATTAAAAAAAATACATATCAAAACTTTTTCAAAAGATAAATAACATAATATAGGAACCATCAATTCTTAAATAAAGGAGATAAAATTGTTAAAGGAGCTTAGTTTATGCAAAGAGGCTTTGAAGCTGACATAGAGCTTTTTTATTGCTTTTTTTCTTCATTAAAATTCCAAAGCTTTGAAAGATCCGAATTACATTATGTTCTTCAAAGTTTTCACAAGATTTTAACTATGAATACTGAGCTCTCTTCAAAATAATTTCATTTTTACGAGAAAGAAATTGTATTTTAGATGGAATTCATATGTGAACATAAGAAAAAGAAAACCCTTTTAAGGACCTAATTGAAACCAATAACCCTTTAAGGACTAAATGAGACCTAAGTCACAGTTTGAATGCTAATTTCAGATTTGTCCACAACAATTTTGAAGGGATCTCATTCTCGCATGGGGAGTTGGGGGAATGAATGTGGTGTTTGCGGGTGCATGGGGGCTTATTGTACGGGATGGTGGAGGACGCTAGATGGATGTGCTAAGTTGTCGGGATATGGAAATGGACGGCGATGATTTGAGGATGGTGTTAGGAGAAAAAAATACTGTCCGGTTTGGGGATTGAACCCGACGTGAATCGAACACGCAACCTTCTGATCTGGAGTCAGACGCGCTACCATTGCGCCACGGATCCCTTGAAAATATATGGTCACATAAACATTATATGTACAGTAATACACAGCATTTGAGAACCTCACCAAATTTCATGGAGAAATTACTTAGTAATATAACGATCGTTCATGATAATTATTTATGAACCCCATATTGTTTTTTAGATAACTTTCAAAGGTCGAATCATGAAAATAGTAAAATGTCTTGATTACAAAAAAAATAAATCTGGAAAAGCAATGACAACAGAAACAATTGATTAAAGATGAAAGATTCATAAATTGGCTCTTTCTCAATATGTTATTTTATACCATTCAATGAATTAAAAAAAGGGAATTTATCGTTTTTATATATTGAAATGTATAGTTTTACGAGGTTTTTTTAATTAATTTATACATGTTTTTATATTTTTTTTCCTTGAACGTGATAGAGATGTTAATGAGTTTGGCTTAGAAAGAAATGGAGAGTACAGGTAATAGGATTTCTTTGAAGAGTTGTTGATTTTAATTATTTTCTATCAAAAGTGCATTGCATTTGAAAAGATTAGTGATCTGCTTATGAAATATAATTTATTATAATATATTCCACTAATTTGCTCCATATTAAACTCTATATTAAAATAAATAAATTAATATTTAGTTTCAATTTTGCTACGAGAGTATTTAGTTTCAATTAACACCTTTCACCGCAGCAAAAAATATGATTTTATTGTATATAATTTGCTATGCATAACAAATGATCATTATGATAATTTTTAGTGTGTGTGTATCTGTGTGAGAGAGAGAGGGGGAGAGAGGGAGAGAGGGAGAGAGGGAGGGAGGGGGAGAGAGAGAGAGAGAGAGAGAGAGAGAGAGAGAGATGGGGGGACACTCTTTCAAGAAACCAAATTGCAAGGATCATGCAAATCTTGAGAAGAGAAGAATCTAGAAAATTGTTTATATAAGATGCCGGGAACGATACAAGATAAGATTAGTCGAAGAGTGTTGTGTCGAGGTATTTTATATATATATATATATATAGTGGAAGGCCATAACGCATGACGTGTGGTGAGGCTAGCAACACATGAAAGGAATTTCTAGCCATGCACTGAGAAAGGAAAGAATATCTACTTGAGAAACTTTTCAAAACACTACCCTTGCTGTTCTTGATTTTGTTTGTCAATATGCGTAGATTGAGTAGTTGAGAGAGAGTGAATAGGATAAAGTGAAGATAATGAATAGGAGATGGATGTTCCCATAAATTATTTGAATAACAATTAAAAAAAGAAATCCAAGTTTCTCTAAAACTTATAATAAAGAAAGGATAGAATGAATTTCCCAATGTTTCGTTTGGTTTTCAAACATATTGTTGAAAAATAAAATTCCATTCATATTATAGTTTTAAATATATTCAGGTTTTATTGGGGTGACTTAATAATTGAAAGCTTAACGCAGTTAGATTTTATTTTGAATCTTTTTTATGTTGACCCATCTAAACTTGAATGACCCAATGTGTTGACTTGTATCTCAATTAATTTAACTAAATCAAACGATGCCAAAATCAAGAAAAGAATTTTATATATAAAAAGATGAAATGATGTTGTTTTAAACAAAAGTATTCTTTGTACTAGACCCAATGAGCCACAAGCTACATGTAAATATGCGATCGAGAGCTTGATCTAGGCAAGGTTTCATTTTGAAACCATTTTTTACATTGACTAACCTAAGCACAAGTGACTTGACGAGTTGCACCATGTATTGATTGACCTACCAAACCTAACTAGTTCAAAACCAAGGAGTTTTATTTATTTTAAAGATGACACGATATCGTTTTGGATAAAAATAATATATTTGAGATGATCCAATAACTCATAAGTTAACTCGATGGTTAGGGATGACAATAAATATCCACAAATTTGTTTTCACTATATACATACCTTATTCATTATCCAACAAGTTTCATGTTTCCATATAAATATTTATTATCTAGGTATCATTTATTATATGAGTTTCACTTATTATTTAACATAAAATTATATATATTAGTAATCTGTTTAGTATATAACTAATTTATAGGTCCACGTCATGTTGTGGATTGGATAAAAAAATAAATTAACATAACAAAAAATATTCAGGTCATTAAAAACTATTTGACATTGTTATTAAATCCGAATTAGAGGGTCAACCTTGAAATACACCATTTAAATCCATAATATGTCAACCTTGAAATACACTATTTTGCAAACATATCTAAATACTTTCTTAACATAATATGTGAACTTCTAGGTTTTCTATGAATAGTCTGTTTTTTGGTAAAAATTAAACTGGCAAGTACACTTCAAGATTACCTTTTTAAGGAAAAAGAATTTATTCACTTAAATATTGAATAACTATTTTAACTTTCTTTTTTATATGCTTGTATTTATCTCTTTTCATATGAGATAATATTACTTGAGAATGATATATAATTTCAAATATTCTTTGACCCTATTTGAAAACATTTACTTAATTAAGATGCTTTTGTCCTTTTCCTCTCTCTGTTTTTTTTTTTTGATGCAATGCAAAATTGTTTTTATATGTAAATGCCATATAAAACAAACATAGTAGCCGCTTAATCGAACCGGCGAAGCCGCCCATGCCGCTGTCCACGGACGCGAGCAGTGAGGAAGTTTCGCGTCACAACCAGTTAAATTAGTACTGCTCATCATTATCTACTCTCTTTAAGTCATGGTGAACCGACAGGTAAGGAATCTCCAGCAGCATCTCCTGATGTTTTAACATGTGACCACCTAAATTTCAATTCCCCACCACTGTCCTTTTCACCCATCTCCTTTAAATCCCAAAAATAGTAAACTACAAATCGATTTTTAGTTGATTTTAAACAAGTTTCAAATTCATATTCTTCATGTTCTAAAATCTGAACCCATTACTGGTGGGATATTGATTTATAAATATCATAGCCTCGTTTAATTTAGCTGATTGACTAAGAAAATCCATACCTGAAATCTGATATGAAATAGAAAAAAAAATATTAATTTGATGCAACTTATTTAACTTGATCAGATTTTTAGTTATTTAATTAACCCGCTAAACATAATTTTATTAATATCAATTGTTTTTTTAAATAAAATAATATAATTTTAATAAAAATAATTAATTCGAGTTTAGCTAATAATCCAAACTTTTTTTCCGCATTGATCCTCAAGTTTGACAAGTACAAGATAATTAATTCAAATTCTATTTTTATAACTCCTTTCATCCTAATTTTATTAGTCTTTCACCTATCAAAGATTAATATGATATATTTTTTATTATTTTTTATTTCATATGAAATAAAAGTTTTGAAAATAGAGATATGGAAAATATAAATTTTAATCTTTAATATTTTAAATTTAGTTAGAATGTGTTTGGTATTGTGATAGCTTTTGTAATCATGATTTAAAAAAAATAAATTTAGAAATATCACTTTTAGTTGTGACTAGTTTGATTGAAGTTGTTATTAAGCAAAAAGCATGTTCAAGGTGTTTGATTAAAACTGTGGTTGAAATTAATGTTGGTAATAAAATGACCTAAAAGAACATGTATTAAGTTTTTATTTTGCAATTATATTAATATACATTTCATTATTAATACATTGTAAAAACAATCATGCAAATTACAACGTATATTCCTTTAAACTTGTTGTAATGCCATCACAAACATAATCAATACAGGGTGACCTCTAATTTTTATAGACGTTAAACTACATCTATTAAAAAAGACCCATGAAAAAATTACCAGGATTTTAAGACCCATGAAAAAACAACATCCATTAAATCATGGCTTAGAGCTTGATCTATTATAGATTTTTAATTAAACTAGATAAACTATAGACCTTATGAAATTTAGTTGACTACACCAATTTTTAGTGAACTGATTAATCCAAAAAAATATATGAGATTAACATCGAAGAGAAAAAAAAAAGGAAGAAGAAAAGAAAGATAAAAAATTACATTAATGACATCATGAGTTGATCAATAACCCACGTCTTTTTCCGGATTAATTATCAAATATGACAATTATGCCTAATACTTCTAAAAATAGATAAACTAACCACAATAATCTCACATGACACACGGGGGTAGTTAAAACCTCTTTGCCGCCAAAACTACAACCAGCCACCTCCGGTGGCGTTTCCGAAATTAACTAAAAATCCAACACTTAATAATAATGACTCGGATTCTCTTCCTAGTTATTACAGCTCCTAAATACTCGAAATCTGCTAGAAATAAGCAACCAATTAAAACTGCCCACGTGTAATAAATAATTGAAAGGGTTAACTTCATTTTCGCCCTTGTAGTTCGTCAATATCACTCTTCTAGTTCTTAAGAAGTTTCAAATCACCCCCTAACTAGCTTACTTTCCCCCCTTCTAATACTAATAATAACATTACTCATTTTTATCATAAAGATGCCTATAGTTACAAAAATAAATAAATTATAAATCATTCCAAACAACGATTCTAATTTCTATGAATAACATGATAATAACATAAATATGCGATGAATATTTTATTTTTTTTATTATATAAAATTAGATGCAATATCATCATATTTTTTCAATAAGAATATATTAATATAATGTTTAATTGCTATATATATATATATATTCAAAATAATTCTTGATTTGATAAATATTTTTTTTCTCTTTTCACACCACAGCCTCAAAACCAAATTACATTACTAAATAATCAATTATAAGCAATGTTGAAAAATTGGAGACTATGAGGACAGAAGTGAAACATAGATGAATCTACAAGGTCAAAAACATAATATACCATAATTACAATAAAATCTGTGAAAAAAATGTTAAAAGGAAAAACAATACAATACAACACACAACCACCAAATCTGATGATCCTCCCTCTTTCTCTCTCCAGACGCTTAGCTACTTCTTCTTTTCTTTAGAAGACCGTCTGGTAGAAGAAAAATACTAAAAGAAGCCACACCAATATCTTCCTTTCCTTTTAAATTCCGCTCTTTTTTAAAATTTTTATTTTTTTTTGTGATTTTGAGCTTGAATTTGTTAAAACGAATGGGAAGGATAATTAAAATGCCGGTGGAGTTACCGGCGATGGAGATTGGAGCTATGGTCGGCGACTGGTGGGAAGAGATCAACGAGTCGACTCAATGGCAAGACGGAATTTTCTACGCTCTCTGTGGCGCTTACGCTCTTGTTTCCGCTGTTGCTTTGGTTCGTACGTGTGTTTGATTTTTTATTTTTATTTATTTTTAATAATTAATGATTTGTTGCTGTGGTTCTGTTTTATTCCTTAGATTCAATTAATAAGGATTGAATTGAGAGTGCCGGAGTACGGATGGACGACGCAGAAAGTTTTTCATCTCATGAATTTTATCGTTAATGGAGGTTGATTTTTTATTTTTTAGTGTTGTGTGTGTGTGTGTGTGTGTGTATTTGTTTGTTTGTTTTAATTTTGTGAAAATTGTAAATTTGTAGTGAGGGCGATTGTATTTGGATTTCATAAGCAAGTATTTACTATGAATCCTCAGGTTTGTCTTCTTCAATTATTGATTTTTTTAATTCTTTGAATTTTGATAAAAAAAATTATTTTGTTTGGAATTAGACGGTAGGTAGAATTTGTTAGGGTTTTTGAATTTTGTATTTATGAAGGCTAATTGGTTCTTGGAGCAGGCATTGGTGTTGGTATTATTGGATCTACCAGGGCTTCTGTTCTTTTCGACGTATACTCTTCTTGTTCTATTTTGGGCTGAGATATATCATCAGGCAAGTGTGTATATTGGGGTTGGTTTTCCATAAGTTTAGGGTTAGCTACTCGAGGAATTTTTAATTTTTTGCTTGGTTTTTTAAACTACCAGGCGAGAAGTTTGCCGACGGATAAGCTTAGGGTTGTTTATATTTCAGTCAATGTTGCAATGTACTTCGTTCAGGTATGATAACTGTTGATACAAAGTATACTGTCTTGATGATTTTATATTTAGTAGCTGGCCTCTGCAGGGATCTCTATTAGCAATTGTCATTCCTCTGTACTTTGTTTTTTAAAACTCTCTGGCACATCTATGACATTTTGTCTAAATGAGCCCTAGCTGTTTCCAATAAATTATGTTCTGTGAAGTTTTAGTGTATGTGCCAAATTACCCAGGTTGATGCAGCATGACACGGCTGAATTTATGCCAACCAAATACTTAACAATTGTGTGACATTTTGGAAACTGGATAAAGGTGCTGCTTTCATGTATACCAACAAATTGGGTACCTGAGTTTAAGTGACATTACTGATTTATTTTTTATGTAGACCCTAGACTAGTTTGAATTTCTTCAATCACTTGCCTGAGTGTTGATCTCTTACTGTGGGAAGGTGTACATGCACATGCTTTGTATTGATCTGGCTGTACCAATAGCAGTCAATAGTTAGCTATCATAAACAGCGCTGAACTAATTACTCATGTCACATTTCAGTGAAGTGTCTTACTGTAATGAACTTTTGAATCAGGTTTGCATCTGGGTGTACCTTTGGGTAGACGACAACAGCATTGTGGAATTAATTGGAAAGATATTTATTGCAGGTTAAGTCTTGTATCCAACATGGATAAGTTCAGCAGTCCCATTCTGATATTAAAGCTCTAGCTTGCCATTTTCGCTTAATTGTGTGTACTTAATGATAACTGTTTCTTTTTTCAGTTGTGTCAATCTTAGCTGCATTAGGTTTCTTGGTGTATGGGGGAAGGCAAGTATTCTACTTCATATTTAATGATTATGGTAGTTAGAATATCAAGAGATGTCTGGTTTTATTTACTCATGTAATTTCATTTGTGTGCTTTTACTTTCCGTGTCTTCTTCCTGTCGATTGGCATGTACATCCCTCCAGATTATTTTTCATGCTCAGACGCTTCCCTATTGAATCTAAAGGGAGAAGAAAGAAGCTTCATGAGGTTTGGTGCATTTCCTTCTTACCTTCTGTTGCTTTTAATTTAGAATCCATCCATCATATTACAAAACATGACTGGATTAATTGCATTGTGGCTCTTGACCATTTCATTTTCCATAAATGATATTTGCATGTTATTGTTTGGGTTTTAGTTCTTATCATTCTTGTGAAATAAGTGCAGCATTGTCAGGGCTGCGGTGGATCCAAAATCAGCCTTCTTATATACACATTTCAAAGACTTACTTTTCTCATAACTGGATGCATAGTCAAAATCATATCTATTAGGTGATTGCAAGTTTGCAACATTCCCATTGAAATGGTTTTTTGAGTTTGTGAACTCTCCATTGGACCTGATTTGTGTGTATGATCTCTAGGGGTGTGTATGTTTGGTATTGGAATTGGGGCAAAGCATTATACTGTACTGGCACTTTCTTGAATAATGTAAAATGAATTGTGCATTTTGTGCTTAAATATAAATCATTACTATTAACGCTTTGGGTTTTGACAAGCTTGAAAGAGATATCACCCAAAATTTGACCTGATGGAATTAAAAATCTACACTATCACGGCAAACCTTGCTTCCTACAATGTAATTGGCCAAAAATGACAACAGTTTTTTTTTTTTTCCAGAACAAAGAAATTTCATACTGACATGCTGGCCATCCACAAAAACTTGCATGGACTTATCATTTGAATTTAAATTAGTATGATGATGATGCAATATTCGCTCCATTGCAGGTTGGATCAGTCACAGCCATATGCTTCACTTGCTTCCTTATACGATGTTTTGTGGTAAACCTCTATAATACATGACCCTGAATTATGTTCTCCAGGAGCTCTTTTAGATGCTTTACCAAATTTAAATACTGTAGTGGTTAAAGAAACTTCATCTTGCCTATTTCATACATGCTATAATCATGTAGTTAGAAGTGAGTCTTGAGTAGATTCTGAGACTAACATGTAATAAGCATGGAAAAATGACTGCAAAGGTGTAGTGCATGAATTTACATTTTCTTTGACTTGTTGGAGTAGTCATGTGGTCAATACTGCCATCTTAAGGAGTTTTTGCTTTAGACTGGGAAAAACAATAGTGATATGGCAATACTGGTTCAGCACGTGCTTTCTGAGGCATTGCTGCTTTCTTAACCATACAGTTTCTTATTTAACTCAATTTCAAACATGCAGGTCTTTCTATCTGCATTTGATGCAGATGCCTCGCTTGATGTTCTGGATCATCCAGTTTTGAACTTGATCTATTACATGGTATTCTGTTACATTTTTTTATACATGTAAATAAGCTTG
>Ga0307517_10010152_pt1 | contig 13219 bp, 14 predicted proteins | sample 23_EM_MG_FD_194515 | JGI IMG/M metagenome (GOLD analysis project Ga0307517, IMG submission 194515) | Populus trichocarpa ectomycorrhiza microbial communities from riparian zone in the Pacific Northwest, United States - 23_EM | ecosystem: Host-associated > Plants > Roots > Unclassified | place...
AACCCAGTTTCATCAAGTTGTGAGACTTTTCTATTTCAAAAACATTATTTCCGTCTCACAACAAACCAAACTACTTTCACTGAGAACCGAGAACAATGTCGACAAAAACCAACATTTTGATAACTGGCGTCACTGGTATGAAGTGTACAGATATTGTCTGAACCTAATACGACTTAATTGGTAGGATACATAGGCGGTTCTGTCCTCTCTCGCTTCTTGGAACATCCTGATTTCCTCGCTTTCAAGATAACCGCCCTTGTGCGCGTTTCGGAGAAAGCGGAGAAGCTAAGAGCGCTTGGAATCAACGCCATGGTGGGCTCCCATTCAGATCCTTCGCTCATGGAAAATCTGGGGGCGGAAAATGATGTCGTCATAGCTGTGGTAAGGTGGCCGTTATCTGTTGGGACTGCGCATTTGATGTGCTGCGTTTCATAGGCAGATGCAGATAATCTCGAAGCCGCTCAGGCGACGTTGAGGGGCCTGAAGAAACGCCATTCCGCAACTGGTATACCACCCATATTTATCCACACTGTAGGTGACCTGGTTTGATACACTTGTGTGTAGATTTGACTCACATATCGACCAGTCTGGGACAGGCAAGAACTATATTGCAACGTTATAAATGTTTGAAGTACTTACAGAATTGCACAGGCGTCCTCGCCGATGATGCCACAGGAGATCATGTAACCGAAACCATCTACGACGACGCGGATCCAGACCAGATTGAAACGCTTCCTGACACGCAAATACATCGCAATGTGGACCTAGAGTTACTGCGCGCGGATAAAGAAGGTATCTTTTCTTCTTCGTCGGCCCTTGTTTATTCTATCGTGCTAAATCGTCGGTGGAAGGATATGTCAAAATATATCTCGTCTTACCATCCACAATTTATGGCATTGCCTCAGGCATTCTGGTGGAAAAGGGGATACAAAATCCTCACTCAATTCAGGTACCAGCCCTCATCCAGGCATCCTTGGAGCGTGGCCGAGCAGGAATGGTTGGACAAGGATTGAATTTCTGGCCTGATGTAGACATCGACGATGGTAGGATTTTTTCCATGATTACAAATTTGCCACCTTTTCTGACATGTACCAGTGGCCGATCTCTACCTCGTATTATTCAATTCCATTAGAACAAACCCTGCAACCGGGCACGGTCGTGAGGGCATATACTTCGGGGGAAACGGAGAACACACCATGTACGAGGTCAGAAAGTCTATCGGAGATGCGTTGGTTGCTCTTGGGAAATCTGACAACTCGGAGCCAACAACATTTACCAAAGAGGAGATACACAAGTACTTCAAGGCGAGCCATGGCACCGCCAATAATTCTTTGCGACTGAAACTGTTGATAGGGCTCGACCTATTTAGGAACAAATTCCCGCTGCCGAGGGAATAGATCAAGGTCAATTGGTTGGAAGCCCGTTAAAACGAAAGCGGACTTCCTGGCAAGCATCAAGCCAGAAGTCGTGGCCTTAATGAAAAGGCACGAGGGTTTGGGGTATCAAGGTGCCGAGAAGCTGTAACACTGTACGAGGCAAGTCCAGGAGAGTCCAGGGTTGCTTTGAATCCGTTCAGAATTTCTGAGAAAAGGTATATTACAGGTCTACAAACGCGATTGCGTAGGGGGGAAGGCGATGGCTTCGGTGGTCTTCGCTGCCTCGCCATACGTCAATAACCCGACATAGGGCATCACATTATATTTTAAGGAATAGCTGGCTGGAGGGGAATTCCTGTACAGAGAGAGAAGAAAAATCAGTTATCTATTCCGTTCAATCACAACAAACTTACTTGAATGTCGAAGAAATATCTCGGAACATGTACTTGTTCTTGCCTGCAAACTTGACAATTGCGTCCTCCTTGCGGCGGACTATTCGATCCCAGATAACGACATCATTCTTCACCTGAAATCGTTGGCTGTTAGGTTGGAAATCGAAGCATACAACAAGGACGCACCCCCTGCTTGTTGGTATATTCTGCCTCAAGGTAAAGAAAGAGTTGCTTCGTGTTCCAATGGAACAAGGGTGTGAGATCTAATTCCAGCACAAGACTTCAGCTACAAAATAGAATGAAAGAAAGCAGTTCTTGCCAGCTGTGATGTTGAAATGAACAAACGCAAGATCTTGCTTCTTATTAGGGTATCGTCGAGCATTAGATGAGACACTGGATATTGAGAACATAAATCATTCAAGTTCACCCCGAGGTGGTTTGAACTAACACTTTAATGGAAGAAATAGCGAGGTCGCCCTGAGGGTTCGCCGTGAATACGAAGGATGAGACAGCGATGGCGGCCAGGAGCGCCATCATACATGACGACAGGAAGGCAGATACATTGTTTATCCTTGAGAATATACTGTGCATGTTGTTGGAGTGAGAGTGTCGTGACACGTTTAAAGTTCTTCAAGGTTTCGACAGGTGTATTTGGGCTTGCTTGGCAGCAGCATTAGATCTTCCTTTATGGAGCCGCCAACACCATTGCATCTCCTTCGCTCACACTCACATCCAATATCCGCCCTTGCTTTATCCGATGACAATGAACGCATCTACTCCGCAGATACCTCAGGGAAAATTGTAGTGACCTCCACTCGTTCTTTGCGTGCCATTACCTCTTGGGATGCGCATACGGATTCAATCCTGGGGGTCGAGGAATGGGATAAACATATTGTATCGTAAGGGGATTCTTTTGTAACACTTGGGTTCTTTAAAAACATCTTGTATAAAAGTCATGGACGCGACAACAAGGTGCACGTCTGGTTGAGAATCGAAGACCTACCCTTTTCAGCTCGGATTGGTGGTTCAGCTGGCCTGCCAAGCCTACCAACTCCGCCCCTCTGTTATTCACTAGACGTGAACGCCCTCAACTTCTGTCGTTTTTCTTTGCTGAACTTACCAAGTGGATCTGATAAAAATGGGACACCGAAAGCCTTGATCGCTCTCCCCAATTTGATTGACTCGTCCACCGTATGTTGTTTTCTATGGTCACAATGCTGGACCAAAACTAGATCCTTCTGCAGGCAGATATATGGTGTTTACCCTCCTTGGAGAGAGTCCATGCTGCTATCGGCCAAGAGGTCAAGAAATCTATTTTCTCAGTAGATCCTGGTGGAAGAAATACCTCAGGTCTGTATTCATAGCTGCATCTTGGTCAATCTGTTTCCGAAACCGAGCAGGTATTATTATGTCTTTAAGCCTTTATCATCGGCGCGAAGCAAGTCCTGGGCCATCTACAATGGAATTAGGAAACCTATCTCTTCTCGCCGCCCACGAAAATGGGAGTGTCGTTCTCCGCGAGTACATTCGAAAGGACAAGGAGGTCTCTGTCGAAGGTGAAGGGTGGGATGTTATTTGGACATCCAAACTTCACGTGGAATCAAGTATGTGCCACTCCTCCTCTTCCTCAGTTATGCTTAACACTACATCTAGTTATGGCAATGAGGGTGTCTCGGGCCCATGATTTTGCTCTGACTGTATCCGCTGATCACATTATTGGGCGTTATGATCTAACCGTCCGTTTTTCTTGTTGTTTTCCACAATTTGACCGTTCCAAGTCCTTTCCCCTCATGCAGGCTGAAAAATCTTCAACTGAGCAGCATGGTGTTGCTTACCGCACGTCGCACCCCGGCATTGGATCAGTTGCAATCCGAGACGATGGAAAAGTGTGTGCAATTGGAGGGTGGGATGGAAGGCAAGTAGTTTTTTATTTCTTATTTGACTCGAACTTATTTGCCCTTAGGATCCGACTATATTCCACCAAATCACTGAAACCCCTGGGAACGTTGAGATATCATAAGTCCGCTTGCCAGTGTGTGGAGTTTGCACAGTCACTTGGATATACGACCAAGGTGGAAGATAAAGGTTTTGAGTCCAAAGATGACGCATGTGATGACGAAGAAATGGGACCAGAAGAAAAACTTGAAAGGTCCCGGTGGCTTATAGCTGGAGCAAAGGATAACCGCATTTCAATCTGGCATTTAATGAGTTTTCAAAAATAAAAAGCTGTCCTTGGGGAAATTGATATATCAGTACAAAAGAAAGCAATCCTAGAGTATTTGTGAACTAAAAGGTTAAGAGAGCGTGAATTGCATATCCTGTCTTGTAAGATAGCAATATTTAACAGGCAGCATTTCGACAAGAAAAGGTTGAAAGGCGCTATCACGTCCTTTGGACTCGTGTCTGGGCATCATGACTCGGGCCTTCATTGGTGGGGACCCTGACGGAATTGCCGGAGGCGTTCAAATGAATAATTGTTTGGTGGTTCTCTTCAAAAGTAATCCCAAACACATCTTCGAGACCGCGTCTAACGTTACGATCTCTTTCCAGCTGTTCTGCTGTTGGAGGCGGAGTAGGGGTGCGGACGGAGTTTTCCCAGCGCTTAATCCTCCAATATCCTATGACGGATGAGAGTAGAAGAAACCACCCTGATACAACGGCGTCAGTGAAGAGAGGTGTGCGAATATTGCAATCTGGGCTTACCTAAAGTCATGAATAGGAATGATAGCCAGTCCTTGGATGTCGAAGATATCATGTCACCTTGCGTGGGGTTGGGGGCGGTAGGTCCAGGTGCATGTACATCGGCTATCCCAGCTGCCCAACTCTCCTCTGTACCTGAGCCAGAAGTACCGTCAGTCTGAGCATCATCGCCGAGGTTCATAGTCCGCGAATAAAATCCATATTGAATAAGAGTGAGTCCCAGCCCTGCGCGGGACCCGAATTTGGCGGCATGAGAGGTGTGGAGAAGATAAGTGAGGAGGAATCCGACGAATTGGAAGAAAAAGGAGACGAAGACGTTGAGACAAAATATTAAGAAGGAACCAGTCGGTAGGTCGTCAATTATCATGTCCGACCCAGGATCCAGGCCAGGTGCATGGATCGTGGTTTCCCAGTAAGGAGGGACTGCATCCGCCTGTGCTTCAAGGTAGGACTGTAGAGGAAACAGCATGAACTTGGAAAACGCACGAAATATTAGAGTCGGCTTACAGGGGGGGTTTCTTTTTGGTTGTCCTCTGGCACTAAATGTACATTTCCGTCTTCAGTCCTGATGACCTGCGCAGCTTGGGGCTTGGCAGTAACATTGGCAAAGACGCCGTCGTTTTCAATTCCTCCTCCTGTTGGCCGTGTGAAGTGGTTATCTGTGGGAACACGTTGATAATGAGTAGGAAGGATCGCTCCAACAGCTCTCCTGAAGAATGATTGTCTGGGTTTGGGAGCGATCACGGGCGAGGTGGGTAGAAGGCCATTTGAATTCCCAAAGTCATTTGGAAGCGCCCGTGAAGAAGGACGTGGTGGGGAGCCGGGTGGTGGAAAATCATACTCTCGCTCGAAGTCATAAGCGCCTGGAATAGAGGTTGTCTCTGGTTTTGCAGAAGGTTCTTCTGGCTGGGGTAAAGTAATGTTGCTGGTGAGCCGAGTCGATTCGTTCGCAGCATGGCCCTCATCTTCATCATCCAAATCGAAAGCGTCCTCCAATTCGCGCTCTGCGTCCGGCGCTGATCGCGGGTTCAAGAGGGGAGCATAACGAGTGGACATAATCGTAGACTGAAGATGTTGGGACCGCAGTAAATGAGTAAATGGTGCCTTCGTCACACAACACCACCCATCACACACATGCCTTGATCTACACCGCTATCCTAAGTGTCAAGGCACGTGGAAAATGCCTTCGATACTTGATTTCCAAAGAGCTCATAATGACACATCAAAATGATAACTGGCAGATATTCCATGTCTGCATTGATTAGTGACGTACATCACAAGATCCATGTAGGGAGTAGTGAAAACAAGGTAAATGTGATTAGCAGCAGGCCCAGCCAAACCATGGCATATGAATTCGCCCGGGGCGGTGGAAACACGCAAAAATCCCGCCGCTGGGAAAGATCAGAGGAGCTAAGCTACAAGGATTGGGATAGAAAGTGGAAATCATAATCCATGTAGACCCGCACATACTCTTGTCCAGGAGTTGTGTGCTCCAAAGACCTTTCGAACGAAATGAGTGTCTGGCGCTACTTCACAAGCGGATGTCTTGAATTCACTGAAGGCCATCTGCCAATGTGTGCAGGTCAGCCTACTCAAGCAAAATTTACTCAAGTTCGGGCGAATAAACCAAATCTAGATTCGGAGTACAGTCCAAAACCTTTACAATATTGAAGAAGACTTATGTGCCGATTGCTGTGCCTGCTGACAGTGGGAAGAGCCATCGGGAAGGTGAACTCGAAGAGCAGAGCACAGGACAAACTTCGTATGAAAGTAAATGGCTATGTGTACTTCAGCTCATCAGATTAGGCATAGTTTTTATTTAGGGACCTACCTGTTGTGACCCCAACTTGCCATGAAATAAGGCATCCAGTCGATGTATTCAAGAAAAGAAAACTCGCCGGCTCACAGTTGATCAGGTTTATTTCGGAAGGTTGTGCGCGACAAAATGGTGCTTCTTGCCTGTCGTTTTTCCATTCCTCCCAAATTAAATTGTCGAGGGAGCCAGATGTGTACGACACAGGAATGAGATGCCCCAGCGGTCCGTGAGACTTTTGGAGAGGTATCCTGCTTTCTCCTTTATCGAGTAGATACAATATCGAACGAATTCCCGATGATTTAGCTTTGAGAAGTTTGCTGCAAAGAGCTATCGTAGGACAGTCTGAACCCGAAGCCCAGAGGTGAAAGTTCAACTGAGCCAGAGAAATCATTGTCCGGATTCTGGAATAACGCTGAATTCTAAACGCTTGAGGGAAAGGGGCAGTGAAGCAGGAAGCGGCTCACATATTCCGGAACATCTGATCAATGACAAGGTGTATCAACAACAATCCGTCTCACATATCGTCCACACTCCATTGATAACTTTCCGCAACGATACGTCTTTTAGCGTTTTTACTTTCAAAGAGCTTCTTCTCAAACCCATTACCTCTATCTGTCGCAGAAAAAACTTAGGCCAGTCGCAGCCGAAAATGTGAAAACAGAACGCACCAACACCATCCCATCGGTAGCCAGGTCTAATACCGAAACGATTCGGAGGAGGAGGAGGGCCAGTATATTCGGGTCTTCGAGGACCCTTAACCTTTTTTTTCTATGCGCGCAACAAAAATTCAGACCAACCCGTAGACACTGGCCTGTGAACGCACCGTCAAGAAAGCAGCTGCTGGGTCATTCCAAAGCTCCTTAGCCTTCAACTCTTCGTTCAGATCCTGGTCATCGGCATGTCGCGCAAACGCAGTGGTTCGATTCTTTTCCAGTTCCTTTCTCCGCTTCTCGGCCTCCTCCTTTTGAATCAAGCCCTTCCCCCATTCCATCTTTTGCGCTTCCTTTTCCTCTTTCAGTCGCTTCAACCGTGCAGCCTCTGCTCTCGCGGCCTTGGTGTCGATCTTCTTTCCAGAAGCATCACGATACACTGTTTCCTGGGCGCGAGCAATTTCCTCGGCTGTTAAATCATTGGACTGGGAGACATTGTTTTGGGGGAGCATCTTCTTGAGCTGGTCAGGCCGCACTAGACCGCCAACGAAAGGCACATCGACGACCATGGGCTTCTCGTCGGGCGGTGGGCTTTCCTCCTTGACTTGCATTCCGCCAAGACCCTCTTGCACGGTGACCCAGCTGGATTCGGCAGCTGCGCTCGCGGCCACCCTGCGTTTCTTGAACCCGCGGTCCTTCTCTACCACTGCACCAGCCATGTCGTCGTTGTCGTCTTCTTTTTCAATTTCTCCCCAACCTCCGTCCTCGTCACGTATCATGCTGGCACCAAACTGCGGTTCTGCGACGTCCTTCGCCTTCCGTTTCTTCTTTTTGAGCGGCGCTGCTTTCGAAAGGATAGCATCTGCTTTAGCACCTGACATGTATTTTTCGGCGAGGTATTCTTTAAGGTTAGACATGGTGGGGTCTCTTGAGACTCGAAACTTTTATTCTAGGCATCAACGTGACCTCATGGTCACACCATCCGGAAATGTGCGGCCCGCCCTTGTCACTCAATTACAAAAATATATTACCATATTATATTCTACAATCCAGTGTGGTGAAAGTATCTAGTTCTACGCTCGCGAGCTCCCATCGTCAGATTCTGATATTGACTGGTAGGCGTAATCTTGGGCTAAAGAACCTGACCCTGAATCCTCCCCATTCCGTTGTGTTTGCATGAGTGAGATGTCTTCTTCAGCGGGAGATACTTGGCCAAGGCAGAAGACAGCACCGAAGAGGAGGCAGGCACCTAAAACAAAGATCGCTTCTGGATAGCGAGCGACGGAAGAGCCATACGTCAAAGCATAAATGTAGGGCTAGACAGAAAGTTAAGCAGGAATTGCATATTGGCACAGACAAAACAACTGACAGAAACAATATGCCCAATGGCGGATAACACTCCCATTGCACCAAACAATGCTCCGACTTCCGTGCCACGCCCGCAAGCATGCAAACACACACCCCCGAGGGAGTGTAAAGCAGGGTTACCTCCTGAAGTAAACGAAGACAAGCAAGAAAGAGCCACAAAGGCGCCTTGTGATTTGCTCCTGGTGATGGCAACGAGACTGTCTGCGATCCCGTCCACCGCGAGGGATATCGAAGCAAGGTAGCGGTCAAAGTTGAGTTCGGCTGAAATATGACGGGCATCGGGGCTCGATCCAGGACTAGTTGTGGTGTTGGGTTTCAAATATGAGAGAATGACTGGGAATTGTCATGAGAAAGCGGCAGCGTATATTTATCCGAACCAGGAACTTACTTGGTAGGAAGATAAGGAGGTTCATGGCTCTCGTTATCCAAAGAGTGGACATATAATAGCCAAGCTAGCCATGCGGTGAGAAAATATCAGTCACTAGAAGCTGTCAACGCATACCTGAGCGGTTGTCCATGTATAAACATGTTGAGCATAAAGGTATTTTGCGGAGTAAAGACCCTAGCAGGACATCATGAGTCTGTGAAATAAAATGCGAATGTTGGCAGCATACTGTTGATACAATATATAGGAAAAGGCCGAGGCCAACAAACGTCATGTTATAATTCTTCCGTGAAGAGTTAGGAATCGCCCGCGGAGCAAACATTGAGATGGGTAAAAGTAAAGCGGAGGCGAAATTAAAGACAAGGCGACGAGCGGAAAGGATGGGCGACGTTTTGAATGATAGGTTTTCCTGTCTGCGGGAGCTGACTTCAATTGTCGAGGCAGTTCGTGATTCAGGGCATAAAACGATAACATAGGCCAGTGTCAAGGCTATAAGACTTATGCTGACGAAGAAAGAGGCGTCGCTGTAGCCACTGGTGGGCAAGAAAAGCCCTCCAAACTGTGAGTTCACGATTAGCAATATATCAAATGTCGATGAAGGGGACTCGTACCCAAGGCCCTGTAGCGAGGCCAACAAAAATCATTCCTTGAACGGTAGAAAATATTGTTGACCTAGGACTTGCTTGTAAGGATGTACCGTCAGCGTAAAAAAGATATCATACCGAGAACCGTGCCGCGTGCAGTCAGAGATGTATCTAGAACGGGGATAAAGAGTTACCATCGGTTTGGAAAGAGGGAACTCACGCATGCACAACTCCATTAAACGTAGATAAACCACCGACGAAACCTTCCAGGATTGGACCAACGAGAATAAAATGCTCGGCGTATTGGCCAAATAGAGAGTCGGGTCTCATAACGAGCACAAAAACAGCCTCCCTGTATAGTTTTCAGGTCAGTTTATATCCGGTTGTATCCCTGACAAATATCTCTCACATCAAAAGTGCCCCGATAAGAAAGGTTGAGAGGATAAGCTTTCGTCCGTGTGTGTCGCCCAAGCGACTCCAAAAGCCTGTCGAAATTGCACTGAGAACGCTCATTGTCGTCACCACAGCTACAAAGGAAGGAGATGAAAAGTTTGGTTGTTCGGGAACGTCTGCAACATACAAGCTTGGATTTTAGCAGCGCGAGCCTGAACTTCCGCGTCCCCACAGCTGGTTGCAAAGGCTAGGAGGTCGGTAGGTCCAGGCGATTCGGTACTCAACGAGCGACAGGCAATGGCCCTGTAGACCTGTATCCGCGGGGACATGGTTACTCCCCGCTGTTGTTCTCCGTGAGATTGGCTAATATTGACATGATGAAAAGTTCATACCGACATGGACATGACGAAAACGACGGGGATTAACCTAAGATTATTGGTAATGGCATGGATAAATGGTTTCACAAATTTCTAACCAGAAAGGATGCGCATCCCATGAGAAGCTCCAGGTAGAAAACCAGGTTCTCATCCCTGAGCGTTGTGTGCGAGGTGGTCTTTGGCGTGGCAAAAGGGGATCTTCTTCAGAGTTTTCGTGTAAGCTCATTAGTAATACTGGGCGCAATAGCGAGGGAGTGGGGGCAATAGGACAGAAGAAGCGCAGAAGGATGGTGCCCTCTTATCTGATAGCCAGGATCCCATTACATAATATTAATATGGCGTGACTTTATCAGATAACACCTGCTGTATAGTGATCGTGTATTACTAAAACCAATTACAACCGATCTACTTAGAAGCCAGAATGATTGACATTCAATATGTATTACATAGTAGTGATTCTTGAAACATGTTTTGGGCATCCTCACTCGGATACGCCTCAAATGAGGCATTCCCGGGCAATTTGGGAGTGAAAAAAGTGTCCCTCCAGGCTTCAAGACTTTGGCAAATTTGATACATATTACATACTTAGACTGCAGTTTTCTACCTCTCTTTGTAAAAAGAGATGCTATACTGTCTTCCTGCCGCTTTTATCTCTGTTGGGGAGGACGCCTTAGCCCTCACGGTAAAATATTTTGCGTACTTAGGGAACTCGTAAAGCATTCGGGCGTGAGAAAATTGACCTTTATTGCCAGTTCTGCTTTCCCACCTGACCAGTGCCGCCGATCGTACACTGGTCGGTTGGGCGTTGATATCCATCATAAGTATACCCCGCGCCTCCGTCGGGAACTGGAATGGCGTCAGCGACCAACATCCTCCCGCACGCAGAGCGAGCAGACATTCACAAGTCGTGCAAATCTATCGAAACTCTGCTCAATGTCTTGAACGAGTATTGCGAAGCTGCTGGTGCAGTGGTCGCGCTCCAGAAGAAGCTTGCAAAAGCTCTCCGCGAGACCGCAGGGATCAAAGTCACTGGCGAGATACCAGGTGCAAATAAAGTTTATCTTTCGACTTGTTCGGTTTCTAATCGACACATCAGCAAATGCTATGAACGCCAGTGCAAACATTTTCGAGGCGTTGTCTGACGTTGATGCCAAATTTGTCAAGATTGCGGACAAGGAATATGATTCAATCAGTGCAGAGGTCAAGAAGTGGTTTAAGAAACTTGCCGTATGACCTTTCGTTCATTTTCTGAACGGAGCCGCTCACGGTTCTCGGCTCAGAAAGAGGAGAAACTTCATGACGAAAAGATGGCTTCGGCGAACGCGAAGATCAAGCAAGCAGGTGAATACAACACTATTATCACTTTATTTCTTTTACTAATCGCGGTTAAGGTCAAACATATGAGAAGAAGTCGAAAAAGAAAACCGCCGATGTCAGCGAAGAGCATGCTCGCTACATCAACCTTATCAACACATTGGGTCCCGGAGTATCACAGGAAAAATAGTACGTGGGTGTACTCCAAATATCCTGGGTCTACTCAAGCACATTCACAGCAACCACACGTGGAATGTTACCCAACGCCATACCGCGACAACCTACAATATAGCTGCTTGCCTTGCTCGCCTTGCGGATACTGAATGGCAGAAGTCCTACGAATGTGTTCGCAGATTCTCGCCTACAGTTGGACCCTTGGGGCAATGGAGGGCGATGTGTGAAGGAGGTTGGACGGGCTCATTACCTAGTGATCTAACCGATCTTGACCAAGCAAACGCGTCCCCGACAACGAAGCTGGAAGAACCAACGGGCTTGAAGCCGATCCAGGAAGAAGCTCCGAATCCTCTTCACCAAAATGTTGTTACGTCACTTCATTCTGAACCACGCGAACTTTTGCCAGGCTACTCAACGGGACCCCCTTCTGCCTCTACAAGCTCTCAGGAGCTGCAACGAGAACCTCAATCTGTTCACAATTCCCCGACTGCGACCAGGAACAACCAAATGCAATCCAACGTTACCAGCGAAGCGCGCCTAGCACCTGTTTCCACCAATCTCGAGCCTCCAAGGGTACCGTTCGTTGATTCGAACACAGGATCTGTCCGAAGTCTTTCAGCATTCCCTACTCCTCCGACCCATTTCCCCCTTCCGCCTCTACGACAACCGCAAGCACAACACCATCAATCTTCCCTTTCTCAATCCGTTCCATCTTCCTCGAACCTTGAGTTCCCGTCGTCTGCATATTCCAACCAATTGGCAGAGTCGCCTGTCTCAGCCAATGACGACCGTTCTGGTATTAGCGACGCAGGGGAATATTCGAAGAGAACGACTCATGATGTGCACGTACGCCACAATGCCCCAGCGGCGGATGTACCAAATATTTCGCCGCCCTCACCTGAACGCAGATATAGAGAGCGGCCAAGAATCCCAGACGAACAAAGGAATTCAGATTCACTGGTTGTGTCAGTACCATCCGTAACTGAGATCAGGCGACCTATTCCGGTTCGCTCACAGACGTCCCTCCCTCCTGAGGTAACAAGTCAAATTAACCAAGATGGGTCGGATACTCGATATCTGCCGTCGTCTTCCATGGAGAGTACGGCATTTATTCCTACGTCCTCTATCCGAAGAAACGTTGAAGAAGGAGAGTTTGGAGTAATGAACAATATTGCGGAAACATCGAATTTCAGGACACATCATAGTCCTAAATACCCAAGACCTGTCGAAAGGACAGACACTGGGGCAAGCAACGGCAGTATCGTTGCTGCTATGCGAAATCGGTACTCCAGTAACGTGAGTCCTCCTCTTTCATCTACCTTAAATATACACTAACTTTTCTTACAAGTCTGGATCCACGTCCCCCCCGCCGCGAGATCTGCCGCGGATTCCTCTTAGCGTCAACAGCTTAGCAACCCGATATGAGCCAGCAGACGCACCTCTGTCTCCCAGGCTGAGGGGTAGCTCTCCACCTGTATTGCGCCAACAATCGTTACCTCTTCTAGACACTGCTGCACGGCAAGCCCAGGAATCGTATCAAGCCCATTTCGGTTTGTCGTCCTCGGTCACAAATCGTGCACCGAGTCCTGAAGTCGATCGGCGGCGGCGGTCGAATGACGAGCTGGCGGAGGTCCAACGGAGAGCTAAGGAACAGGAGCTGAGGGAACGCGAGCAAGATCTAGAAATGCGT
>Ga0307517_10010153_pt1 | contig 13218 bp, 14 predicted proteins | sample 23_EM_MG_FD_194515 | JGI IMG/M metagenome (GOLD analysis project Ga0307517, IMG submission 194515) | Populus trichocarpa ectomycorrhiza microbial communities from riparian zone in the Pacific Northwest, United States - 23_EM | ecosystem: Host-associated > Plants > Roots > Unclassified | place...
ATGGTATTTCGCCTTATACTGCCAGAGGTGGAAACAGCGTTTTGCAACTCCTCCAATTGCTTCATCAAAGGATCGACATTGCCATTCTGTTTCGTTGGCGAAGCAGCGAGGATGTTGTTAGTGGCTTGACGGGTGGAAGAGGAAGGACCTGGATACTGCTGTGACTGAGGGTCGTTCGAAAGATCGACTTTGTAGGCATTGTTTCCAACCTTTATGTATGTTTCTGCATTGGGGTCTATAGGCTCTGCATATGGATCTTGCAGCACCCTCTGGAGTTGCTGTTGTTGCGCCTGCGCAAGTGGCGATGAGAGTGTTGATTGCCTTTGAATCGCTTGGTTGGGCGATGAAGCAGTATTTGTTGGGGGAGTGCTTGGTCCGGCGTGAGAGTGATGGTGGGAGGTACCATTGGTATAAGGAATTGTTTGGGGTTGACTTGACCCAATAGAATTGCGCGTTGGTTGACGAGAAACGTCTGCAACACTTTCGCTTGGGTATGGATCGTTTCTCCTGGAAGATGCTGACCCTCCTCCCCCTGCGCCAATACCTGCGGTGTTGACCATAGGTTCCTCCTCCGGTGGCATCGAATATTGTCGTAAGGGTATCTCCCTAGATGTAGAACGATTAAATTGAGCGATGCGGCTAGTAGGCCGAGCCGACGACGATGGGATGGCATCTGGTGCTTGATAATTGACGAATGCAGGAGGGTCCGGAATTTGATTTCCTGTGCCATAATCCCGAACAAAGTTTTCCATATCTTTTTCAGCCTCCATTTGCTCAAGAGAAACTCTGATCGCTTCGCAGGACTGTCCCAATGGTGATGAGAACAGTGTCCAATAGAGAGTATCAGGAAACGTACCGCGTCATCGGCCACGCAGACCGTCGAGACAGCGTTGGCGTAGTTCCAAAGGTTGTCCTTCATGAAATCCATACGTTCTTCCTCCATGTCCTGACAGCTATCACAGAACGACTTCCAATCCTGCTCCCATTTCATGACGGTCTCCTGCAGGGCCTTGGAGAAATTTGAGAATTCGCGTTCATTGGTCTGCACAGTTTGTTGGGTACGTTCGAGTTTGAGGTTAATCTTTTCAAGGTCCTTCCCTTGAACTAAAGATGCTTGAGCCGTAAACGAATTGATCCGTACACAGTCCTGTTCATATTTTTCACGAGCCTTGTTGACGTACGACTCCTGAGTTTGTTTGGTCTTGAACTCCTTCTCGATACCACCTTGATAGGTCTTCTTGTGATGGAGCTGTCGCGCATGGAATGCTGTTGTCGGTACTTCGAACTCTGTCCGAAATTGTTGAGCCAGATTCAGGTGATATCCGGCTTGAAGGTCGGTTTCGTTTCGAACGGCGTCCAGGGATTTCCGAAGGTCTCTGTGGTATGGGATCAGATACTGGTTGAGAAGAGAGGGATATTGAGACCGAAAGACAAGGAAGCCATGCATGCTAATGAGCGCGACTGCGCACCCTTTTATGGAAGTCTCGCCTCGGCGAGGTGGCGGATTGTCCACAAATGAGAAAGGTATAAAGCAAAGACGTACCCAATCTCATCTCGTCCGAGGGTCATTTTGGCTAGTTTAGCCAACCTTTTTGCATATTCCTCTTCAATAGACGCTCTGTTGACGGGCTTGCGTAAGCACAAGACAAGCAGATGACGCCGGATTCATACCTCTCCTTCCAAAATGCCTTCAGTTCCTCCATCGTTCGTGCGGCACCTCGCATTCGCGCAAATAAAACATCCACGCCGCCATCACCGTAGCCCCAACACGAGTTACAGAAATCGAGAGATCGATTCTGGAGGATGGGCGAGTGTGTCCGATATTTAGCAAGGGAAGTACTTGACGACTGGCGCCTGGCAGACATAATGAGCTGTCAAGGCAAAGAAAGGGAAAACAAAGGAAAGGTCGACGTGGCTGATCTCACAAAATCAAGTTGAGGCTGAGCTCGGACTGCAGTAGATGGCCCGGCGTCCAACGAGCACGTGCTATGTTACACAGCCTCCGTCGCATTAACGCCCGTCTTCGAATTAAGTACACAGGCTCAGCTCGAAGCCCGAATTCAATGCTAGTCAACTCTGATGCCCCATCTTCACTTCAAAGTCGAATACAATGGGAAACGCCAAGTACGTTGGGTAGTCACCCACTATCCTTGGTCCTCCTGATTCCTCGCAGGTCGTTGCAAGTACCAGGACGCTTTTCCCTTGGACGCTCTCAGGTTGCTTCAGTCGGCTTGCTATACCCGCCCCTGCCGTATTCTCCAGCATCGCCTATTAACCCGATCACCGCATTCTATGGCTAATGCGGCTGCTTTTCTCGTCTCATTGATTGCTGTCAATGTACCAGTTCTCCTGTCCTTGGAGGGCTACTTTCGTTTTTATCGTCGCTCTCGATGTGCTAGTTCTCATGGATATTTCTCATATCATTTCCCCCGAACATCGCCCCACAACCACGTCCATGTGGCGCCCTACTTGGTGGTAACTTGTTCAACTGCTATCAATAGAAGTGTAGCACTACGTTGGGAGTACCTCTATCAAGGAGTTCCTTGACCTTCGGCACCACGTCTAGCGTATGTGATCCGTTTTATAAGCTCACTTCCACCTGGAAAATATGTGACGAACTGCCTCATCCTGGAACTATTTCCATTGTTAAAGCGCCTTTAGGCGAGTTTAAAAGTTTGAAGCACCTCGGCTAATCTCAATGACTTAGCCATATTTTCTCCCCGTACACGGATTTATGTAAATTTGATAATTCCAGGCTCATTGTTCTCCGCATCCTCGCAGAGTCACAAGTGATATGGATTTCAATTTCAGAAGCAACCCTCTTTCTGTCTACCCAAAAGACTACTAACGCCGTCTCAGACTTCCAATGGAATGTTAAGAGCAGACTGCAGCTCTGGAGTCGAGGCGATGAGTCTGAGAGCAACGTTGAATTCAGGAGATCCATCGTCGCTGCTCACAGTGGCTCTTTGTGTTTTATTCTGGCAATCTTATCGAAGGTAATGCGTCTGTGCTCAGCTGTGCTCCAGACCTTCAAGATCACATCATCACAGCCAAAAGTACAACCTACTGTATCACAAGATGCTCGATTTTGCCAAATCCTCTTCTGCCTTTCATGCTTGAATTCAAGTGCCAACGCCGAGACTTAAGGGTCTATCGTTAGATCAAAACTTAGCATTGTCCTACATCTCTCCCCTACCGTGAATTTGCTGTAGATTGGGTTATCCTCAACTTTGATGGCCGCGAAACTCTCGTTGGACATGATGACTGTGTCAGTAAAAGTCAGGGAACAAACGACGGCAACGAGCTACCCATGTAGTAGACGTGTCGGAGTTGTCAAGTCAAAAATGAGTGTAGATGACCTGAAACTCCGAACTAAGGAAGATTTGCCATTGGATGTCCTTTGCACACTTTCCTGTACGAGTATCACCCCACAGGTCTTTGAGTAAGAAGTGTTACAAAATCATCCAAGTATTTATTTTGGTACTAGGGCTGGACGAAAGGCAAATTTGTGGGGCGATGTTTCGCATAATTATTTTTTTCGGCGCTAATGACTCGGCCTGGCGAATAGAAATATACCCCATTCTCAATTCCAACATCCAGTCTCAAGTTTCAACCTGGAAATGGAGCGCTCTATAATGTTCTCCAAATATAGCACGAGCCAACTATTGTGCAGCAAGAATGAACTATATGATATTTTCTCTTGTGCTGAGCGCTCAGCGATTATTGTCTTCTCCGATATCATGAAACGGCACATTTCTATTAACCTCAGGGAGGTGGAGAATATTTCAATCAAGAAAATACGAGGCCCTCGACAACCAACGTCTGGGACGGATGGAATTGGTTTCCCTCATTGTCAGCGAATTAGACCTATCGCTCAAGCTAGTGTCCGCGTCCGCTCATTCAAACCCCATGTTGTTCAGAAATTCTGAGCCCATTCGTATATTGCTTCCTTCGACACCGTCGGACATTTCATGGCACCTCTTTTTCCGTTGAGACACAGCTGTCGTCCAGAAAGCGTTTGATCAACTCAGGGGAAACTGCTACGGAGATCGATATTCTCTCTTTGATCCCTATCAAAAAATCGAAGCTGTCTCTAGGTCGAGCCAATAGCATAAGCACCCTACGGAGGAGATTGCGAGATACTGTTCAATTGGTCAAATGCACTGTGACGCCCAGCTTGAACATTTTATTACAATACATGCGCGCAACCGACAGGAAAGTGTTCGGTAAGTGTAAATGACGTTATGGAGAAATCTTGAACTGAAGGAACACGGTCAGGATACAGGCCTGATACTATACCCATTACATATGGTGCCTGACCTGTCAGCAGACCCAGCCTTTGTGCCCACCAGAATTACCGCTTTCGGCACTGTGCGCCGCTTCCCTAAATGGTACATTTATCCGTATGTGGCATCCACCAGTGCTTCAGATATACTACCGTGCGCAACACGATTACGAAGCCTCACCGCCCTACCCCTCCCCTTATTGAGGGATGGGGGCGTCGCTCCGCCTGTGAGCTCATGTGTTCATGCTTCTAGCCTGCAGGCAATCGCAGCTACGAAGGTGGACGATTACATCATCCTGGATACTATTATTTCTTGAGAACAAAAGTCACCCCACAGTTTTTTAAGCTTTCTCGAGCTTCCATGTCACCTTGCTGTCATCCCTCGGCAACCCTGCAGGACACGGAGTTCGAATTACCTTCAAGGCGTCAACTTAAAGTAGTAGCCATGGAGCATCAGTCTGGAACTTTTCCTTTCAGGACCTTGCTGTCCAAAATTCGAATGAGTACACGTCCAACAAATGCAATGGAATCTGAATCGATATATTTGGCAACGTTGATGGCACCCCTCAAGATCCGAGTCGGGAGGCGGCTGTCTTGGGAGATTTTGAATGACAGGGAACGAGTCGAGAAGGCCTATATGAACTGTAAGCGGACTTGTTCTAGTGCTTCTAGTACAGTTTTTGATAAAGATCTGTTCTGGAAGCGAGGAGCTTCTGAACTTGGTCAAGTGCGTACAAGTGGCCCGCAGAGTTAAAAGGCGAGGCGTAGATGGTTTCAACTCCAGCTTCCTCCCCGGAATCCCAAGAATGTTCGCATCGACAGTGATTCGGACTGTGCTCTTCTCTCTCGTCGTCTGCGTTGCCGCTGTGTTGGGTTCACCCCCTCTCGCAAAGCGCGGTGCGTTACTTCAAAGAAAATATACACATTCCAGTTATTCATCCTCGTAACTGCAGATGCGTGGTCTGACCAAGTTGTCGGTGTGCACAACCAAAACCGTGCTCGATATGGTGCCAGGCCTGTGACTTGGAACTCTGGGCTATACTCCAGTACCTTGTCCTATGCGCAAAACTGCAAATTTGCTCACAGGTGCGAACCGTTTTTTTTTTCTTGTATGGAGCTGCGTGCTTATTTATTTTCTAAGTAATGGTAATGGTCAATATGGAGAAAATTTGGCAAGTCCATTTGCTCTCTTCAGAAATTTGCAGTCGTTGACGGTCAGACAGTACGCAGGGACGGGTAATGTGGGAATTAACGATGCTGTGAAGTCCTGGATGGATGAAGCATGTAAGCAGTCTTTTCTAAGTTGCAATCCAATGGCCAACTGACGATATAAAAATAGCCAAATATGACTGTGAGTTGAAAAGCGACAATTTCAATTAGCTCGCATATTTTTCTGATTTTTAAACAGATAATCACCCTGGGTTCTCCTCTGCGACTGGCCACTTTACCCAAGTCAGTCTTCGACATCTTGACATTGTTTTGTTTTGGGTTGGAGTTGACTCGTTTTATTTACTAGGTGGTTTGGAAGAGCACAACGCAGGTCACTTGCGCCTTAGCCAATTGTCCCGGTGGTACCATATTTTCATCTCCCTCCCATTTCATTGTCTGTCGTTACACACCTCCAGGAAACTATCAAGGCCAATTTCCGTGAGTACCTTCATGTGTACCCGTAAACCCGTTCGCGTGTCTAAATCCATTCCCAGACAAAATGTTGGTAGACCTGTCTAGAAGACACAATTCCCCTAGATGTGCCGCGATCAAGCACTAGTGGACCCTTGTTTTGTTTGTACAGTGTGCGTGGTGAGCAAGCAGTTGACGAAACATAAAGGAAAACCTTGAATACATGTCCTTTGTACTTGATACATGCCAAATTGAAGGTCAATGGTCATTGTGAATGCATGTGCCAAGGAGCCTAAATTTGGGCCGGCTATTATCATCAGACAAGAATTAAATCCACAAGACACTCACCTCATGGCATCGACGTCGTGGTCAGGAGCAAGAGCGAGCAGGCCGCTAAACATATGTGATGGTTTGACATATGCGAAATGCCCCGAGTATCATGGTGCACACTGTGCGACGACGACCCGGGTGGTGGGATAGTAGGGATGGTTGTAAACGTCGGACGGACGCTTGGACTTCCGCTTTCTGGATTCACCGAAAAATGACCACGCCGAACTTGACATTCTTGATGCTGATGTGAACGCCGGGTGGCAAATGGGCTTTGTGGAGTTGCACACTGTGGCACAGAATCGATTCCCGGAAAGTTGAAGGGGGCCGAGGCCGTTGGCGTTGGCTGAGGACGGGTGAAAATTTTCAAGAACTTCATGAAAGTGTCTGGTTAAATTACATACGCACGGATACCTTACTTTTGGCAATGCAATGGGTGTGAAATAAGATGTAGCAGGGCAACTGCTACATAGCAAAAAAATCGCCAATTGTGCAATCTAGAATTGGCAGCCATGAGCTCACGTCACGGTGTAGTATGTACACATTGTTGTTCCATTTTCGGCTGTAGACCCTAGTTTGGTTTGAAGGCAAGTTGTAAACAACCCGTTGTTACTTGGGTTAGTACGTTGACCGTTGAAACGTTGGAGTTTTCTCTTAGTACGCTTGTTCATCGCCTCTTAATATTGCCCAGGTCGTCCTTGGGCCGTAAAATTCCGCCTTGCCTGCAGGCTTCGTATCTAGGAAATTCGACCGGGAATCAACCTTTTGGCATCCACAATGCGGTTGGCTCCCCATCACTTTCCGAACTCTTGACGGAAGAAGATAACGCGAATTCCTCGGCCTGGGTGACACGATTTGAAGAGGCAGCCGGAAAGAATTGGTCGAATTGTCATTTTCTAGAAGTTCTGGCCCTGGCGGACAGGTATGTGCTCTGGGAAATTCCTAGACGCGTTTATTCTCAAATTTCGGTCCATTGTAGAACATGAACAAGGTGAACACAAAAGGCTACATTACGGTGCTCCTTGAGCGACTCCTGGATTCCGCGTTGGGCCGTACCAACTGAAGACAACGGTGTGCTTGACATAAAAAATACCTTGAATTCATCTCATTCTTACGCAGCCTCAGTATGTTTCTTCGACACATTCCATCCTCCTTACGTCTACGGTACATCGCTCACAGGCCCAAAACATTGACGAATGTTTGCAAAAGGTATGCATACCATTGATATTTGGACTACACTTTTTCATGGTTGTATCCCCAGTTTCATTCTCTGATACTGTCAGCTGCATCTTGCATCTATTCCTATCAAGAAGGCTCCTTCGGAAGCGCAGAAGAAGAAAGTGGAAGGGTTGGTGAAAGCTGCCCACGCACTATGTAAAGCGGACAAGATGAAGAGGAGCAGGGTCAAACAAGGGCGCAGTGGAAAAGGTGGTTATGACCATTAAGTTAAGACATCCTTTTGCAGGAGTAACCATCAATGAATCCTCTTCAATGTTACTTCCTACTCTCCGGTTAATTGTTGTATCCCTCGCCAGTCTCCTTTGTCCTCAAGAGATATATTTGGGTCCTTGAGGTCCTTTTTTGACACGCCCCCCGTATCACTCCCGGTGCCACACCAACATTGCCAAATTAGCCCCTCCAGCCCTCACAACTTGCATTCATATTCCATGTTCGCGATACCTGGAGACATTACAGTAGTTCTCACTCACGAAAAATGGTCTTTGATGCGATGACGCCAGCCTCACGTTTCTCGATCGACAAAGAATTCCACTCAAAATCCAGGACGCCCTCACGAGATCAACATTGCAACATTTTTTTGGAAATCTTATCTCTGCTCTTGACACCCCTACTGCGGAAGGGAGGATTTCCCGACTGCCACTCCTCCAACGCTGAGTCGAACTCCTTCCATCCCCGGATTCCCTTTACTCCCAATCCGCTACATTCGCCTTGAGCCCGCGAACGACTCAAAAATCGGTGTACCGTCCAGAACGCAGTCATGAATTGCCGGATTCTAACGCGCCGGCACATTGAGGCAACTTGCAAACGCTTGCCCGCATTATTCCCCTTTCGGTGCCGCGGGTGGGCTTTCTCGTTGTAGAATTACATCGACGAAAATACATCGCGTCATGGATCATACAAGCCCCACCTCTGCCGTATACATCTGTCAGCGGGACGAAAAATACAGTCTGGGGTTCGTGCTCCATCCAATCTTCTTCTCCAGGGAGCATGTAATGGCCCGTGTCATTCATGACTCCGTGGAAAACGGACGAGAAGATTAGATGACGGGTCGAGTTTCCTTTCTTTTGGGAACAGAAGGGTGTAGATGGATACTTGCACGAGACCGTTGCCTGCGTGGATTTACGTTCGAGAAGGGTTGATGGGTCTGGACTATACTGCCCTGCAGTGCATTGGCTGGAAGGCATGGGTGGGGATGTGTGGGGATGAATTATTATTCGAAGAGGACGATTTCTCGTCCATTCGGGATTCGTGGATACTTTTATTGGCCCCTCGAATGCTTAATGGAATCCTCTCCAACACGTTTGTTCCATTTTCGAGGCTCCAAGTTTTAATCTACACACCTTACAGGCGGCCTTGACCCGAGGCCCAGCACCGTTAAGTCCATTTGCCAGCTCTTATCTTACCGGAACTCGATGTGGCGGGTACCGGCCGTTACTCACAATGATCAAGAACCGATGTCCTATAGTACATGGATGGATTCGACAACTGCACAAGTCGCAAGATGAGGAGCGATGTGGCGATGCTCCTAACGTTTGAAGACACCTCTTCTGCACTGCGAATTTTCATTCACACTCTGTCGAATTCATTTTACGGCGCTGCGGGCTCAATCTTTTGATCATTCGTCAAGCGTCCGGTCCGACTGGCTTCGTGCTTCGTTGGATAGACGGCTTCGTATGCGTCATTGTCTCTGCGGAGTCACTTCATCTGGACACCAACACTGTCAGCTGTTATCATAACGAGGTCTCTCCAACTACTCTAGCATCACACTGGCACACATCATTTCACAGGTTTTGAGTGACAAATGTTGATTTTGGCAGGGCTGGACAGAAGGCGAAATGTGTAAGATGATGTTATGGCCGTTTTCAATATGATCTTTCGGTCCATTCTGGTCCATTGATTTTACTGACATATGTGGTTGGCTTTATTTTTTTACAGTTGCCTCAAGTTTCAACCTGAACTGTAGTGTAGAGCGTTCTACGAGCCAGTTACATCAAGAAGGGCCCAGACGTGGAATTTGCTCCCGTTTTGCAAGAGACTGTACTACTTGTTTTTTTGTTATGCCTCTGGTGCCGTTATTGGTGCCTGAGTCGCTCAAAGGAATATAGCTAAGAGCGCCAGCGCCCAAATGCCTCAGCCAAAAGGCGACTTAGGAGCGGCATTCTCAAATCTGGCGCTATATATGGTGGAAAGGCCCAGCCATACACCACCCTTCCTCTCCGTGATACCCGAAACTGGGCGCTGGTTTTCGGGACTTGTACGGAGGTTCCATGCACACTAACAGGATACCCTGCAACTGACAACTTCTTGCTACTTGCTGGGGTTACACCGTCGACCTAGTCTCGTTAACCTGACTCTGGAGTCCTCGCCTAGTGTGCTTCAGTAAATTAGATCGCATTGGCATTCAAGCTAGTATTAATGTCAATCTATGTCAAAAATTTTGAACCACTTAGACTGGTATGTCCCTCCACATTTTCGGGCGACTATAAGCTGCTTTTGCCATTGTGGCACAGCTGACGTCCAGAAAGTATTTGATCAGCTCAGCTGGATGAGTTGTACTAGATCGATCTTATCTTTCCAGGGGCCAATATTGCAATGGCTTGGCACCCCCATTCGGTACCGCGCACGGAAAATGTACATCCACATTTAGTCTTTACGATGCTTCACCGTTCGCAACATTGTTAGTAGCGGTCACCTGGGCGTCTCTGTCATCATCCTACCTTGACCTTTCACCTAGAGTAGTGCTCCTAATTTAGTTCCAGATAACGATTCATTCTGGAAGCGAGATCAAGTGACCCTCAGAATTATTTAAAAGCTGAGATGCAGGTCGTTACAACTTCAGTGTCTTCACCAAAATCGCAAGGATGATTGCATCCTCAGTAGCTCGGATTGTACTCTTCTCTCTCGTCGTCTGCGTTACTTCTGTGTTGGGTTCACCCCCTCTCGCAAAGCGCGGTGCGTTATTGAAAGAAGATATACACATTCCAGTTATTCATCCTCGTAACTGCAGATGCGTGGTCTGACCAAGTTGTCAACGTGCACAACCAAAACCGTGCTCGATATGGCGCTAGAGGTGTGACTTGGAACTCTGGGCTATTCTCCAGCACCTCGTCCTACGCGCAGAAATGCAAATTTGCTCACAGGTACGAACCATCTTTTTTCTTGTATGGAGCTGCATGCTTAATTATTTTATAAGTAATGGTAATGGTCAATATGGAGAAAATTTGGTAAGTCCATTTGCTCTCTTCAGAAATTTGCAGTCGTTGACGGTCAGACAGTACGCAGGGACGGGTAATGTAGGAATTAACGATGCTGTGAAGTCCTGGATGGATGAAGCATGTAAGCAGCCTTTTCTAAGTTACAATCCAATGGCCAACTGACGACATAAAAAATTAGCCAAATATGACTGTGAGTTGAAAAGCGACAATTTCAATCAGCTCGCATATTTTTCTGATTTTCAAACAGATAATCACCCTGGGTTCTCCTCTGCGACTGGCCATTTTACGCAAGTCAGTTTTCGAGATCTTGACATTGTTTTGTTTTGGGTTGGAATTGACTCGTTTTATTTACTAGGTGGTTTGGAAGAGCACAACGCAGGTCACTTGCGCCTTAGCCAATTGTCCCGGTGGTACCATATTTTCATCTCCCTCCCATTTCATTGTCTGTCGTTACACGCCTCCAGGAAACTTTCAAGGCCGATTTCCGTGAGTACCTTCATGTGTATTCGTAAACCCGTTCGCATGTCTAAATCGATTCCCAGAGAAAACGTTGGTAGACCTGTCCGGAAGGGTCTGTTTGTACAGTCTTCAGGCGGTGATTCAGATGAAGCAGTTGACGAACTATGTATGAAGTAAAGACCTTGAATGCGTATCCGTCGTACTTGATACACGCTAAATTGAAGTTCATTGGATGCACGTACAATATATTACCTTCAGATATGAATCAAATCAGCAACACATTTGCACCACATCGACAGCGTCCAGTCGCCAGCCGATTTCGCAGGATGGTGAGGTCCGGGGAGTGAGTGTGAGCAGGCGATGGACACATGCAGTGCCAGGATGGAATGAGCGTAATACCCCGGAGTATTGGGGTGCATGCTGTGCCGTTCCCGTAAGAGTGCGATGGATATATGTATTTGCATCCAGAAGGGCCAGGTGAAGGATGGCTAGTCGTGGTGCGAATTGCGGTCCTTGCAAGGATGTGGTCGATGCCATTATCGTGGCAGATAGTCTCATTGGACCGCGTCTGTTTTGATGGTGGTGACAGGGTGGATTTAAAACTCGCTGCAGTGCGCGACGATCTCGATGAAGGGCTTCAGCCAAGCTCGGCGAACGTAGCACTGGCGAGCAAGAGAAGCAAACCTGGTATGCTGTCGAGGTTGATGGGGTGTATTACCAGCCGCCGCTGGAGGAGATCTTATGGGAGGAACATCAAGCACATCAATAGCGGCAGCAGCAGGGAGATAGGACACATTTGACACCGAATTGACAATTAGTGACGAACGTTGGGAGTGTAACCGAATGAAGTGCTTCATACCTCATATCAAAAACGACCGCGCCAAATATCAGCCATAACATCCCCAGCAGCCTTCCATTCCTGATGGGACATGTGGAAGATGGGCTTTGTGGGAGTTGCATACTGTGGCATAGAATCGATGCCCCGCAGGTTGAGGGGGCTCAAGAGCAAGCAAGAGTATTGGTATTGGCAATGGTGAGAGTTGGGTTAGAGTGGCAGCGATGAGAACTGCAGTGAAGAATTTAAAGGACTTCATGGTGGTATTAAGCCCTAATACCACCATGAAGTTCTTTAAATTCTCCATGACTGTCAATGACTTCGCTGACAGTTCGCTAGTCGCACCGACCAAAGCTTGGAAGCTCCCGCTTAATTATGTAAGCAAACTACAGCGAAATGGCTGTGAAATAAAATGTCACAAGGCTACATAGCGCTGTACATAGTACTTAAATAAACAAGGAGGTAAATGACCATCGAATAACTGCCTCGGGAGTCTCAAACAGGTTTCTTTGCCCCATCTTCTACAAGAATCGAGCTAGAGAACTCAAATCGCCCAGTCTCTTCAAGGCGCTGGATCAAGACATCTCCAAATGCCGTCATGGGGGTCAAAATCCCCCCTTCCCGAGCGAGATCTGGGAGAGCGTGGATGTTGTCATTCCGGGATGTCGAGGCGTTGTTTGACATCTCAGAGACGGGAGGAAGGAGGAAGCAAAGCGCTGATTCCGAGATCATTACTAATGGAAGGTAGAGTATGGGGTCAATCGACTAGAGGGGGTTTTCAGATAAAAGTGCTCACTTGCGGTCAATAGGTAACCTGGATCACCCTTGCCTTTGATCACGGTTTTTACACTGACCGGGGGGGTTGAAGTGGACGTAGTAATATTGGTAACGCCAAAAAATCCTTTTTCCATGGACCTAGAGAAATATAAGTTAGTAAGACTCCGGTCCCGATTGTTGGGATGACCAGCAAAAGAACTCAACTCGTCTGAAGGCCCATCTCCCGATTGAGGTAAAAAATTCTTTGCAATTAAACGGAACTTGTGGTCGAAACAATTGGCGACTGTTAATTCATTGATTATTTAATAACTTACTGGTTTAATGAATAACATGCTGAATCCAACGACAAGGGCCGTGGCCAAGAGCACAGCGGACAGCGATCCAGAAGTCGCCTGGAATTCATCATAACAGAAATCTGGGCCATAGGATTGTAGCCGGTGCTTCTTGTTATCTAAGGGAAT
>Ga0307517_10010154_pt1 | contig 13217 bp, 21 predicted proteins | sample 23_EM_MG_FD_194515 | JGI IMG/M metagenome (GOLD analysis project Ga0307517, IMG submission 194515) | Populus trichocarpa ectomycorrhiza microbial communities from riparian zone in the Pacific Northwest, United States - 23_EM | ecosystem: Host-associated > Plants > Roots > Unclassified | place...
TCCTTGATAGCTAGGGTTGTGAATGAGATGGATCGCGTTTGAACGCGGGCAGAACGCGTACCTTCGAGGAGTTTCTTGAGGGTTTGAGCCTCAGCGAGCTTGGCTTCTAACATGTCGACACGCGATGCGAGCGGCGGATGAGAGAGTGTGGGTTGGGGGTGGGGGTGATTAAGAACTCGCGCGTGTGACGCGTCACAGACGCGTCTTGGCTGAGGTCACGTGACTTGTCGCGTTTGGCCGAAACGCAGCCGGGTCCAGCTGGGAAAGTGAGTCGCCATGGGGGACGCGTTGTATCCTCTGACTGGATTTATAGATTTCCGCGTCCCCCAGGCTGGTTGGTTAACTCGTTCACAAGTATTCTATTTGGGTGGTGAAACCGAGTGGAGTCGGTTCCTTATCCGCTGAGCGAGAATCCTGGTAATCTAGCGCATGGAATGCCGCCGAAGTTCAATCGCAGGTGCAAGTTGACATTACGTGGAGGAGAGAAGAGGGGCGACTCTGATATCCCGGTCGAGTCGTTGCCACTATGCACCAGGGGTGCGATATCGAAGAAACCACTCTACCGAAACGTATATCGGCTTGCGAGTCATGCCTCCCTCCGCGAACAAGGATTCTTATATATTTCATCAAGAAAACCCCGGTCAGTTCCTATGAGCTTGGAAGCACTCGGGGAATATAAAATCGAGTGGGAGTGCATAGATGTGACCTTCGGCTCGCACCACCACGCTCAGGCCAATAGGGACCCCGGATGCTTCAAGTATAATGAGTGGGGCGCGTCGATGTCGACCAACCATGAGTAGCAGTCCATGGATTTTCTATGCCCCTCGATTATTGGGCGTACACACTGACACTAGTGTTTTGGATTGGTTGGACGATCACGCGCAATGGTCATACACCTGAGAGAGAAGCTTGTAGATGAACGATTCCGATTGGTACAACTAAGGGGTGTTGGTGATATAGTTACGGCGAACGCTAAAATATGTGGAATCATGAACAGCGAGTTTGAAAACCGCACCCTCTCCGTGCTCCTCGCGAAACTAAGGTCAATAGGGGGGGTATTCGAAGAAAGGGGTTTCACACTCGGCAGACGAGATCTGCATCCCACTCATCCGATCCGACGCCATCGTAAATGAGAAAGAGCGATTTCGGATCGTACTTCTGCTTGATGGCCCGGAGCTTGTCGTAGTGAGTGCCAAAGAACGATTTCTTCCAGTCGAATTCATATCTCGAAGCCTGGGGGGGAAAAAAGAAGCGCGGTTGAAGTAAGCGGGGGTGGGGGCATGCAATTCTCTCACCTCGTTCAAGTATGCACCGGACTCGGGGGCTATACCTTCGAGGACCTTCATTTCCCGGATGAAAAGCTGGCGAGCAGCCTGGATCTCAGTCAAGGTGGCACCATCTTGCCACCCTGTGTAGATAATCATGTAGACCAGGCTGTTTCGCCAGGCAGGGTTAAGGCCCGTGGACTCTGGGTCTACACGAGATACTTGTCCGCCAGTAACGAGGCTATGGGGGAAATTCTCAGGATCCATTCTCACTTCCCAGGATTGTGGGAAAAAAAAAAGAAAGCTCACAAGTACCCGAAGCCAGATAACTTGAGCAGTTCACTGGCCAGCTCTTCGGGTTGATCAGTCTCGATGACATCTTTGGGTAGCAACCAAGACGAAGTCTCGAACGGGATCCCGATCGGGCCGTTGGCGGAAAGTAGGTCGTAGGGCTGCGAAAAATCTTGGTACAGAATAGTGTAATTCTCAACCGAGAGGCCTGGCTGGGAAATTGCGAATTCAAACAGAGGGGAGAAGGTGGCCTGGGTCTGTTCTGCCGTGACGTTGGGTGACACGACGAAGAGCGAGATTTGTTCGGTAGTTCTGTAAATGTAGCCTCCATAACCCTGCTCGACGAGCGAGGGAGTGAGACGGATGATCTCCGTAAGCAATTTCTGGGTTGAGTCGACGTTGGTGGAGTTGGCTAAAAGGGAGGCGGCAGAGAAGGAAGTGGAGGGGTGGGATTTGTAAGTGACCGAAGTGACAACGCCCCAGGTACCTCCACCTCCACCGCGAAGGGCCCAGAACAGATCCTTGTTGCGGTAGGGGTTGGCAATGACGTGGTCGCCATCCGCGGTGACGATCGTTATCTGCAAGACGTTGTCTACGCCTACAAACCATGGTGTGAGTGCGACTCAACCGGATCAGGCAAATTTTGTTTAGCATACCGAGGCCATAGTTTGGAGAGATTAAACTGTGGCCGCCGCCTGCAAGCCAGCCACCACTAACGCCGACGCTTCCACCTGAACAAACACCCCCGACTATAACCCGGTTGCGCTGTTTGGCGGCCTCATAGGCCTCGAACCATTGGACACCGGCTCCGAAGGTAAACACTGACGTCACGCGCGACCCCATCAGCGGGAAAGGGGATTTTCAGGAAAGGTCAGAAACAAACCGTTGTCGTACGCGACTGAAACCGTTGCACCCGCGGGAGAGAACGAATCGTGGAAAGTTATGTCCTTCATGTGGTGAGTCCATATTAGGAATGAACCCCTGGCGGAACTCCTTCCAAGGAGGTCGTGTCTGGTAGGAATGCCAATCAGCACTCGAAGAAAATGAGACGGGAAAGTAGGGCCACCCTGTGTTCTTGATCACGAGCCGTAAATTGTGCTTCCCGGCAAATCTGACAGCCTCCTGGATGTCTTCTGGCGTTCTGGCGTCAACTCCGATGACCGGCACGCCCCCTTGTCGGCACGGGATGCCGAGTGAGGTGTTGAGGTAACAGCCTTGGATCGTCCCGTCGGGAAAAGTCCATGTCTCCCAGTTGGTGTGTTCAGTAGCTCCGGGCTGGTCAGAACGCCAGATGGCGTTGGACCAGCTGGCAAGGACATCGGTGCAGTTTCCTGCGGCGGAGTCGTAGCAAGGAGTAGCTGGCGGGACCGGATGGATCAGTGGCTGAGAGGCTGCTGACGCGAGAGACTGGAACTCGGAATCTGACGGCCAACATTCAGACCCGAAAGTACAGCGGCAGTTTTTGGCTGATTTCGAAAACACTGGTGTGAAGCCGAGAGCGACGGCCAGCAGAAGCGGGAGGAGGAACATGGCAGCCCAGGTGCAGCGGTGCGACGGGTTTGCGGGGATTTATAGCATCGGTCCTACTATTGAGCGGCCATAAGCAAAGTGTGGATAGCCCGGTAAATAATTGTAACTCCGTGATTCTTTTTCAGAGTGTTACAATGTCTTGTATCACGATATACAGCCCAGTCCTAAGCGCATCCAGGAGGGTTACACGGGCCATAAGCCCATGCAACCCGATCGCCAGCACGTATCAGACTTTCCACAAGCCGCTGATGCGCCCGCCGGATATGGAGGAGCGATGAATCGCGCTGTGGATCGACCAGTGCTAGTATACAACTCGGGTTGCTCGGCTGCCGCGCACGATGGATCCACAGCGTAAAGCTCTACGGATTGATCCACCAGGACCGGGGCGGGAACTGCAGGGAATTTCAACAAAGAAAGAGCCGTGGGGACTGCAACCAAATTAGTAGTGACTGACTCTCACAAAAAACCACGATTGACCTTCAAGTTCAGTGTCTGGAACACGCAGCGTTACCACTCAAGTCATGTCAACTGCAACCACTCTCGTCCCGTCACTTCATGATTCTCTCATTCCAGCTGACGAAAATGGTCGGTGAACAAGCGGCGGTGATAAAGGTCCTTAACAAACGACTAACACATTGCGAGTCTGACCTGCGAGCCCATATGGAGGTCTCTCGCTTGAAGAACTCTCTTGCCGATTCGGAAAAGAGCCGTATGTTTGATTCTACAACAATCCCGTGAGTCTAGGCTTTAACTTAATTCTTAGTCCGAAAGGCGCACATGCATGTCACTGGGCTGGAACTGAACGGGATTCAGTGAACGGGCGGATGGTGACGGTTACAAATGAGCTAGAGGAGACAAAACGCGAGGTTACGCTTGTCCGATGATCGGTGGTGGAGGAGAGAGGAGCAAGGGAACGCATTTGCCTTCAGCTCGACGGTCAATGGTGGAACTCCAGAAACGTAAATCCAAATTCGATTGTCTGTGATCCATCGACATTATCCCTCGCCTTTTCATAGTGAATTCCCCTTCATATGGTTTCCCAGTCTGAATTATAACCCTCTCTCGCTCTAACTTTCTCTTTTGTGTCTACACTCTTTGGTGTTCGTTCTTGCGGATAGTTCGATACCCTTCGGAGGCGTAATTCGAGAGAACACCGAGGTGTGGCGGCGATCATCAGCATCTCTTCCCGTGGATCCGGTCACGTACAAGACGAGCATACCGCGCCGGTCACTTGTCCTCTCAGCTTACTTTCAAGTTCAGCGTCTGCAACCGCACTTTTAACGCGCAAGATCGCCGCTCAAGTCATGTCGGTTTCGGGCCCTCCACCGCTGACTAAAAGACTTCCCACTGAACTCTTGGAACGGGTCTTTCTCTTCACTTCCGCCCGAGACATCCTGCGGCTGGCGTCGGTGAGAGACGTCGCGGAGATTTTCTCAAATCCGCTGAGTGTACGAATCTTGACAGGTCAACTGCGCTTGGCATAGTATTGTGCAGAACTCTCCCTCCATTCAATATGAGATCGATCTCTTTGCTGTCGGGCTGGAACGTAACCCGCGGGTGGAAAGGTCTCTGGCCAATTGTCGCTTAGCCCTCGCGGCGTACTGCAGGAAGTGGGAAACTTTGGACCCTGCCGAAAAGTGGGAGAAAGCTCTTGATGTGCCCGGCGTTCAAGACGTCATCGCTATTGGTGGCACATACGGGCTCCTTTGGGAGGATTCTGTTAAATTCTTCACCCTAGGATCAGTTTTGCGAGGTGTTCCAAGGAGAGAGTGGGACGTTCCGCTCAAGGACAGTACAGGCTACGTCTTCGCATTCTACCCTCGAGCCAATATAATGGCCGTTGCTACAGACTCAGTGGCAGCGTGGACGTGAGTTATCTTTGCGTTCCCAGGAGAGCGTTGAACACTATCGTGAGCGTATAGGTGGAGAATTCATTTGAGCACTATGAGCGACGGAGAACCTCACCCGGCCGCTCAAGCTGCGGTTTTGTTCTACACCTTCGTACCGGGAGGCGAGAGTTTTACCGAAACCATAGATCTCTCAATCACAAGCTCTAGAGTCGCTCTTATGAGAGGAATCTCCTTCGAAAATATAGGACAAGTTACCATTTGGGATTGGACAACGGGGCAGATTCTGATGGTGCGTTGACCGCTCGTATACAACTTTATACTGATGGGCACGGTCTGTATAGGAGCTCGAGAACGAGTTCCATCAGTCTGCGAAGTTTGTTGACAATTATTGGCTCGCGTTCGTTCTCGCCCCGTATCAACCCGATTCGCTCCCAAGCCTGGTGTTCTTAAACACAGAGCAGACAACAACGGCTAATGCAACGCCCATGCGAACTACGTTCGGCCTTGGCCCTCTGGAGTACCTGGGTTTGGGAGCGGCGTTCCTCCACCTAGAACCGGGTGGGTATGAGCCTTCCCATGACGAGGTCTCGTTTGCGCCCTTCTATCCAGATGCCTCCCAACGGGTGCTAGCTATTGATCTTTGTGGCTGTGGAACCATCTACGTTGTGAAGACAGAGGTACTCCTCAAGCTGGCCCGAGAACGGAGGGGCGCGGACATAGAATGGTGGCAGTGGAAGGAACATGCATTCGAGGTGCGGCATCAGGATGGGCCCGGAGATCTCGTAGCTCGCTGGGTCTCCGGCCACAGATTATTCTGCGTATGGCCGTCCGGGTTGGAGGATGAGGCGAGCCGTATGGATGTGTACGATTTCAGTGCCCGAGCATCTGTGAGGGAACCAGAAACAACGACCGGTAGAGGCAGGGAGGTGTGGGCAAGTACGCAGAGCTACCCGTTCTGGGACGCCTCTATGATTCGATCCGGGGAAGGCAGTGGTGATACCATGGCTCTTCTTATGGTGAACGCTCTCCGCTCCCCAGATCTGACCCAAAACTGATTCAACTGTTGTGCGCTAGGAGCCTGAGGGGAACGGGGACCAGGGTATACTGTATGTGTGGAACTTTTGACGGTTATTGTACGATGGGTGTCGTTCACTGGTAAGAGCCAATGTAGAGGTGTCACAGACACAGAATTCCCGACTAGTTTTACCTTTCGTTTACAGTCGCGGGTGTCTTACTACCTTTTTAATCCATCTTAATCCAGCGGACAACCAGGCTCCTCGTTCTATCAACAAGCTTCGTCCCAGGGGTCGCTAATGCTGCGCGGAACGACAGATCTCGGGCGGCCGCGGTAGCGCATCGAATCTAGGCCCGCACTCGTTAACCGAGAACCTAGATCCTGCGATGCTTCGTCCCTCTCTTGTTTTTCCCTATTTCCATCCCATTATATATAGCGATGCATCTATTCTTTGTCCCTGCCTTCTCGTATCGTATAGCCGTTTACACTCTGCTACAATTTGCATGTCGGAGTGTTGAGTTGCGTCACGCACGTACAATGTCATCACGCAACTCATGTCAGCTTCAAATCCCCCATCACTGGCCGAAACATTTCCCACCGAACTGTTGAAGCAGATCTTTCTCTTCACTTTTTCCCGAGACATCCTGCGGCTGTCATTGGTAAAAAATGTCACGGAGGTTTTCTTGAATCTACGCGTTTGTTGAGTAATGGCACCGTGGTAGTTTTGGACTCAGATTGCCAACTCGGACAGGACCCCTGAATGTGCTTAGGGGGTCGAGGTTGGTCCAGGGGAAGTTGTCGTTCGGTAGGGGCTCCAGAACTTGATCTGAGACGTCCAACATGTCCACCGCCGTGTATCGCCCCCCGCTTAACTCTCCACGATGCATTTCTGACCGTTGGACCAGGAAAGAATTCATTTCACTGCAAAATTACTACTACGGGTACAACGTGAACGAACCGGCGGCGGTCGATTACCTCCTCAGAAACTACCCCGAATGGAGGGAAATCTATGATCTATTCGAAAACCACTGGGCCGCCATGACCATCCTCGCCCGAGACCTCTCCAACGTTTGTGGTCTCACCGTTTACGCGGACCACATCTGGACTGGCGGTGGATGTATGGGTCTCGGCATGGTGTTCATGGGTAACTCGATGGGAGAGGAGAACCGTACCCCTGAAGACGACGTGAAGCTGAAGAAACTGGAGCAAAAGCTTGTGGAACTGAAGCTCGTGACCGCTCCAGAGCTTGACATCCTCTGCTCAGCCTCGTTCCGACCTCACCTTGAGGAACCCTTCCACATGAGGGTGATGCCTTGCGCAAAGCCCTTTGGGGGAGATGAAATCTTCGCGCTGGTCAAACACTGGAGGAAGGAAAACGAGCGTCTGCGCCAGGCCCGTAAACGGGAGGTTCGACAAAGAGAGAAGGACGACACGAAAACACGGTGAGTGTGATCCGATAAGTTGTTCGGGGTGTCCCCTAACGCTTGTATTGCAGTGAGATAGAGGGTGGTCTGCGTGGGCTGGGATTGGAAGATAAGAATGGCGAACGCGCTTGAATATTATACTACTACTGTGTACCCTGGATTGTTAGCCTCGCAGCGACATTGTACTTGTTTCAGAATTGCAGGGGGTGTTGCTGGTCCAGTCGTGATGATGGGTTTGCCGACGGCAACGTCATCGACAATCTCTGCTCAATTTTCGTCTTCGAGGCGGCGCACCAGACGCACGAGAGGGACAAGCACCGCGAGTAGCGTCGGAGTGTCTCCCGTGATCGTCCTGTTCACTAATCCGATGGAAGTGGAAGTGGAAGGTGGTCGGGAGCGCAAGCGAGTTGCCAGGAGGTGATCAACCCTAGTATGTCTTGCAGTTGCCTTTACTTTTTACCCAGTGTACTTTCCCCACCTTATTCCGGGATGACGCCGACAACGATTGAGTTGTCCGCCAACCCCCCCCCCCCAGCCGCGTCCCGGGCCGTCAGAGGAGTGACGCGGGCACCGGTCCAGCTATTCAGCGCGTACGATAAGGCACTCGGTGCCGAACATCATGGTTGAAGCCAACCCCTCCAACCATGATACAAAAAATAATTTCACGTTCGCTGGGTTGGCTGGGTATCTTGAGCTTCTTCCGCCGACGTGCGGTCCTCCCCGGGAGACCCTGCGTATCACTCGCGGAGTAGATCAGGTCACAACCTTGGGATTCGAGATCCGAAGACGTTCACGGCGTTGTCTTTAGGCTCGGTGGATGGCACGGCAATCGCTTATTACGCCTGTGTCCACTCGATTTATTCCCTACGTCGTTCAGCTCAGTTTCCTTGCAGTTCGGACGTTCACCCAGAAGTACCTAACACCCCCCCTACACCCCCCACGTCCTCGTTCGGCATGTTAAGGGACTCCACAATGTTCCATTGGACTGTCAGGCGCAAAATGCTGTGTGTATCCCACCTCCAACCAGGCGTTTGCGCGCGACGATCCATGTTCTCTGACGCGTCCGATCGTGCACCGACCCGGCAAAGTCCGAGCTAGACTAGCTGTGTCGTAGCCTCCGCGCCAGGGCTACCACCACCCAAGAATATCACACTCTGAACAGTGTCGATCCAACTGGGAACAGTGGGAGGGCACTGTGGCGGATAGAGCGTGCCCCGCGACTGTGTCTCGAGTCCTCCGTCTTGCATCACCCATACCCATCTCCCAGACAGATTACTGTACCCGCACGACCACTCCGGCAACGGAAATTGCCGGAGGTGATGACAAGCGCCGGCAGGTCTGATGATGACTGATGACCTGCCGGTTTTGCCGGCAGTTCTGCTGATGACACGGTCCCCGCCCCCGGCAGGTTCGCTGATGACGCGGCCCTGCCGGGTGGTTTTTCTGGTGATATGACCCACCAGCCGTGTTCCAAACTTGCTGGAAAAGTAGTAGGAGGCCATGTATTATTGTATAGATAGAGTAGCACACGAAAAACGCGGCGGAAAGCCACAGTTGCACGAAAAATGTGGCGAAAAGCTGCAATCATGCCGCGTGGCCGTTATCTTGATAACATTGCCCCCGTTCGGTTTTTGGATGGTTCACTGCTCCACCGCTCCCCCTCACACAGAACAGTATCCTTAATTTCTGCTTGAACAGTATCCTTAATTTCTGCTTGAACAGCATCCTTTGCCTCTGCTCGAACACTATCTGGCTTCATTGCTGTTTGAACGCTATCTGGCTTCATCACTGCTTGAACACTATCCGGCCTCATCACTGCTTGAACACTATCCTTGGTTTCTGCTTGAACAATATCCCTTGCCCCTGCTTGAACACTGTCCAACTTCATCACCTCTCAGACAGATCCTTCATCCTGCTCAAACAGATCACCAAGAACATCACTCCCACCAGTTACTTGATTAATCTGGTTGTCCCACTGAAAACATTACCCACACTTGCTGGGATCAAAAGTCTGTTACCTTTACTGAGGACATTGCTCTCACTCAGTACTCAGATGATCTGTTTCTTTCCATCAGGATTGGGCTTGACAGCCTCCCTCACTGTTTCTCTACTCAACACCCACACTTGCCCTTGTATCACCCTGGTGATATTGTGTAGTATCTTCAATACCACCTGTGAGTAGGATATCTAATCCATTGTCTTCAGCCTGGCTTACCTTATCCTTTAGTCTTCTGCACCACCTCATCTATCCTCAGCATCCTGCCTATACATTATGTCATCTGAGATTATTGATCTCACCATTGAGGCTCCCTTACCAGAGGACATCAGGCAGAACTGGATACCACTTGAGGGGAGATCTGTCCCTCATCTCTTCCAGTTTACCCATTATCCTCCCCAACATATGGCCTATCAATCTCATCAAGATCTCAGCCAGCTGTTACATGAAGAAAAAATCATAGGCTTTGAACCATCTACCCTCCTTGGTCTTGGCCCCCCACCACTACAACTTTCCAGCAGTTACCAGACTGCAGTTAGGGCAGCCCCACACCCTATCCATTCTTTCACCTTAACCCCACTTTCTGGCCATCCAGTCAAGCTCCCTATCTGGGTATTAGACTATTGGAGAGAGATAACTCGTGCAATGAGATATCGGGATGATTGGAAGAGGGTATTAATATGGTTGAGGAAAAATTCAAGGTAAGAGTCAATGGTTAGAATCTGTGAAGGGAGATTAATACAGTTGAGAGGATTTCTAGATCAGAGTCACTGAGTGGGATCTGTGACCAGGTTATGGCTGGCCTGTCATACTTTCCATGGAATGGTGACAATTGTTCAGTTCATGACATGGAAACACTGCTCTCAGATTCATGGCTGAGTGACTTCCATATTGACCATGTTCTCACCAATATCTTCCATTCCCATTCTGCCAACCATGGAGCTGAAAGCTCTTCCCACCATGCATTCCTCCCAGTTTTTGACACTGGCTCTATTGTTTCAGCATATACAGGTAGTGCACATCATGGACGCGCAGAAGACAAAGGTCAAAAGCTCTTGGATCTTGAAAACAAGATTATCTCTGGCCACATCAAAAGTGTTGCAGGGGTCCTACACCTTCATAATCATTGGACATCTTTGGTTATCGCATTCAAACCACCAAGGATATTCTATGGTGACTCTCTTGGAAATCCAATGCCACCCAAGAAAGCCACTGCGTACCGGCGATGGATATGCCATATGCTCAGTCGGTCTGGACACAAGATCCCAGAATCTGATATTTCCATATATGCACTGGATATAACAATTCAAAAGGATCCCAGTTCATGTGGCCTCTTTGCTCTCAATGCCATCAGTCATCACTATCTCAAACAGGACTCTCCCCTTCTAAAATCTGATGCTCTTTCATTGGCCCATTATCGAATGGAGATTGCATTAGAACTCCTTCAAGGAGGTGCTGTAAGTCTATTCTTTTGGATTTGTGTTATTGAATCATAACTAATGATACACAACAGACTGCAAGTAATGACACAAGCTTCCCATTTTCATTCTCCAACATCTCACCCCCTGTCTTCATCCAACCACTCCCAGACATACCCTCAGTTCCTCCTGTACAGCAAGCAGGAGATTATCTCCCCCCCTCTGCCCCTGTATTTTCCCAACCACTTCCAGATCCATCCCCAGTTCCCCCTGTGCAACGGGCAAAAGTTAGCTTCTCCACCCTCACCCCCATATTTATCCAGCCACTTCCAGCCCCATCTTCAGCCCCCCCTGTACAACAAGTGGAAGTTGATCCCCCCTCCCCTTCTGACTACCCTATGGAAGAAGATCATCTAAGTCCCCCTACATCCAATTATAGTCAAGACTTGTTGATGGGCTCTGTCAATCTTAAATCCTGTGGTTCATCAATTGATCCTGAATTCTGTGATTCACCAATTGATCGGCCCCCATCATCTGCTTTTACATCAGAAACTGGTTCTGTATGGACTTCAGAGTCTGAACTCCCACATCTTCCTCCAGTCAAGGCAACAAAGCAATCTGGCCTCTTTGATTTCTTTCCAAAAATTCCATCTGAGGAGCTCCATACAAAGTGGCGGAAAAGGAAGCGAGAAAATCAAGAGAGAGATCAAGAGGAGTATGCAGAAAGGAAAAAAAGGGATGAGGCTGAAAAGTTGCATAAGCAGGCTCGCAGGCGTGAACAGAACAGGGTTTCACAGAATAGGCGTCGGGAAAGAATCAGAAAGGAAAAGGACAAGGCTAAATGGCAAGATTCCTCTGTGAGTTTACTCTGTTATATTCTATGATATTAGTAGTATACTTATGATTCTCCCAGGAAGCATCCACACCAGATCTCATCACCCCAGGATGTGAAGAAATTGCTGCTTCCTCACGTCCTAAGCGGCTTGTTGAATCAACAATCAAGCAGAAGAAAAAGGAGAAAACTGGTCAACCATACAAGCCCTCAAAACATGATTCCATGCAAAGCCAGAACATCAACTGGAAGTCTCCAGCATTCTGGCCAATGATTAATCAAGTAGTCAGGGAACAGATTGGAAAGCCAAACCTCAGTGAAATCGTTCGAACACTTCAGGGTCGAGACAACCGATTCCAGTACCTTACCCACCAGCGGCTCAGTGACTGGCAGGACAAGACTTACAAAGATAAAATTGTTTGGTCTGAGGAAACACTTCGTGATGTTCAACAGGGGTTTCTGCCAGGTGGCAAGCAAACACGCTACAATGTATTTGTGAGTTTTCTGTATACAAGACATACCACTATGACTAATACTAGAAATAGGAGGGTCACCCTGATTTGCTCTCTGAGATCAAAATCACCCTGACATCACTTCGAGCATCCTCTGTTCAGCTCGATCTTACATCAATTTGTGGTGTCATGATTGGGATCATTAAAGTCAGGGCTCCCCACCTCTTCAAAATCTCAGTCATTCGCAAGGTCCACAAGTGTTATATTTGGGATCACTTCCACTGCCGAGAATCCTTTGTGCGGAAGTTCCTTCGGGAAACAATGAACTGGTCACTCCGGCGTGCTACTCGTCCTGGAAAAAAGGTCCCAGATGGTGTCACATATATCCTCACCACTGCTTTCTTCCGCCTTGTCCACACAATCTCAGAGAACGGTGTTATCATTACAATCATTGTTAACACTGATCAAACACTCGTCATATATGCTGCTGGTGCCTCAGAAACCTATGCACCCAAGGGTTCAAAGCAGGTTGAGGTTGTTGGAAAGGATAAGAAGCGAGGGTTTACAGTTGTGGTTGGGATTTCAATGAGTGGAGATGTCCTTCCATTCCAGCTCATTTATGCTGGAAGCACTCACCGTTCATTGCCATCACCAGCTGCTCCTGAGTACCAGAAGGCTACACAAACATTGGGGTTCTGCATTGAGTCTGGAGGCACAAAGCACTGGTCAAATCAGTCTACCATGCGAAGCTATGTCCAACACATCCTTGTACCCTACTTTGAGGGCCATAGGCAGAATCAACATCAAATCTGTGTTTGGCAGATTGATTGTTGGTCTGTCCATCGGTCAGCAGAGTTTCGTCATTGGATGTACAAGACCTATCCATGGATCCGGATTCACTATGTTCCAGCAAATTGCACTGGCCTTTTCCAGCCATGTGATGTTGGGATCCAGCGAGTCCTCAAGCTTGCAATAAGGCGTAGTGCCCTCCAGGATGTCATCAATGATACTACAGAATGTCAGGGCCACTCTGCGCCGAGACTACTCCAGGAAACGACTCGTCACTACGAGTCACTAACCGCTTCTTGAGTAGCTTGCCCTTGCTAACAGAGACAACAATGAACCACTAAAGTGGGTAGAGGTC
>Ga0307517_10010155_pt1 | contig 13217 bp, 4 predicted proteins | sample 23_EM_MG_FD_194515 | JGI IMG/M metagenome (GOLD analysis project Ga0307517, IMG submission 194515) | Populus trichocarpa ectomycorrhiza microbial communities from riparian zone in the Pacific Northwest, United States - 23_EM | ecosystem: Host-associated > Plants > Roots > Unclassified | place...
TTTTTTAGGAACGGACGGGTTGGATATTGACTTTTCAAGCCAATTTGATGAAGACATGGCTCCACTTATAAAGGAAGACAATACGCTTGAAGCCACTTTTGAATTGGGATTTAATTCGCTTGATGAAGCATATGCCTTTTTCATTTTGTAATATTAGTGAGGTTGTGGTTGTTTTTTAAAATATTTTTTATACTAAAATATATTAAAATAATATTTTTTTTTATTTTTTAAAAATTATTTTTGAGATCAACGCATTAAAACAATCTAAAATATACAAAAAAAATTAATTTTTAATAAAAAAAATTAAATTTTTAAAAACATGGATACAACCACATTTCCAAACGCTCTCATTTGATTTGACACTTCAAAGTTTGCTAATTATCACTCAAAAATATCTACTGAATTTCTTGGTGCAAATCTTGCAATTCCAAGAGTTTTTTTTATATAAACTGTAGATTTTGTTTATGATATTTTTGAGAAAAAATTCCGAAAATGATTGGACAAGTCTTGGTGGGAAGAATAATTTGAGTATAGTTTTTGGAAAAAAATTTGCAAGCAATTGGTGCCTACTTTCATGAAAAAGAAAATCTTTGGAGCTACGTCCACGATTCATTGATCTAAAAATATAAATTCTCATTTTTTGGGATAAACATGTGTTAAAAAAAAAACATCTAAGTAGTTTCTAGAGAAGCACAGGAAAGAGAAAAGGAAGTCTTTCTTACTGATTTATTAATGATTTTAACGTGGCATGGGAATCCATCTTTGAAGTCTCCATTACCTTTTCGAAAAACAGTTGTTAGGTGTGTCAGGCGTGTTTTTTTAGTATTTTCACCTCAAACTTGCCCAATGGGTTTTACTCGGAAAACCCACCACCTATAATCAAGCCTTGCCTGGATTTCAATTTAAACAAAAGATGAAATTGGCTAGACTATTTTAGTATTTTTATTTTAAAATAAAATAGTATTATATTAATAAAATATAATTAACTCGAGTTGATTTACTTAACCGTTTGGAATCCAACTCTTTTTTGGTCGGATTTCAAATCTGTTACATTAATAAAAACTAATAAAAGTTGAAGGGCAGGCACTATCTATATTAACAGTGAATCTCCTGCCATTTTTTTTTATATTTTTTTCAATTGCATTTTTTTACTCTCTAATTATAAATTATATGAAATTAAGTGTCAAATTAAAATACGAAGAAAATACATAACTCACTTTAAATTTACAATAATTTTTATTTTAATTCAAAAATTTATTTTATTTGTTTTTTAATTGTTGACTTGGAGAGAGGTAAGAGAAAAGTTGTCAAAAACAAAAAACAATAATAAAAAATGTTAATTATCACGATCTTAATAACAAAAATGATCAAACTTAGTGTTTACTGATACCGTTCAATAAAGAAGAATTTGATTGTGGTGAGTATTAAGTTCTGTTTTTATTTTTTATATTCAATTGATTTTGGTTTTTTTTTTTTGATGATTTTAAAGTTAATATGTGGATTAAGAAGATTTTTATAGTATTTATTAGATATTTTAAGATGAAAAATAGTTGGAAATTAATTATCAACCCAAAATTTATATTTCACAATTTTCCAACCACCAAAGAATGGCCGAATTTTAAGCTGTCGTCTGCTACACTTCGCCTCATGTTTTTTCAATAAAAAAAATTTACACAAGTTCAAAAAATTCTTAGCCCAACCTGTAGCGCTGCAAAAGAAGTAAAATAGTAATAACCAAAATAAATGTCACCAAGACTCAAACCTGCTTCACCAAAGAAAGCAACTACATATACATCCAATCGTTAGGCTACACCTGTTATATAAACACCCTTTCATTACTAGTAAAAGAAAAATCGGTTTTGGCTAATTAGCTAAAAACAATCTGAATACAATTTCTCAGAAAGCAAGGCCAAAGCACTCCAAAGAACATTATTGCTCATAAGCTGACAATGGTTCAATAACAACAGATATTCACTCCCAGAATCCAGATCATGTGCCGTGAGCATCATGATGCAAACATGGTGTTTCCCCTTGAAAGGGCTAACAACATTCACATTCTGCGTGGCTATAAGGATGGATATCTGTACAGCTTAACAAGGCTAAGTTTCTGTAATAACAGAACACCAATGGCGCATATCTTATTGGATCTCTGACATTAATTCGAAGACAACAAAGAACGAAGCTGGATTTAGAAGGTGGAACCATTCCACCCAAAGTGGGTGCCTTGCAAAATAAAGCACATATCAGTATCATTGATAGTGGCAACAAGAACCACACAAAATGGCTGCTAATGAGGACACAATCTGAGAAATAAGTATAGGTTGAACCCTAAGGCACGTTTAGTTTATAACTTAATAACTATGCTCACAGTTTAAAGGAAAAAAAAAGGATTAATTTACAGGATTTGATGCGGATATCAAGCATGCAAACATCATGCATATTCTTGGCTATGAAAGGCCTGAACAAACAGAAAGAAAGAATGCAATATGAAGAAAAATGTACATTACAATTATCCACGTTCTCGATGACAATTAAGAGTTAAGATGGCTTGCCTGAGAATCATAGAATTTAAGGAAGAGCCGTGACTTGGGTACTGACAACTTCTTCTCCAGAATTGATGCAACTACAGAGCTCAGAGTCTTGTTCACATCAGGGCTAAGGCCACCAATAGATACCAACTCCCCATAAGCTGCTGGCTCCTCAGTTCCTCCTAATGATATTGGAATTGATCCCTTCAATACAATCATCACATACTGCAAGACAACAAACATAAATTAGTCAAGAACGCACATTCCATAGCTAGAATTCACCAAACAAATTAATAACTGACAAGAAAAAACTAATGAGTATCTGGCCCAGGTATTGTTTACAATGGCTTGTATTCTAACAAAGCACAGAAAGGAGGTTGGAAGTCGAGGTGTAAAGAACATAATTTTTGTCCAATGTATGATAAATGAGTAAAGAAATCACTGTAATGTAGCAAAATCTATTTCAATTTTCTACTGGTACAGGCCATAGTAAACAACATCACAACTCAGGCGAACATAACCATAGCTATCCATATCAGAATTGAATAATCCAGATCCCAGTGCCGTGGATTCTTCATCAAGTGGTGTTAAATTCATAAAAAAATAAATAAAAAACCAAACTTCTAACATCCAACCAAGACATCAACCAAATTTTAAGTGATCAGTAAAACTAACAATCCTACCAGACAACACCTGCCAGACAAATTTTTCAGATCAAATATACAACAACACTTACCTTCTCAGGTTTACCGATAACCTTGGCAACTTCAGAGGTTGCTTCTGAGAGGATAGAGGAGGTGTCAACTCCATCAAGGCTGACGTTTGTGGAGATGATCAAAGCAGGCATCTTCACTCTCTATGTATATAAAAGTTTTTCTCTGTTTTTGGTGTCTCTGTTTGCTATAATTGTTGTGGCTGCCAATAAAATAGAGAAGGGAAAGCTTACCAAACTTCAATGTATCTTGGCTTTTCTGTATCCACCATTTATAAATGGCAAAGGAAATGCTAGTTACCAAACAGCCCTCTACTTGAGTGGCTGTATACCATTGTGATAAAAAAAGAAAAAGAAAATGGCTACGCTTTTTGGTCAATTTGATATTGCTGGGCAGGGACCACAGCATTCCCACCTTGTCCGAATAATTTTGAGTTCAGATCTCAATGTAAGAAAAAAATAAAAGAAGAGAAAAAAGATAAAAATGGTTATGAGATTTTATGGTATGACCACTATTTTTATCCCTGCTCTTTATTGAGCTTCCTAGCCCTTCTTTTAATCGTTGGTGTTCTTAGAGATGGGCTTGCAAGTTAAATCAATTTATTGGTTTATAGTTGATGAACATTCATGTGATGGGTGTTTTTTTTTCGGGATTTTTATTTTCTTTCCTTTAGATTTTTTCCACCATGTATCACGCTGCATCTTCTACTGTTGTTCACTGCCTTTCCTCTATTGTTTTAGGCAGTCATGTTTGGTGGCTTCATTTGTGATGTACGTTGAAACATTTTATTTCTATGTTGATTATTTCTGTTTACTTGATGTCCATTTTGAGTGCTTTCGGTTTCTTTCCTATGTAAATTTGTGTTAGTTGTTTGAAAATTAATTAATTTTGATGTGACTATTAGATTGATATGAAAGTTTACTAAAAGTTTTCAGAGATTCTATTTTATATACGGTTAAAATTTAAAATCAATCGATTATTGAGAAGGTCTTGAAATAAGATCCAGAAGATATTATGTAAGAATTGCTTTATTTTTCTAATTGATTTATGATTTTTTTTTATTTGGACTAATACTCTTTTATTATTTTTTCTAAGAGATATTCTTGTATTTTTTTGGTTATTTAAAGAACCTATTTAACTTATCGAAGAACAACTATCTTCATGGTGTCTTACTTATACTTTCCATTCATAAATTGATATTTATTGGGTGGGGGTTCATTGCAATAATGTTGGTGTTTTGATTCAAGTAATCTTTGTGTCACACTCCTATCAAACTTGACTCTTTAGCTTTCCGGGATTTGTCTTTCTTGCGTGTGGGTTGTGTAACCATGTAATTATGAGGTTTGAATTAATTGGTATCAGAGCTTGACTTCTCTTATCAAATTATATCCTTTTGCTCGTTGGAACTCATTATTTCTAGTCTTCATCTATTCCTTTTGAATTGTGGCAACTACTACACTTACAAAAAAAAAATTGTTTTGTTTTGTTAGTATCTCTATATATATAAGTAACATAAAAACTAAGAAAAAAAAGTTTGTTTAAACAAAGACATTATTGACATTGTTGTAGAAATTAAAATAAAGTAAAATTGGATAAAACCACATTGAAATTTTTTGAAAATTTTTATTCTGGTTTTTTAGAGTCTAATGGCACTATATATAAAATTTGAAATCAATTGAACATTGTTTGGTTGAGATTCTAGATTCAAGTTTAGTTTGCATAAAACATGTTTGATTTGTATCAACTATTGAAACTTGCTTTGCTACTATTGAAATTGATTTGTGCAGTATACTAAAGTATTTTTTGGGATATTTGGGTGTCAATCAAGTCATTTTCATAATATCTACTTTTGATTTTTTTCCTGTCTTAAAAAACATTTTGCTATTCATAAAATTTTAATCGTAATTTTCTCTTTGCTTATTTCCATATATTTATTGCTTCTTGACTCAATTATATTTATTTGGCTTGAGCTACTAAGTTGTTCTTTTTTGTTGTGTTAATTTCGGTTTCGTAAGAGCAAAAAAGAAGGTGAGATGAGAGGAAAAAGATATAGCAAAAATATTATAGTGAAAAGCTTATAATTAATATGAAACATAAGAGGTGTGAGGATATTTGTTTTTACTTACAACCTTTTTACAAACTCAAAATGTCTGAAGAAAAGGGAGATACACCACTTTTTATGGAGAATAACAACCCGAAACTTTAGATTTAAGGTCTAGCATAAATATTAGAGAGGTTTAACTTGGTGGTTAGTAATGTTGCTACCCAATTTTTAACCCTATGTTGTGATAAATTAAAAAAAAAAGGAAAAAACAACAGAAACCCAAAAAAATACATTCTTGATATATTTGCATCGTTTTTAGTATTTTCAGCGTCATCTCAAAAGAATTTAAATTTCAAAGGTCTATTAAACGCGTTTGACTTTTAATGTGTCATTTTTAAAATTATTGATTTTCTCGTTGAGTCAACGTTGATATTGCTCGTTTTTGAAAAAAATAATCAAATATAGATGTTTTACCAAGCATTTGAAAAAAAATATGATATTTTTATCTATAAATAGGGAAGAAAATCTGAGGGAGGGGGGAATTTTAAGGTAGGGGCAAAAAAAAGAGCCAGAAGGGAACCTTAAAAAATAAACTTTCTTTTCTTCATATCTTTTATAGACCAGCCGCAAGCCTCCCTTTCCCTTTTCCATAGAGGCTGACCACCCCTCTCCCTTTGCAAAACCAGAGATCTCTCTCTGCCACTCCATCTTCCCCCTCATCTCCCCTAATCAGACAACACAGAGCATTTCCTCTCTTCTTGGAAGTAATAGATCTGATGATGATGAGGTGCCACCTTCGGAGGATTGTAGTGATGTTAAGATTGCATACTTGGTTGAGAGGGAGGCCTTGATTATAAGGTGTGTGCTTACTATGCAAGTTAAAGAAGATGATGTTGATAAGCAAAGAGAGAACATCTTCCATACATGATGTCATATCCAAAAAAACGTATGTAGTATGATAATTGATGGAGGCAGTTGTGCCAATATAGCTAGTACTACTCTTGTTCGGATGTTGAATTTGAGTATTGTAAAGCATTATAAACCTTATAAAGTACAATGACTGAATGAATATGGTGAAGTGAAAGTAATTAAGTAGGTCTTGATTTTCTTTTTTGTTGGGATATATACTAATTAGATGCTATATGATGTGATTCCTATGCATGCTAGTCATCTACTTTTGAGGGCATCTATGATAGTTTGACAAGAAGACCATCCATGATAGCTTTATAAATAGGCATAAAATTATAAAAGATGGTAAAACCATCACCATGTATTTTTATCTCCAAAGCAAGTGTATGATGATCAAATAAAGTTGAGAAGAGAAAGTGAGGCCAAAGAGATTGAAAACTTAAGTAAAGAACATGGTGAGAGAAGAAACTTATATTCGTCCATTAATCAAACTTAATGAATTTGGTCGATAATGGAGGTAGGAAAATAAGAGAAGAAAATAAGTGTGTGAAGTATGAACTATGTGGAAAAATTAAAGAAACAATCATATTTTTATACAAGAAAGGGTGAGATTAAATATGCTTTTTTATGCTAACAAGCCAATGATTGTACTTGTGTATAAGAAGACTTATTTTAATACTAACGATCTCGATTATGTTGTTTCTAGTGTGGCTATTTCTTTGTTGCAGGAATTTGATGATGTCTTTCCTGAAGATATTCCTAATGGTTTACCACCATTAAAAGAAATCAAACATCAAATAGATTTTGTATCTAGAGCTGTAATCCCTAACTGACCAGCCTGCCAAAGTAATTTTGATGAGATAAAGGAACGTTAAAGGCAAGCGGAAGAGTTGATGACATTAGTTTACATTCACGAGAGCATGAATCCATATGTTGTTCTAGTTTTATTTATACTTAATAAGGATGAAACTTGAATGATATGTGTTGATCGTCTTGCCATCAACAACATAACACTAAATATAAACATCCTATACTTAGGCTTGATGATATATTAGATGAGTTGCTTGTATCTTGTATTTTCTCTAAAATAGATTTGAAAACTGGATACTATCATATTATGATGAAAGAGGGTGATGAATGAAAAATTTCTTTTAAGACTAAGTATGGTTTGTATGAATGATTAGTCATTCCTTTCGGACTTACAAATTCACTTAGTACATTTATGTGCTTGATGAATCATATATTATGTGTGTTCATAGGTAAATTTGTAGTTGTGTATTTTGATGATATCCTGATCTATAACAAGAACTTGAATGAACATTGATCATTTGCTTAATGTACTTGATGTGTTGCGTAAAGTACAATTGTATGCTAATCTTAAGAAGTGTAACTTTTACATTGAGAAAATTATGTTTCTCGAATATTTTGTAACTGCATAGGGTATTGAGATGGATGAGAAGAAGGTTAAGGTAATCCGGGATTGGTCAACACCTACATATGTGACTGAGGTAAGAAGCTTTCATGGCTTGACTAACTTTATAAATGTTTTGTTTAGGACTTTAGCACGTTAGCTGCGCCATTAATTAAAATTATAAAAAAAATCTGTTGGTTTTAAATGGGATAATAAACATGAAGATGCTTTAGATTGTTAAAATAAAGATTATATTATGCACCTGTTTTAGGTTTACCTGACTTTACAAAAGTTTTTGAGATTAGGTGTGATGTATTATGTATAGGTATTGAAGCCATTTTAATATAGGATAAAAAGGCCAATTACTTATTTTAGCGAAAATCTCAATGGAACAACCTTGAACTACCCCACATATGACAAAAAGCTTTACTTATTGCTGAGTACATTAGAGACGTGACAACAATACCTTTGGACAAAGGAATTCATCATTCATTTTGATCATGAGTGTTTGAAACACTTGAAGGGACAAGGTAAGTTGAACCGGTGACATGCCAAATAGGTGGAGTTTATTAATAACTTTTCATGTGAAATTAAATACAAGTAAGACAAAGAAAACATTGTGGCTGACACGCTGTCGTGAATGTATGTTCTTTCATCTATTTTGACTACTAGGATGTTAGTGAATATGTAAAGAAATTGTATATGAATGATGATGATTTTGCTAATGATTTTAATGCATGTAAGAATCCAGCTTTTAAAAAATTTATAGACTTGATGGATATTTGCTTAAAGAAAATTGTTTGTGTGTGCCATTGAGTTTTATACATGAATTGCTTATACATGAAGCACATGAGAATTAATTAATGAGGGAGTTTTGGTGTTGCTAAGACTTTAAATGTGTTGTATGAATATTTTTATTGGCCTAAAATGAAAATGCACATGCAACATATATGTGATATTACATGTAGGAAAGAAAAATCTAAAACCCAACCACATGGTTTGTATACGTTTTTGCCTGTTCCTAAGGAACCTTGGGTATATATTTCTATAGACTTCGTATTAGGTTTGCCTAAGTCGAAAAAGTAGTAGGGATTCAATATTTGTAGTTGTTGATAGGTTTTTGAAGATGACACATTTCATAACATGTTATAAAACTGATGATACAACTAATATAGTTGATGTGTTCTTTAGAGAGATAGTACAACTTCATGAGGTTCCTAGGAGTATATTTTATGATAGAGATGTTAAGTTTTTAAGATATTCTTGGAAGGTATTATGAGGAAAATTAGAAACTAAATTGTTGTTTTCTATTACTTGTTATACCCAAACAAATGAACAAACCGAAGTAATTAATAAGATCATAACCACATTTTTACGCATTGTCATACAAAAGAACTTGAAAATTTAGGAAGATTGCTTGCATTCATTGAGTTTGCTTATAATAGTGTGCATTTTACTATTAATTTTTCACAATTTGAAATTGTTTATGGTTTTTATCCTTTTGTTAATTTTTTTTTAAACAAGGTCAAAGACTAAGAGAGGGAAGAGACTCGCTACCTTTGTTTAATCCCTTGCTACTTCCAGCTATCCCTTTCTTAACACTGACATTGTTTGAAAAAAAACATTTTAAAAAAATCAACTAGTTTTTCCATTGAGTTTCATCTAGTCAATCTAGGTTACAAGTCAACCTGAGTTCTTAACCAGGTCACCTAGATCAATTCTTCCTTTCATTTTTCTTCAATCCGGAATAATCCAAGCCACAAGTTGGTCAAGATTGGGATCATCCCACCAAACTGAAGTTTTATAACTTGATGAAGACTATTTTGTGTATACAAATTTTCAACATGCTATAGTAACATAATTCATTTACTTTAAAGATATCATCTTATTTATGGCACATGAAATAAACCATCTAAGAGAAATTCACTCTTATCCTTACAAGTGAAAATTAAGAAAGAAAACAGAAGGAAAAGGAAATACAAGATAATATTTATTTGCTATGATTAACAAACCGGGAAACACCTTAATAATTAGAAATCAACTTCTACGCAGTCGATTCTTTAAATGTTGACCTTTGTATGCCACCTCGCAAAATAATTCTTCACCAGCCATTCATACTTCCTTGTGTTCATAGCGCATCCAAGAATCACTCCAATTACCAATCCACTTGCATAACCTATCACCACCACCTTCCAACCAAATTCAAGTGGATATTCCGAGCCCTCATCTTCTTTGGGGGCTGGCAAGGAGTCATCATCATTTCCACATTTTTTCGACAAAGGCTCCCCACACAATCCTGGATTCGCATCAAATGAAGTGTTGTCAAATGCTCCGAATTGGTTACCTCGTGGTATCGGACCAGAGAGAAAATTGTGAGACACACTAAACACCTCGAGGAAGGTGAGCTGTACAAGTTGGACAGGAATCTCTCCCGAGAGTTTGTTCTGAGAAAGGTCCAAAGCTTCAAGCTCTTTCAAGTTGGACAAGGATGGAGGGATACCACCACTGAGAAAGTTGTTGGAGAGATTGAGCAAATGAAGTGCTTTGAGATCTCCGAGGACCTCTGGAATTCCTCCTTCAAAACCATTACTTGAGAGATCGATAGCACTGAGACTATCTTGGATCTTCTCATATAGTCTCATCACACCTTTGTTTGTTATTATCATTGAGAATTGATATTGAATTATCATTGAATAGCCAGATATTTGGAAACTTGTGTCTACTTGCATGTAAATCAAGTGCTCATTACGGACATTTTTCATGGCAATCCAATTTCGGAAATATTCAAGTGGCAACTTACCCTTAAAACTGTTGTTGGAGAGGTCAACAATCTGTAACCTCGGAAATTCAACGTTGGTTTTAGGTATCCCAATCACACCATGGAGCCCATTAGATCTCAATATCAGAACCCTCAAATGAGGAAGAACACCCAACCAAGAAGGAAAGACATCATTTATGTTATTTTGTTCAAGATTGAGAATCTCTAGCTCGGTGCAATTGGCTAATGATTTTGGTATCTTCCCCTCCAGTTTGTTTTGACCGAAATCAACAACCCTCAATGAGCAGCCACTTGTGAATGTTTCAGGAATATCACCGCTGAAACTATTGTTGCGCAGATTCAGAACTGAAGCAGTCCTGCTTTTATTGCCCAAGCACGGCGGAAGTTTGCCGCTCAAATTGTTATTTGACAATTCAAGGACAGAAAGCGAAGTCAGATCGCATATAACATTTGGTATTTCTCCGGTTAATTTGTTGTTCCAGACTTTATATTCAAAGATTACTGGTGGTGGAATTGGAAGGGATCCTTGGAGCTTGTTCGAATAAAGTTCCAATGAGCGTAGATTCTTCCATGGAAGAACGTCAAAGGATTGCTCAAATCCAGTCAGAAGGTTGCCAGTCAGAGATAGAGCCTCGAGGGTTATGGTACTCATGTTCATAAACCATTTGGGTATGCGTCCGTCCAGTTTGTCATCGTTAAGATCTAAAAGCTCCAAATGGTTTTGATGACGCAAGAAACTGGGAAATTCACCTAGATTGTATCCACTGAACGTCAAGAGTTCAAGTTTTGGCTGAGGAATGGTAGCATTGTTGCTATTAAGCAGAGACAGATTGGTATACGATAACTGGAGTGAAACAAGGTTTCTGAACTTAAGAAGAAGGTTCAAATCCAAAGTACCACTAAAGAAATTATATGCTAGGTCAAGTTCTTCAAGATTTTGAAGCCTATAAATAGACTCAGGAATCGGACCGTGCAGTTTGTTGACACCAAGGTATAGTGAGATTAATTGGGTATGGTTTCCTATCCAAGGTGGAATTTGACCAGTCAATTTATTTCCATGAAGCCTTAAGCCGGTGAGCTGAGTCAAGTTTCTAAGGGAGGATGGAATGTTACCATATGAATTGGTTTCTGTCAAGCCTACATAATTGAGTTTGGTTAGATTACCAAGCCAATCTAAGGTACCAGATCTGAAATTGTTGAAAGAAAGCGACAGATAAGAAACTTGGAGAAGGTTGACAAATGTGGAAGGGATTTTCCCACAGAAACTGTTATGAGAAAGGTCTAGATAGCTTAGTTTCGTAAGATTACCAAGTGAAGATGGTACCACCCCTGAAAAATGACAATCACTCACGTCAAATTCTTTCAATGATTTGAGATTCCCAATGGACTCCGGTAGCTTGGCTGATATGTTCACTTTAGTGAGATGGAGCACCTCCAAGCTGGTTAATGCTTCAACTAAATGTTGCAGACCAGGCTTTTGGAGCTTCAAAGTATTCCATCCCAGATCAAGGGAAACCAACTTGGAAAGCTCTAAGATCTCTGTCGGAATCTGACCAGAAAAGCAAGACATTGAGAGATTTAGATCAAACAGCCTTGAGAGATTTCGAATCTCAGAAGGGATTTCAGAGTTGTTGAAGTCGTTGTCCGCAAGATGAAGCCTTCTGAGCTGAACAAGGTGGAAGAGGCTGCTATTAGAGTCGATGGAGCCATAAAGAAAGCTGCTACTGAGGTCAAGGCCGATCACATGACCAGAGTCCCCATCGCATTCAACACCATCCCATGAGCAGCAATCACCACTTTCTCCATCAACAATTTTCCATGATGCAACCTTAGGATAAGCAGAAGGATCAGAAGAAGCGGACTCATTAATGACAAGGCTTTCCTTGAGCTGCAACAAGGCATGACTCTCGTCATCATGGCATAGCGGCTGCATGGAGGGAGAAGAGTGACAAGCTCTAAGATGAAAAAACGAGAGTAAAAAGAGCGAAAGCATCCTCATAGTTAAGAAACGCACAGATGCTGCCATATTTTGTAGTAGATAATCTTTATTCTTCATAATAAGCAAAGAAGTGAAATAAAGCAGTTTATATAGACAAAAATATTCAGTTTATACCCGAAGACTTGGGAGCTACAGGAAGTCTTCATTGATTTGATTGAAAACAATGGAGATTTTTCATTGATGAACACCTTTCATATTAAAAATCGTTTCAAAGGAATCAAAAGGTCAATTCAAATATACTATTATTATTAAATAAGAAAATAAAAATAAAAAGTAAAGTTCGATAACCTTTCATATGCCTATTAATTTCGAAGAATGATTTAGTGAAAAACTGGGAAAATCTTACGATAACCTTTCATAGGTCCATTTCTCGTTTTTATTGAAAATCTTTTTAAAAGTTTTCAAAAAAATAAAAGGGTAAAAGGTTTTTGATTGTTTTTTTTTTTTAAATTAGTACTATTATTATCGATACTCCTATCAAAAGTATTTGATCATGAATTTTTCTTTTTAATTAGTAAAACTAATTTTTTAAAATCTCGGAACAATTAATGTATGGACTTCCTTTTCTTAATGAGTCAATTGATGCAAGAGCTTGTTTAAAAAAATAAATATTTTCCTTCATTTTTTTTCTTATTCAGTTTAAAATTTTTGTTTACATAATTTTTTTATTTTTCTATTCAATATTATTTGATTTTTCTAATTGTTTTATATTAAGGAAAGAGACCCTATACAATGTAAACACTCTTATATAGGAATAGTTATTGTATAGAATACATCCCACCATTATATTGTACACAACCCTACAAGTATAAATACAAAGGATGGCTGCTACCC
>Ga0307517_10010156_pt1 | contig 13216 bp, 18 predicted proteins | sample 23_EM_MG_FD_194515 | JGI IMG/M metagenome (GOLD analysis project Ga0307517, IMG submission 194515) | Populus trichocarpa ectomycorrhiza microbial communities from riparian zone in the Pacific Northwest, United States - 23_EM | ecosystem: Host-associated > Plants > Roots > Unclassified | place...
AGAACTTCCCCAGGAGACAGTTGGGATTCCTCTTGGCCCCCATTATCGACGGGAGGTTCATCATCACTCGGGTTGAGTGATTCTTGCAAGCCAGGGTGCCTCTGCTGGATTTCCTTGTTCCCTGATCCGATCTTGTACTCCTCAGAAGTTGGGAAATCGGGAAGAGGATTGACAGGTGCACACGTGCCGCCACGACTTATGACCTTTGTGTGGATGCGATCCGGGATCTCTTCAATTTTCTCGTACATGACGGTGCGGACATACCGCGATATCCATGCTCGGTATTCCGGGCCCTTTGAATGCAATAGGAGGATCATCTCATCGAGCGTCGAGTCGGACAACGACCTCGTAAATGCATTGACCAACCCTCGCCAATCCGGCGCTTCGACATACCTGAGCTCATCGAAGTCTAATAAGCACTTGCTGAGAAGGCATTAAGGTCACATACTGTCGATAGGCCCAGGGGGCCCGGTTCCGCCTCTGCAGCACATGAATCCCTTGTATCACCCATTCTTTGAGCTGGTTGTCATCGATGTTGTACCCCACTAAAGAATGTATCAGTTAATGTGTGCGATGCACACCTCGCCGGAAGGTACTCACGGAGGCAAAGGCAGAGACAACTACCAGTCGTTGTTAAGCTTGGCGTTGAGTGAGGAGGAAAGATTAACCTACATCCGAGCAATATATACTGATGCAACCATGGGGTACAGCTTCGATCCGTCGTGTTTGAACTGATTGTCGTCGGCGGTTTGAGGGTCGTAGGACTCACGCTGCAAATCGATGCGTCGGAGAAATTCGACTGTGGCGTTCAAAAAATGTGGGATGTAACTCGTGTTCTTGTCAAGTACGGGACGTGAATGGAGGAGGCTGATGAACCAGCTGCGAGGTAGGGTAACTCCGTGCAATGTACCATGTCCCGTCTTGAAGCGGTAAGAAAGGATAAATAAGCCACACAACCTCTCGATCGCAACGCAAAAGGGGCCAATGTCTACAGGGATGCAACTCTCAAGAACCTGTCTGCAAGCGTATAAGTTGGGATCCAGAACCCTGAGGGACTACGAGACTCGCCTCAAATACAAGGTACCAGGGATCAATGAATGGTGGAGATCACCCTGTAAAAACTGAACGAAATCCCTGACAATAAAGTGACTTTCCATTCTGGGGCCTTGCCTAGTGAGACACAACGGCCACCATTTCCAACGGTACATCCGTGTACGAGGGATATACATCCGGGCTCGCTCAGAATCGAAGTCGTATGCCATCGCACAGGCGGGCATAAACTCGGGGATAAAGGTATCGATGTACTGCAGCTGCGGAGGTTTCGTGCTAAATAAGAGCTTGTCACATCCCTGCCAGATCCATTCCCGCACGACGCTGAACCCTTCAGTTGACCCAGGTATGCTCCTAAGATCGAGTGTTGCGGTAGATCCGAGTTTTGGTGATGGGGGATGCAACACGGAGTAAAGGACGCCAATCCAGTGCCTGTTAATATTAAATCAGAATCTGGAAAAGTTCTAAAAAGTATCATACGTACAAGATCACACCCTTAGAATGGAATCCGGCCAAATTCAAAATTTGGATTTCCCTTAATATGTGATGGACGCGGCCATTGAACCAGCTAGCAGTTATCCTTTCAGGTTCAAGGTGCTGGGACTGGCAGCCCGGATTTGTGCATTCACCATTCACCACCATTCTCAGGCAGGGAATGGCCCCGAGCCTTTTTCGATAGGTATTGTTTTGTTGCTTCGCACGACGACCAATGTACTCCGGAATCTCGCAATCAAGTGTGCGCCTGAGCTCTTCGTGAGTCACGATACAGCCATCCTTTTCTTGCACACCATCTAAGGGTAAGGCCGGGTACAATAAACTGTTTGCCGGGACGAAAAATCGGTCGTCCTGACACGGCTGAAATGCAAAGACCTTTTGGCGCATAGAACCTGCCTCCAAGCAATCTTCGCGCTTCAAGCGAACTAAAAGCTCAAAATAGGCAAGATGGAGGGAAAGTCCAGCCCCATAATCGACTGTGGAAGTGCCAGGCGGAGGGAGGGAGGGAAGGAAGGCGGGATCGAGGCATAACAAGGCAGCGGCATAGTTTCCGACTTCGATGAACTTGGGCTGCAGAAAGCGAAGGGTATTGAGATCGCCTCTGTATCTTGCTCTGAACATTGCAACCTGTATTTTCAACTTTTAGCGTCATACCAAAGCAAAGTGTTGAGCGCACCTCTTGGGCTTCTTGTGCGAGCATGTCATTCCTCAGAGAGTTCGCCAAAGTCAACAATCCGGAAACTACATCTGTATCCGTCGTGGGATGGTCCGTCCCAAATGACTGATACTGCCAGAAGCCGGTCAACAAATACTCCACGGCGCGTCTTGTACGATCAGGCGTCGTCGGTTTATCAATTAAGGTCTTGATTGCATCCGTTATCTTGCCGTTGTTCGCAAGGACCTCTGCGGATTCAAAGATCATTCCCGATGTGCGGAGCAATTCCAGATGCATGTCGTCAAAACCGTAATCCTCCGCGAAAGTGATGGCTTCTTCTTGGGAAGAGAACAACTTCTGGGCTTTCCTGTGCCACGTTGTTAGGACCAAGTTATGAGGATTTTCCTTACACGACTCACTTGACATTGCCGTGCTAGGGCCACATAATTTTAGCTACCGGCTCCCTTGTAATGTGGTTTACACACCTTGAAGTAGCTCATTTGGGCGACCTTCGTCAGTTGAGTAAGGAGATTGGCTTCAATGTGTCTCCCATGCGTCTCAAGCACCTCAACCATCTCATCGAAGTAACCACCTTCTCGATAAGCGCGGGCTGCCTTCGAATACTGCTCAGCATGCATAAAACAATCTCCCGCTTCCTTGAACCTACGCCCCAGGACGAAGCAATCTGCAGCATTAGCATAATATGACAACCTTCCTTTTATTTCATGTGGCGGGGATTCATTTGCACAAACGGAGAACGCCTCCCCGGCTTCGCCAAAAGCACCTGCCCTCTTCTTCGCCCGGTCATCTGGCACCGCCCTAGCGTTCTCTCGGAGGAGAAATGCGTGACAGATGGTGACTTCTCGGGTTCTTCCAGCTCGCTGGAATGCCACTTTCGCCTGTGCGTAGCGCTTGTTGTCAAACATACTGGAACTTAGACATTAGCGCTGATTCATAACGAGGGCGTGCTACAAACTTTTTCCCTGTGTCTATCCAATCTTTCTTGTCGGATTTTGTGGCCAAGCGAGGAACCTCAGAAGTGGACCCCCAGACTTCGATTTGATTTTTTTTGTTCCAGTAGGCCTGTGTTGAACGGTCAGCAATTACTGGGACATATTATCGGACTAGGTACCTTCATCGGTTCCGCACTTTCAGAGTTGTCCAAAAACCAGAGGTTCTTTCGCGCGCGCGTGATGGCAACATAGAGGAACTTGAGCTATGCCCTGCGGTTTAGTGACTTAACGGTAAAGAATGGGGGTAGTACCTCCGTGCAAATACTCGCATGCTTGGTCTCATCGAAATCCGGTGTGGGGATGTCGGACGTTCCGTCAGAAATGCCCATCATCACCAGTCGCCACTGGTTGGCGTTTGCAGTGGAGTCATTGAAGAAGTTGTACAACAAGACCTAGATAGTGTTAAAGTCTATGACATCCTCTGCCCGACGCAACCTACATCATTGAATTCTAGGCCTTTGCTCTCATATAGTGTCCTAGAATGGAGGGTGTTATACAGACATGAGTTTACACCAGGGAGGGACTCACATGATTATGCTCCTCTCCCCTAATCTCTCCCTGAGTCGTTTTCTGGCGTCGGTGTTTCGAACAAGAATACCTGAGTTCAGCGTGATGAGCAGATTTCTTGGGCCGTAGGCGGAACCAAGGACTTACATTGGTCCGCTCCAAACTCGACTGGATCCCCCTGACCATCGCCGAAGAAGGACCTCTCGAAATCACACTATTCATGCAAACGTCAATCAGCTGATACAACCAGAGACGGATCGGAAACTAGATCACATTTCCTTGGCTGGAGAAGAAGATTGGTCGGAACCCTTCAACGGATGCCCTTTCTGGCTGCAAGATGTCGATGGAGTGTGACCAATATAGTGTTATCAGTTCGACCACAGAACGGGCACAATTCACAATCCCTCCGTGAGACCTATAATTGACAACCAGTTCGTAGGTCTTGGGATTCGTTGGTTTTGCTCCCTGTGGGAGTTCCTTCTGATGAACAGTCGGGAAGTGCGGGAAGGTTCACGGAAGTGGTCGTACCTCTACACGATACTGAAAACCTTTCAAGTCGCTGAATTTAAACGAACTCCCGATAGATATTGTCTTTAGGTAGATTAGAGGAAGTGTTTTCCATGCAACTGTCAACGCTCACTTGCGCAGTGTCACCCGCCCAGAAGAGTCCGTGTGGATTTTTGCATAATGTCCTAAGAACTGGGGAGGAAGAGGCTCAGATACTGCGAATAACAGAGTGATTGGGACACACCAAGGGTGTCTATGAGAAGGTTGTCTTGCACTTCATCGATATACCTGCACTTTCAATTAGCCCCAGTCATTAAGGCATACGTAGTCTTCATTGCACTGACAAGAAGTCAACCTTTTTCCCCTTCTGTTCTTCCCTCCAACCAACGCTACGCAACTCGCCCAGTATATGATGAGTCCTGTGGTCAAATTCAGCTATTCTCAGCTTAGGGAACACTCGGACGGAGCTGACCGATCTGCTGAATCATACTCCTGGCGCTGTCGCTTCAATCTGGTGTATCTTGTGAAAAGGTCATATACAGCCTCCTTTGTGCTCAGGGACATTCCTCGACGACCGCTGGCCAAGTAGGTCTCTCGACTTAAACACCTCTGCTCTGCGTCGACGGTATTTTCAGACCCTTTGATCACCCCCAGGATCTCGCCAAAAGCCAAAGCAGGGTCTGATTTCCAAAATATTAATGCTGTACAGGAGCTCAAGACAGTTTGTGGAAATACCTAAACCCCCTGTCGAAAAGTGGTTCCAGTAGTGTGAAAGGAAGCGTAGGTAGGTAATCAACCGATCACCACCGCATTCGGTAATAGTCGATGCACGAATGTTCATCGACATCCTGTGTCCGGCCGACATTGGGCTTGTGGGAGAGTCAGCTGGCCCAGGTGTGACCGGACTCATGGGAATGATAAATCCGTCATTGTCGTTCTCTTCCGAGGTATCGTTCTGAAGCATGAGAGAAAGCTGTACTCGGGTTTATCAGGTGCGATGATCAGGAGAGCTGATCGCCGCGTGCATACCTGTTCGTATGTTATGAACAACGGAAAATTGTCATCGGTGAGTTCGCTGAACTTTTTGGGCAGGTCCGGTCGCCATTCATCTATGTCGTCCAAGTCCAACAGTTCCATCTCCTTTTCAGCGGGGTTGTCCATTTTACGGAGTTCTTCGGGTGAGTGGGAAGCAGCCTCTACTGAAAGCATGAGCTTTGAGAAGTATTCTTCAACTTTTGTTGCGAGAACTCTTGACTGTGTAACGAAGATCTGACGGGGTTTCTCCCACATGTCCGGGAACCGTTTCCAGGCGCGTTCGATGCCGAGCATCTTGAAGAGTATCGTAGTTGTCTTCCCCGTACCACTCCGGCCAATAACGTAGCAAGATGATGTGTTCTCGATAACCTCTTGCTCCTGCGCACTGCGCCAGGCTGAGAATTTAATGCCAATATAGAGCTAAACACGCACGAGACAGCGAACACATGTGCAACTTCCTTATCCGCAAGAATGCCTTCAAGTATAAACATAAATAAGAAGATTGAACACCGGCACAATTGCCTACTGTTGAGAAGAGCCTGCTAAGGATTAGCAAGAGCATTACCCTATTAGTATACTGAGTTGCATTACCTGGGATAGAATAACAAATTTGTCAAGACTGGTAGGGATGAGTAAAGGCGCTATGAAGTGTTCTGTACGGACGTACACAAGCATTGAGTGGATCTATGTGGTAGAGGTGTCAATGTACGGGTCAGAAGTGTGATAAGCAGGATGGCTCACGTTTTTCATGTCCTCTTCGCAAACTTTGACTAGAGGCTCGACTTCTTGGACTTCTTGGACTGGTAGCTGGGGGAATGTGGCAGGGAGAATAACATTATCTCCAGTATTTAGAGGCTTGTTTCTGAAGGTACACATTGCGACATAATCCGGACCTCTGTTTTGAAGTTGTCGGCTAAGGGTATCCCAGAAATGTCCGTGGGCCATTTGGGTGTGGGTGTAGATACCAAAAATGCTGATTGCTGAATTTCATGAATAGCTGTTTACACGAAAAACCAGAGAAAAAACCTTGAATTTCACCCTAACAACGTTCATGGGAGAGAAACCATAAAGGTTGGTAAGTAACTCACCTCGCCATCAGGAGTGCAGTCAATACGGTACTGGCGAGATGTCAGCGCCCAACAAGGAAACCCACGACGTTGACTTACAACTAGCCTTGTGTCGCCGGTCATTTTGGCTTCATAAACCGGGATGATTGTTTTTGCACCGGTGAGTTTCTTCTGGTTGTCATAAGAGAAATGGCCGTGCGATAATTCCCTATTAGAACGGAGTTGGGACGTGCAGGTTACGAGCTGAGAGGATTCTGCTCACTTGATCTTCTTCACGACTATTTTGAACATAGCACCGTTTCCACGCCTGACGTCTCGCAAGTATTTTTGCGCCCTTGTCGATAGCAAAATTCGCCACTCCCCGAACCCTTCCACGTCTTCGAAGTACAAAACAGCCTTGATTGGCTGGATTATGGACTCGGTAGTAGACATCGTTTCTTCAAGCTGACGCTTAAATACATTGGATACCCGAGGTCGCCTCAGGACGAGCAAGTAGTACTGGAGCCGGGTAAGCGATTAGAGATACGCATTACGGATAGAGATAAGGCGCACTCCAAGGATACTCTGCATCTGCGTCAAGATGTCACTGAATACTGACCAGACTTCGCCCTCCGTCACCGGTACCGTAATCCCCATGCAATCGAATGGATACGGATCGGGTTTAATATGCCTCGTTAATGTGTTGGATCTTTTGCGACTGACTGGGGACAAATTTGCGCCAACTGAGGCTCTGTCTGCGAATCTTCCAAGCTCACTCAAGACCTTTAAAAACAAGTCAACCTTCCTCCGAAACTTCTTGAGTTCATTGCGGTGTTCCGCCGTTGACACCCCCTCAACGGACACTAAAGAAGAAGATAATAGTCGCACGAGTTTTATGCCCCAAGCCTCCATCAGGTTGGGTGCGATGGTGACAGGAAACTGGGAAATTGTCCACTTGGACAACCTCTCATAGGCTTCCTCATTCAAGGCTATGGGAATAGCTTAATTAATTAGACCCATGGGGACAGCAAGCATTCACAACGTACTGGAGAGTATGTACTCCAAGACGTGGGGACGACTACTGAGTCCCAGAATCATGTCCACGATCGAGGAATCGTCGTGATAGAAGACTCTTTCGATAGATCCCAGGGCAGTTTTGAGCCCGTCTGGGACAACCAACACTTCTGGTTTGAGTAGAGAAGCCTCAACGCTTTGATGAGAGGAGTGACCTGGCCCCATGTTGCTGGTATGAAACCTAGATTGGTTAACTGGCTTGATGCACGTTTTACGGGACGCCCAGCGTCCACTAAAGCACGCAATCCCATTAAGTTATTACCCAATCGGCATGCTGCCGTTCCGTCGCTGGTACCTGCTGAAAGTCTAACCTGGAGCTTATAATTAGTTTTGTTAAAATATATGCGCGTAAAAAGTTAACTTGTATTAACTTGAAGCGCAATGCTGTCCACATTATCCGCGTCCTTTTCATCAACCACTTCGAAATCTTCGGGAGGTGCAAGGTTGGTGCAAGGTGGCTGGGCTGCTTACATAAGGTCGAACAGTATAATACTCAGGCTGAGTATATGGCAGACAAGAATTCAGATCATACTTCAAGTCGTATTTTCTTTGGACGCGACGTTGGAGAATTTTCCAGAGCGGACAACGCTTGGAGGCCACACTTTTTGTTCTGTGATATTACAGGCCAATTGCAAGAGCAACTTGAACAAACTGACCATGACAAACTTGAAAGTCCGATGACACCATGATTATATATAGCATCCACATTGTAAAATTACAAATTTCCAAACCTATCAAGTTAAGGCGGTTTCAAATACAGTAGGTACTACTAAACAATGAAGGGACCGATTCGATGTTTCTCTCCCGCTTCATCATGAGTGCCAATATTGCTCACAGCAAGCAAATTGAAGCAATTCAGGGCCTGTAACCTGAACCGGTTCTCTTTTTCCAAATGATCTGAATTCAGGCTTTTGCACTCACTTCAGCTAATGTCTTCTGTACGGCCTCCAACAGCCTGGGATGAAGACCTTTGCTGCAAGCAATGATTCCATAATTTTCACCAAGAGTTCTTCCCAATCCAAAATTGAGACGTTCTCCGCGAGAGTCTGTAACGACTCCTCCAGCTTCTTCTACAATCAGTTGGCCTGGAGCGTGGTCCTATCGGATAAAAAAGTAAGAACGATAAAGGGTTGAGCAAGTCTTAGTCCTATTCACCCATATTTTCTCTCGATACCCCATTCCTGTAGGCAACCTCATGTATACCCCACCAGCGTCCTTCGACCGTGCGAGACACCCATATTTCGCTTGGCTGTCCATGCGGACGTGTGGTTTAGAAAGAGACAGATAGGATGAAACACCGGAGGATACAGAATGCGACGAATGTGACGCCTCATAAGATTCCAAGAGAAAAACGGAAGATATGGGTGTGGAGGCGGATAACCGTAGTGGGGTCGGGTTACCACCTGAGATAGTCAGCTTGAAAGTGTGAAGTCAGACCTAGAGAATTGAAACGAAAGATATGGCAAACCTGACGGGTACCGTGTCCTTTGACGGCAACGAATATGCAGCCCCGTTTGCCCTCTGGGTCGTCCTGGTCTACTGGGAGGTTTGGACATCCTATCACTGCAAGTTTTACTTCAGAGTCGATGATGAGAGAAACGCAAACGGCGTATTGGTCCCCTCGGAGGAAACCTTTTGTGCCATCGACAGGATCGATGGTCCACATTCCTGCAAAATACAAATCAGAAAGACAGACAAAAAAAGTAATGGCTAAAACTAACGTCCGTCGGGTCCACCTTCGTAATTCCCGGCATCGATCGCATCCAAGATTTCAATATCGCTCTTCTCCATCCCTGGCCCTATCCCCCAGTTCTTGCTGTCACCGAGCATAAGCTCACTCGTCAATGCGTCATTTGCAAGTTTTACAATCCGATCGCGCATATCCCGCTCGGCTTGAGTGTTAGGAGATCGTAAGGTGGACGCATCTTCCTCCCCTACGATTGGATCCTCAGGGAGAGCTGCTCGAAGAATAGAAGATATGACAGCCTGCGCTGCGTAATCGGCGACTGTAAAGATAACAACTGTCACTTTTTTTTCTACGTGAAAGGAAAATAAGACAACGAACTGGTAACAGGGGATTTGTCGTCTTTTGTGACGGTTTCACCACTAACCAAGGTAGTGAACACGGAAGATGTGAGCTGACAAGCGCGTCGGACGGCACTAACAGCGACTTGTTCCTCTATCAGATAGGCCTGAGACATACTTGTTTTTTTCCGGATGGTGGACAATGGACGGAGGACGCGGTGGACAATGCTGAGCCGCATATACCGCTGAAATGGGCCATCATCTGGTCATTCTCTTATTCCCTCCAGATCTCTTCTCTCGAAAATTTCAGGGATTGCTTGGATAGTCCGTCGGGCCATATTCCGAGCGGTTTTATGCACACAAAATAGGGAAAAAAAAGTTGGCCTTTATTTTCGGCTACTCACTGGATCTAAAGATAACTTGGAACGGACAGGTCCGCCAAGGGAACATTAACTGTATAACTCTTATGTAATAACTAGTACCTCATAAGTATTCTTTCTCATTGCGATTTCGACCCAAGTCATAAATTTTTAAAGAATCGAAGGCCACAGATGCTGTGTCCGAAAGGGCAGATGCCAAAAACGAGGCCACCTTGTGACTGGCCATGGAGCAGGAAAGCAAATAAGCATCGGACCCAATACAGAAGAAGCCGCAGTCGTAGTTTACAGATACTAATGCCCTGAAAATGTCGCCGCAGATTAGTGGTTTATTGGTAGAATTTCACCTTGCCTCCGCACGAAACCGGTTCAGGACCTCTTGAGCTAGCCAGTCTTCAATATCGTCCACCAACACTACTGCCTCTCACAGCATCGACAAAAACTCTTACCGGTAGAGTGGATAGTAGGCGGATAAAATCCGATCGTCCTTGCCTCCACCACCTCCAGTGAGTTGGACATCTCCAGACTAAACTTATTTTGCCAAAACTACCTCGAAAACCACGAGTCCAACCTCCTAAAAGAATAAACCACATCCTGATCCGAGGTTAATCTCGTCGATCACATCATAATGAGTGGAGCCTTGGTTATTTGGATGATGCTGCTACAGGCGAAAGGTTTTATGGGGCCACCTAGAAGAAAAGAAAAGGAGTAAGACTATTTAACAGCGAATCAGAAACTAGAAATATTTGATCACCTCAAGCTATCGAGTCTAGATTGTAGCAAGGATTGTAGTCACCCGGGTGTGGAGAAGCACGGACTATTAGATCCTTGATCGTCTAGAAAATCGTCCTGTCTATCATTACCTCTCCAAATCGAGTGGCAAAAGTAAACTTGAATTTCACGGGTTGGATTTTCGTCACTTGGCAAATTCCAGTTCAAAACTGGCCCACGACGTAGTGCACTACTGCAGAAATCGGTGGAGTTTAGCCGTTGACATAGTCCCAGTCAGCCCTACAAAAAATTCAGTAGAACTTCTGTCAAAGTGAGTACCCCACTTTCAGATGATCAATAGTATCGCCAGTTCGAAACCTAAACAAACGAAATGAAAAATCACGCAAAGCTGAGAAAGCTCGGCTTTCGGCGTACTATTTGTTCATTGTTTGATGACCACCTTGTCCTCTGCCTCTCAGAACTCTCTGAGTGTCATATCACGGAGGTGCAGATTTCGAAACATTTATGGATTGGTTATGATACTAACTTCACTCAACATAAGTTTCATTGTAGCAAGGTCTCCTTCAGAGCACTTCCCGTACACCAATTGTGTCGGAGTCCATCGCTCCGATTTTCAAAATGAACTTGTGCATGTACTTGTTAACAACACATTCCCTCTGACGATTCGGTATGAATTGGTAGCCGAATAAAAACACCCACTCCTTCTCACAAGCCTTCTCCTAGATATGGCGATGGTGAATTGGAACCAGGTTGCATTGGTCTCTCCCTTGCACAACGACAGTGGATGGGAATATTAGAGGGCGCACAAGTCACCATTGAAATACTACCCCACCCCCCACATTCCGAATCCGCACTTCCTATTCAAGAAATGGTTCTCGAATTCGATTTTTTGAAGCGGGGATACCAGAATCCTGAGCCTTACCTGGAAGATGACATGATCATGACCTTTACGAAAGCATATAAAGAAATTCTTATGACCCTCCATGAACCAGTCCTCTTCAAGTATCTTGGGGAGAAATTGAGAGGAAAAATCATATCGCTAATTGTAGGACTTCCTGGCTCCCCACCCTCGCTGAAGGTGGCTACCGGTATTGTTACAGAGACAACACAAATCACGTTTGTCAACGCACAGGACTCTACCATGAGGATCATCCCAAGTGCAAAACAGTTCGTTCTGTTTCCCTGTCCTTGCAGAGTCTTTCCTGACGCGTTTGTGCCAGGGATCACTCATTGGCTTTGAATCCACGGACCTTCACAGCGGAACAACTCGGGATTGGCGGCCTCGATAACCAATTCAATTATATACGACGCGTCCTTTCTTCATACGAACTACCGGGCGATTCCATCGATCAACTTGGGATTCATCACGTCAAAGGTGAGGGTGAATTGTGGATACCTTCATAGCATGTGTTGAACTGGTCTTTCGACACCAGGCATACTTCTCTATGGACCACCTGGAACGGGAAAATCTCTTCTTGCTGGACAAATCGGAAAGATGCTGGACGCTTGGGAACCAATGTCTGTCAACGGCTACGACCTCGTAGGTCAGTCAGCCAACATGACCGAGAGCTTCATGCGCAGCCTGTTTTCGGATGCAGAGAAAGAATATCAGACGAGCGGTCGTAAAAGCAGGTTACACATTATTGTTATCGATCATTTGGATGTCATCGTCAAACGAAGTGAGACCGTCGCCGACCAGCTTTTATCAAAAGTATGTTTAACCGCATATTACTCTCACAATAGTCTGTCTCATTCGTAAAGATGGACACCTCAGGCCCAAATATTCTCCTCATAGGGACGGTCAACGATCTTGGAGCCATCGACGGAGCCCTGTTGCGACCTGGACGTCTCGAAGTGCAAGTTGAGATTCCACTCCCAAACGAAAGTGAACGGTATCAGATCCTGAATATTCATACCAGTCATATGCGATCGAATGGGATAATAGATGGAGGTGTCAACTTGCAGGAAATTGCCAACTTGACGACCAACTTCTCTGGGGCTGAGATCGGTAGCTTGATTAGATGCGCAACGACTTTTGCACTCAATCGACACTATGACTTGGGGAAAATGCCAGAAGGCTCTGCAGTCCAGGGTCTTCGGGTGAAAAAGGATGACTTCGTTCATGCATTGAAAGAAATTCGTCCCGCGTTTGGAGTTTCAGCAGACGACTTGCAAAATGCCATTCAGAACGACATCATATCCTACGACGACGTTGTCACCGTGAGTATCCAACTTTACAACTTTCCTTAATGACATCTTTTCCAGGAAATCCTGAAGTCGGCCAAACTAGTCGTGGACCAGGTCCGTACCTCCACTTGGACCACTCGCTCTAGTATCCTGCTATATGGTCCTCCAGGATCGGGCAAGACCGCACTGGCTGCGTCGATTGCCCAGAAATCCGGGTATCCATTCATCAGATTCCTTTCCGCCGACAACATGGTTGGATACTCGGAGACGGAGAGAATTTCTGCAATCACAAAGTCGTTCACCGACAGCCAAAACAGCACACTTGGCCTGATTGTTGTCGACGACATCGAGCGCCTGATAGATTGGGCTCCAAAGTCTGGGACATACTCGAATTCCGTATTACAAACCTTGGTGGTGTTCTTCAAGCGGCGACCTCCAAAGGTAGCTATTGTTTGCATATCATCTTGCGTTTTCTGATCGAGAAATCCTTTTTGAAGGACCGGCGGCTTTTGG
>Ga0307517_10010157_pt1 | contig 13214 bp, 19 predicted proteins | sample 23_EM_MG_FD_194515 | JGI IMG/M metagenome (GOLD analysis project Ga0307517, IMG submission 194515) | Populus trichocarpa ectomycorrhiza microbial communities from riparian zone in the Pacific Northwest, United States - 23_EM | ecosystem: Host-associated > Plants > Roots > Unclassified | place...
GAGGTGTTGGCTTACCATATATGGGGATCGGACGCTACCCCATATTTCCTTGTGTCGCGTTTTGGATCGTCAGCAAATATCCGGGGAGTCGGGAGAATGTCTGGCCTGGTCTGCCCCCGTCTGACCCAGCAATTCCCGTCTGGCCAGATCAGTTTTCTGCCGTTTTGCTGATGCACTCTCTCATGAATGCACTTCAAAGCACTCCCCTAAAGTTTTCTCTAGTGTATTGTTGAGTAGATTGGTGCTTATTCCAAGTACAAAGGTCATCCATTATGCCTAAATCTGGTGCCCGCAGAACTGTTGAAACTTTATGTGCACAACTCAGAGTCAAACTCACGACACTGCAGAACTGGCTCGGTCTGTGTTTGCTTACTGGTGTTATGATATCATGATGTGTAATTGGCCCGGATTATAAATTCACAGCTTGATCCTTATGATCAACCAAACATGACCACACATGGTCTGTGCGCACCATCATATTAGTATATAAACCTGTCCTTAGACAACCTAATATGATATTGCTTCTTGTTCTCAACCCACATCACGAAAACAGTATTTTCATAAAGTGAGAAAGTCGCCCAAAGTGTAGAAAAGATGGGAAGATGGATGGAAAGTAAGGGTTAAGTCACCCTCTGCTGAAAAGTTTCCAAAAGCAACCAAAGTGGCCAAAGTGGCTGGGCACCCGAAAGCCTCAAACTGGATGGACTTCAGAATTGGCCCACGTAGCACACATGTGGGATCCCGCTGCTCGTCTACGTTTGACCAAGTGTGTGTCCCCCTGCCTTCTTTCCTCCAAACCACTATGATCGTGGTCTCCCACCTGTGGTACTCGGCCACTCTCCCACTTCCAACATGCCTGTGTCACCCCAACCACCTCTCCCAGCCACCGACTCAAACCACACCGTCAACCTGGACTATGCTGTCAGCAACAGGCACCGTGCACCAACCATCCACAAATAACATGCACCTCATGTGGGTGCCATGGACCATGTATGTATTCACATATTCTCTCACATTCCCCAGTGTTCCTGAGCTGACATACATCAAGGCACTACACCCAAGGCTACATGCAACCCGGAGTTTCTGCCTTCAAATAATCAAGTTCACTTGCTGCCTTGTCATACCCCCATGGTAATCTCTGGTTAGTAGCATAACCTCCCTGTAGTTAGTCGCGATACATAGCATAGTACCCTGGCAATATATTTATTTGTCCTCCTGAGGCCTGAAGTGAACTAAACTGTCCGAAAGTGGTAAAACAGGTAGCGACTTTTGTCCACTTTGGCCATCTTTGAAGAACTTTGAAAGAGCTCTAAAGTGGGCTCATCTCTTTCAAGTGCTTCAAAAGCGGCATGAAACTTTGGGAACTTTCATGCTTTTGATCACTCAAAAGTCCTCGAAAGTGATTTCTGTTTCCATGATGCACTGTTGAGCAAATATATATTCTATATATACATTGTACTCTACCTTACCTGGTAGGAGCTTGAGGGCTTTGAAGAGCGAGTAGTGGTGGTGGGTTGAGAACAAGAAGCAATTTTTCAAATTAGGGTGTCTAGGGACAGGTATATATACTAATTTGATGGTGCGCACAGACCATGTGTGGTCATGTTTGGTTGATCTTAAGGATCAAGCTGTGCGTCTATATCCGGGCCAATTACACATCGTGATATTGTAACACCGGTAAGCGAACACGGACTGAGCCGGTTCTGCAGTGTTGTGAGTTCGACTCTGACGTTGACACATATTTGTCAGGGTTGATGCCTGCTTACTATTCGCTGGGCACCAGAGGTGTAGTGTTCGAAGGGTGGTTCGGGGTGAGGGGAAGTAGAGGGGCGTGAGCGGGTCGAAGGTTAGGGGACTTGTGTCACGAATGCGTGATCTAGTTGATCAAATCAAACAGATCACTATTGAGATTCGTGACATAAAAGAGAGGAGGAAGATCAACGTTGATTCATCAAAAGTATCTAATACAATCAATGTTCACAACCACACTTTGAGTGGTCCTCTACAAGAAGGTCATGAAGAACATGACGAGGATGATGTACACTACGAGAACAGTATACGAACTGTCCATCCACAACCTCGCAGTAAGAACAACCGAACACATTATGTTCCAGCTCAATACCCAACTCCAATAGAACCCACCGCATCGCCTCCACTGCCTCCTGAACTCCATCCCTCATCACCAAGTAATGGAAATCCTGTAAAGCCTGTTTCGTCGACGACTCCTTGGTCAAAGAGGCCAAACGATCTCGAGTCTTCTGGGAACGAGGGAGACAACGTTGGTGGGGTGGTCGATCTTCTTTGTATGACATACGGGATGACTTCTGGCGGCGTGAACGACGCCGTTCCTTGTGATGATTGAAGGAAGCTGGGGGTAAAGTAGACGGAGTTGATAGAGGAGGAGGAGACGGACTCGAGCGAGGGGAGGAAAGGAGGATAGGGAGATTCATTCTCTCCCTTAAGGATAACCCCTGCATCTGCGAGATCACAGGGCTCAGGGATCGAAGACTCGGTGACGAGTTGGCAACTAGCGTAGGAGCCGATCTGTTCCGTAAGACCAGCAATAGGAACCCAGTGAGATTCCACGTAATGAGTCAATAAAGTTTGGCACATTACTGACAGCGAGTGAGACTCCTCCAACTTCTCTACCAAACCCTCGACCTTCTTACGAAGGACATGAACCACCAAACCCATACAATCCACCTGTTGTTCCAACTCCGAGATACAAGCAGCTTGAGTGTCTTGAATATTAATGGTATTCGCATGAAGTTGCCCAGCAACTATCTCATTCATGCGAAGACACAGAATTTCCGCGGAAGCTTCCAGCACAGTAGAGGGGGGATGCTGGAAGACACTCTCCCCAGCACGATAAGACAAATCAATCTAAAAACATGAGGTTAAGTTCCAAGATAAATCCTTGAACACTTCACCACATGTACCAATGGATCAGACCCATCGAAGAAGTCCACGCTATCATGACCCCACACTTCGTCTTGAGAACCCATAATGATGGGAAGAGAGAGGTTAATGTTAACCGAGGGAGCAAACATAGTGATTGATCGAGGAAGAACTTTAAGAAGAGAGGAGGAGCAGATGATTGATGGGGGGAAAGGAAAAGTGAACTGAAGAAAGAAACCAGCCTTTAGCCAATCATTAAATAGATGGTAAGAACCCTAACCCTGAAACACCGGATCTTAGGTTCCATCAAACCCTTCCATCATATATATCCAAAAGAGGCCATAATTGGAGGGGAGTTTTAGATCCGGGGATTTGTCCCTGAAACACCATCAAACTTCTCAGAAGCACAGCCCATCAATGCGCAGCCCCTTCATTACATCAAATAGAAGGATGTTCCGTTTATCAATTAGATATCAGAATATTCCAGAAGGAGTCATTTGTAGTCCCAATGACTAAGTATGAGTCACGCCTAGCCACCATTAGATGCTTCCAAGGGAAAGTAGACTTAGCCACAGAAAGTAGTAGATCATGTGACCAGGATCTGGGAGTATATAAGGACGAGCCCCTCTGGCTCTCTTTTCCCCTTATCCTCAATCTTCTCTGTAACCCACTACTCCAACTAGTAAGTTGGATACTCTCCAATAAACCGCTTTACCTCTTATACTAACATACTTAGCAGGAGTTTCCTGCTATTGTATGTTGCCACCCGCTCTCCCAAACCCCAATCTCCTCTCTCCCTTCCCACTCCCTCCAATCGAAGACATAAGACCTTATTTGTGGAGTCAATGCTTGCTGACAAGCCTCAGTGTTAACCAGACCAGAGGCCAGCTCGTGCACTGTCCCTACTATAAGCCCTTTTCTTCATTAGATTCAGGAGCCCCCTCCCCACCTTTTCTCGCCACCGCCGATCATTACTTCGAGTGGAGATCAGTTTACACTAATCAGCCCCTTGCAGTTATCACCTTCATCGTCCACCCGGCTTTCTCTCAAGAAAAGCCTCTCATCCACATCAGTCAACATCCCCTCTTCCTCTGTGAGTCTTGCGTCGTTAGCTGGTGGGACTTCCCAACTGGTCTTCTTGGAGAAGTTATCGCCTGGTTACAAACCCAAGCAGATCTCTATCCACAAGAGGAAAGCTTTTGGCTATTCTCCCACGCTCTTGCAGACTTCACCGATAAATTCTGGAAGCCGGTCTTCCCTTACAATCACAAGTCCCCTAACCTCCACCCAGATCGAGCTCCTCGACTTCCCCTCACCCCAAACCACCCATCGCTTACTACACCTCTGGTGCCCAGCAATTAGTAAGCAGGCATCCAACCCTGACAACTTGTGGTCGTAGGGGTATACTGGTTTCCAGAAATCAGCAGTGAAGTCGGCAAGAGCGTGGGTGCATAACCAAAAGCTTTCTTCTTGGTTATGTAATTCGGAAACTCCTTGCAACCAGGCAATGAGTTGTCCAGGGAGAGTGGTTGGAAAATCCCACCAACTGATGATACAAGACTCACAGTGGTAGATGGGGTGAGGGGTGATGAGGATTTGAGGAGTGTCAGTATGGTAAGCTGGGTGTACTAGAAAAAGCACTATAGCCAAAGGTTGTTGAGTATATATGGAGCGCCACTCAGAGTAGTGTTTGGCGGTAGAGAAGAAAGGAGGAGAAGGGGCTCCTTGATCTAGGGAAGAAAAGGGTCAATAGTAGGGACAGTGCACAAGTTGGCCTCTGGTCTGGTTAACACTGAGGCTTTTCAACAAGCGTTGACTCCACAAATCTAGCCTAATATCTCTGATCTCTGGGAGAGGGAAAGGGGAGAGGAAGTTGGGATTGGGGTGAGACGTGGGCAACATACACTAGCAGGGGACTCCTGCTAAGTATGTTAGTATGAAGGGGTAAAGTGATTTATTGGAGGTATCCAACTCACTGGTTGGAGTAGAGGGTTACAGAGAAGATTGAGGATAAGGGGAAAAGAGAGCTGGAGGGGCTCGTCCTTATATACTCCCATATCCTGGTCACATGATCTAGTACTTTCTGTGGCTAAGTCCTACTCTCCCTTGGGGGTGTCTAATTATGAGTCATATGGATACTTCTGGAACATTCTTATTTCCAATTGATAACCGGAACATCCTTCTGTTGTTAAGGGGAACTTCCTTTCTGATTGATGTGGGGCTATGTATTGATGGGGCTGTGTCTTCTGAGAAGTTTGATGGTGTTTCAGGGACAAATCCCCGGATCTAAAACTCCCCTCCAATTATGGACTAATTGGGGTATATTTGATGGAAGGGTTCGATGGAATCTGAGATCTGATGATTCAGGGTTAGGGCTTTCTTTTGTTATTTATACTTGCGTGATAGTTGGTTTCTTTCCTCAGTTCGCTTTTCCTTTCCCCCCATCAATCCTCTCCTCATCCCTTCTTAAAGTTCTTCCCCTCTCCACTATGTCTCCTTCCTCTGTCACTGTTACTCTTCCTGTTCCTATTGGTCAATAAGAAGAGGTCTGGGGTATGGACAACAAAGACTTCCATGACAGATCGGATGCATTGGTATGTGTGGTGAAGTGTTTGGGGATTTATCCTGAAGCTGACCTCATGTGATAGATTGATTTGTCATATCGTGCTGGGAAGAACATCTACCAGCACCCTCCCACTGAGTTCCCTCACTTGGTAGCAGAGGTATTGTGTTTGAGGATGAACAAGGAAGTTGCCAGTCAACTTCACTCCAACACCATTGCTATCCAGGATGCTCAGTGTCAGGGCCACTCTGCGCCGAGACTACTCCAGGAAACGATTCGTCAATACGAGTCACTAACCAATTCTTGAGTAGCTTGCCCTTGCTAACAGAGACAACAATGAACCACTAAAGTGGGTAGAGGTCTTCAAACTGGTAGGGGAGGTGAGGCAGGGCCTTGCACAACGCTAGACAATGGGTCGAGGAGGCAATGGATGCGCGTGATAGATGAGAGGAGGGATAGAGTAGAAGAGAGCAGATCTGAGGTCTGATTTCTTGCAGTAAGTCTCTGAGCTTGTCCAAAGAGTGTCTTCAGGCAGAGGAAATCCTGTAATAACCAAAACTCCAGAATACAAGTGCTATCTGAAGTCCTTATATACTACCAGAGTGGCCTGTGACATGTGACTGTGACGTGAGATCATAATCGGAGTAAGTGTGGGTCATGGGAAAATAAGAACAAAGGGAAATGAATCATGGGAATATTCATGACCAAGAAGAAGTGCGGAGTGTGGGAATGTCCAATAAGAAAATAGAAAGGAAAGTGACACCATTATCGTCAGGGGGACTGATGGGGGAACATGGGAACAGCCAATAGGAAAATAGGGAGAGTGGCACCACTTCTGTTGTTAAGGGAAGTGATGGCAACCGTGGTGACGTGGCCTGGTTTGGGAGAGGCGGATAAAAGGGGGCGTCCTAGGGTGCCAACTCATCATTCACTCGTCTTCCAAAACCAACAACCCTAGCTTTATTCTCCCATCTCCACATCTTCACATTACCATGCCTCGCGTCACCCAGAACACCTATCGCGTTGCTGAGGTCAACGTCTCTCGTACCAACCAGGGAAGGTACCCCCACTCTCGTGCCAACGTCATCGACCCGCACCCCAAGAACACACGTATCATAGATCGTTTAGACGGGGAGGGTAACGCCTATCTCGACAATCCCATGAACGACCTCTACAACGAGGACTTCTTGTGGGGGACATCCATCCAGACCGCTCGGCTCCAGAGTGAGCGTAGGTTTGCTCAGCCGAAGAGGGACAGGATCTTGGATCACCTAATCACCATGGGGGTTCATGACTTGGATTCGAGTAGGGAGCCAGGTATGTTGACGAGGGGGAGAGGGATTCCAACCAGTTTGAGATGCAGCACGCGTCGTCCATTGGTAGTCGGCTGTTGAGTCGGATTGACATTCTTGAAAAGGAGGTGAGGGCATCGAACATCTTTGTTGGCTTAGACGTCGATTAACCCTTTCCTTTAGGTGACTCGAGAGCGCAATGAGCGCAGGGAGATGGAGAAGGCGTTTATGGCGCAGGCTTCCAAGGTGGAGGAAGTCTTCCAGCAGAACAAGGATCTCTCCCAATGCTTGGTGGACCTTGAGAAGCTCTGGATGGAGGAGGAGAGGTTCACCATGGAGTTGCGTGGACGTGTCGAGGCCTTGCAGGTGCGCTGGTCCCTTTGGGGTGTTTGTGCCCTTATTGATGACCAATGTTCTTAGGATCAGATCTGCAAGTGTGGCTTGTCTGGAAGCAGGGAGGCTCCTATCGAGGTAACGCTGCCTTCATCTTGGAAAGTCCCAAGTGTTGACATTGCTTAGGTTCTGGATGATGAGTTGGAGTACACCTCCTATCCATCCGTGTCCGAGGAGCAGCCGGTGTTGGGCACCGAGGAGAAGGACATTGAGGTGAAGATGTTGTTGGGGTCTTCTTTGGTAAAGTAGCACTAACAAACATCTTCTAGGTTCTGGAGGTTGCCCGTTGTTCCGGGTGTACTGGGGAGTCTTCAAGTATTCCATCTCCAGCTGCCCTTCCTGTGATGGCGGAGATCCTCCCGGTTCATATCGGTCAGCGTGCTCGTCGTACTGGGCGTAGACAGCCTCTGATGGGGTGTGCTTTTCTAGGTGAGTCATCTTGGGAGCAGCGATTGGCGTCGTCGGAGGGTGGTCGACCAGGGACGTCTAGAGGACTGTCCACCAGTGACTCCTCCAAGAGTGGAGAGTCTGGGTTGTCTAGGGGAGTTACCAGAGCATGGTCCTCCTAGTAGATACGAGGTGGAGAGGGTCTTGCTAGGGTATGACGTCCTTAGGTGGTCTTCGTATGCCGAGTTCCGAGAAGCCGTGCATCTCGAGGCAGAGATGGAGTGCATGGTGGATACCCTTGTGAATACTCATCTTGTCCTTGTCAATCTCCCTGAATAGTCGAATGCAATCTTGGTGTCTTAATATAAGGTGTGAAATAAAAGAGTGTGGGGGTTTTTGAAGGTAAAAGAGTCCAAAAGATGTAGAGACAAAAGAGAAAGGAAATCCGAAAATCGTGCACAATGACACTCAGGCTGCTCGTATTTGGGAGTTGGAGAAGCAGGTGGATGGTATGGGTACTATGATTCACGCAATGCGGAAGGTGCAGGAGTCTATGGGGAAGGACCTTGAAGAATGCCAGCACCAGTCAGTAATGTGTCAAGCTTTATTGACACATTATGTGGAATCTCATTGGGTTCCTATTGGTGCTCTTTTGGAACAGATTGGGTCTTGTTCAGTCTGCGGACTCTTCCCTGCCGCTCCTAACTACTGCGACCTCCATGATGTCAATGTTGTCGCTACGAGAGCAGATGGACCTTCCAGTCACTGGGGGCAAGGGGTGGTGTCCTGGGCTGGTACATCACAAGTCCATCACAAGGACATGGACAAAGTACCAGGCAAAAACCCACCTGGTACATCCCAAGTCCATTCAGAATGTTCCCAGCCAGTTTCCCTGCAGTGTTCCTGGGTCAGGAAATGGCTGGTACATTCACAGTGTTCCAGATCATGTGACCAGGATGTCCCCATCAGGAACATCATGGGAACATCCAAAATTTTCCCAAAGAAAGTATCCAGAATTTTCCTGAGCAGTTCATTCAGAATGTTCCCAGTCCCTGGGTCAGGAAATGGCCAGTACATTTGCAGTGTTCCAGGTCATGTGACCAGGATGTTCCCATCAGGAACACTGTGGGAAAATTCACAATTTTCCCAAAGAAAGTACCCAGAATTTTCCCAAGTGGCTCATTCAGAATTTCCTTTGTCATGTTCCCAGCAGTGCAATCACAGTATTTCCAGTCAGTAAAACTCAAAATGAACCAGAACAATGGCCCCAAAAAGTTCCCAAGTGGCACATTCAGAATGTCCTTGAAATTCCACCCATGGTGAACTGCTTTTGGTAAATTTTGGGTAAACTTTGGGGAAATGCTGGGTACATTCAAAATGTCCCCAGTTTTCCAGTTTCCTTGACATGTCCTTGCAGTGTTCCCAGAGTTTACCCAAAATTTACTGAAAGCGGTTCACCATGGGCGGAATTTCAAGGACATTCTGAATGTGCCACTCGGGAACATTTCGGTGCCATCGTTCTGGTTTGTTTTGAGTTTTACTGACTGGGAACACTGTGATCGCACTGCTGGGAACATCACAAAGGAAATTCTGAATGAGCCACTTGGGGAAATTCCAGGTACTTTCTTTGAGAAAATTGTGGATTTTCCCACAGTGTTCCTGATGGGAACATCCTGGTCACATGACCTGGAACACTGCAAATGTACTGGCCATTTCCTGACCCAGGGACTGGGAACATTCTGAATGAACTGCTCAGGAAAATTCTGGATACTTTCTTTGGGAAAATTTTGGATGTTCCCATGATGTTCCTGATGGGGACATCCTGGTCACATGATCTGGAACACTGTGAATGTACCAGCCATTTCCTGACCCAGGAACACTGCAGGGAAACTGGCTGGGAACATTCTGAATGGACTTGTGATGTATCAGCCCAGGACACCACTCCTTGCCCCCAGTGAGTCCTGCTTCCCTCCCCTCACTCGAGTCCATCTCCTCCTCCTCCATCAACTTGATCTACTACTCCCCCGCCTTCCTACAAGGTACGCCAGTGTCGCCGCCAGTCTCATTCCAAGAAAGCTTTGTTTTACTCCAAGGAGGATCGCCCTCTTCATCAGCGTTGCCTTCCACGATCCCAGGAGACTCGGGACCACTTGGCGACTTTGACCAACGAAGCTTCCTTGAAGGGATCCCTTCAGGAGTTTCACTATCTGGTGATGAGGGATGGAGTTCAGGAGGCAGTGGAGGCGATGCAGTGGGTTCTCTTGGAGAGGGGCATTGAGTTGGAACACAATGTTCTGGGGTGTACGTATTGTCAGGTGCAAGATGGGCAATTTGTATACTGTCCTCGTAGTGTATACCATCCTCATCATGTTCTTCATGACCTTCTTGTAGAGGATCACTCAAAGTGTGGTTGCGAACATTGATTGTATTTTTAGTTCTCTTGAAATCAATGTTTCTTTTCCTCTTGTCTTTTATGTCACGAATCTCGATTGTTATTTGTTTGATTTGATTGACCAAATCTTGAGTTCATGACAGTTATGGGTAGTTTCTTTCTTCAGTTCGCTTTTCCTTTCCCCCCATCAATCTTCCCATCCTCCCTTCTTAAAGTTCTTCCTCTATCCACCATGTTGACTCCCAATGATTCTATCCTCCTCTCTGCTCAGAACTATCAGTATGAGGAGGTCTGGGGAATGGACAATAAGGATTTCTACGAGGGATCCAATGAGCTGGTACATGTGGTGAAGTGTTCAGGGATTTATCCTGGGTTTTAACCTCATGTTATAGATCGACTTGTCTTATCGAGCTGGTCGTTGAGTCTACCAGCAGCCTCCCACCAAATTCCCTCATTTGGTGGCTGAAGTATTGGCTTTAAGGATGAACGAAGAAGTTGCTGGTCAACTTCATTCTAACACCATTGCTATCCAGGATGCTCAGGTGGCTCACATCTGGGAGTTGGAGAAGCAGGTCGATGGTATGGGATTGGTGCTTCATGGGATGCAAAAGAAGCAAGAGAGCATGGCAACGGCTCTGGAAGAATGTCAACACCAGTCAGTAATGTGTCAAGCTTTATTGATGCATTACGTGGAGTCTCACTGGGTTCCAATTGGGAATCTTTTGGAACAGATTGGAGGCCGGTCTGTCTGTGGACTCTTCCCTCCCCAACCTCAATACTGTGACCTCCACGATGGGGAAACTCTCGCTACGGGAGCAAATGGATCTCCCTATCCTTCTTCCCTCCCATCCCTCGAGTCCGTCTCCTCCTCTTCCATCAACTCTGTCTACCACACCCCTGCCTTCTTATCATCAGCGCAAGGATCGGTGTCATTCTTGCTGCCAGAGGTTGTCCCGTTCGTCGTACAAAGAAGATCGACCACCCCGCCAACGTTGTCTCCCTCGTTCCCAGGAGACGTGGGACCGTTTGGCTTCTTTGACCAAGGAGTTGTTGATGAAACAGGCTTTACAGGATTTCCATTACTTGGTGATGAGGGATGGAGTTCAGGAGGCAGTGGAGGCAATGCAGTGGGTTCTATTGGAGAGGGGCATTGAGTTGGAACACAATGTTCTTGGGTGTACCTATTGTCAGGTACAAGATGGACAATTTGTATACTGTCCTCGTAGTGTACATCATCCTCGTCATGTCCTTCATCACCTTCTTGTGGAGGACCACTCAAAGTGTGGTTGTGAACATTGATTGTACTGTTAATAGTTTTCTTGAAATCAATGTTTCTTTTCCTCCTGTCTTTTATGTCACAAATCTCAATTGTGATTTGTTTGATTTGATCAACTAAATCTTGAGTTCGTGACAACCACTGTCACACACCAAGTCGGCTTGGGTGATTATTGATTGATAGTTGAAGTGTATTCCGCCTACCACGTATTATAATAAATTGAGATAAGATTAGATTAGATAAGATCAACTCTTATCTGATAGAGGCAAAGGTCAGGAGGATATATTCTCCTAAGCTCACAGACAGAAGGACACACCAGGACCCACTCACAGATACAAAGGCCTAGACCTGAAGGGACCCTCAACCAGTCACCCCACCATCCAAACAAAATGCAGAACACAGGAGAACAGGAGGACAAGACATATCCCCATAGAAACAGGAAGAACATTCTAGAACATCATAGAAGCCTTGGAACCCTGAAGAACCACAAGGAGCCACACAGAACATCATGGAATCCCAAGGAATGGCATGGAAACTCATGGAAGCTGACATAATCTCTTAGAATCCCATAGAACCAGACAGAACATTCTGGAACATCAAGGAACCAGAAGGATTGAGGAATTAGGTAAGCAGATGGAAGATTCTGGAAGGAGATGGAAGTAGATAGAACTAGATAGAACTTAGGAAATTCCACTGAGAAGCTTGGAATGTTCCATGACCTTCTTGACTGGATTTTTTAAATTAGCCTCTACCCCTTTTCTAAGGGTAGATCATTCCCCCCCTACCTTTGTGGCAACCTGCTCAGCAGACCCTCAATTCCCCCTATCCTCCCCATCAGCACCCACCACCTATCACCCAAACAAACACTTACACTCATTACCTTTGACCTGTGTGGCAGAAGTGGCATTCGCTTGTCATCTTATACAAACAGTTCTCCCAACATTGTATGATTGATTGTGTGAAGACCATATCTCAGGCCATCTGATTGGTTCTGTATTTGCTGGCATCCAGATCTCCGTTTACAACTGAAGCAAGAGTCTTCAGGGTGGGGAGTGTCAGACAAAACAGACAGGTGATTGTTATACGAGTGGACGTCCTCAGCAACCTTCACAACAAGTTATCCGAACCTTCTGCTATCCGTTTCCATCAATTCAAGTCACTCAAACACCACACAGCCACCAAAGCATAGTAAGCTTTGTCCCCCAAACACATTCCTTCACCACAGCTTCCCCACACAAACCCTCATCCCCATGATGAACACAGAGCGCTCCAGACCCGAACACAGCCTTCCCAGATCACAGATTCCATATGACACAGCCCCCTTGCTTCCGCACAGCCCACAGAACCCAGCAACAGTCACCCCAGCAACAGAACACTGACATATTGATCCCTTCACAGCCCCATCGAGTAACCACAGCAACAAGAACACAGCCCCCTTTACAGCCCATCAGAACACAGCCTCAACAGACACAGCCTCAACATAATCACCACAGCAACCATCCCCTTAGCAACCCCACTTCCCCTTCCATTCCTGATCATCAAACAGATCAGGAACCCATTTCCCATCAATCCCCTCCATCCCTCAGGTGTAGAACAACAAGGTTCAGACAAGGAGAGAGTGTGAAGGAAGATTTTAACTGAAGCCTTTCAAACATTACTGAAGATATCACACCCCTTCAGTGAACTCAACAGGACCACAAGACCGGACAAAGTCAATCCCGCTTACCCTGTGGAGTTGTTAGTCAAGTTCATCCAAGACTTACTGTTGAGCAAATATATATTCTATATATACATTGTACTCTACCTTACCTGGGTAAGAGCTTTGATGGCTTGAAAAGTGGACATGGTAGTAGTTGTCAGCACATTTGCTGTCATGAAGAAAACCCGTTTTAAAATTTTCATACTCAACAAAAACACAAGTCATTCAAGATATTCCAACAACCAACTCGAATATTCACACTCCCTTCACTGCCTTTCCCCTCTCCTCACAACAACACGATGCAAGAAAAGACA
>Ga0307517_10010159_pt1 | contig 13212 bp, 4 predicted proteins | sample 23_EM_MG_FD_194515 | JGI IMG/M metagenome (GOLD analysis project Ga0307517, IMG submission 194515) | Populus trichocarpa ectomycorrhiza microbial communities from riparian zone in the Pacific Northwest, United States - 23_EM | ecosystem: Host-associated > Plants > Roots > Unclassified | place...
AAATGCTTTCCACAAACACACGCCCGGAGCCATATCCATATGCCCGACTCCACAGCACTTCCCCGGAAGCTAACTAAGAACAAAGGAAATACCAGGAGAGCCTGGCGAGCAGCATTTCCAATACTATGAGAGGTGGGTAGTGTAACAGATTGGGGTCCACTGGCAGGTTTATATACTACTTGTCGACTGGTCGAAATACTAGAGCAAACCAGTAAAAATGTTGTATGCTAGATTAGTCAGTAAAGGCTTGGCCTTGTATAAACACAGGATTGGTTTGAAATGGCAGTTTGGTTCTTAGACCTTTCCTTTTCTTTCTTTCTTTCCTTCTTTCTTTCTTAGTTTGTATCTTTTGTATCTAAACACCCAAAAGTTATACACTCCTGCTCTATTATTACCTTGTCCCATTCCCATCAACTCCTGCCTTGCGGCTCCTGCTCCCTTTGGTCAATACTACCCGATTATATACCCCTCAATCCACCTTATTACATTTTCATAGCTATTGAAAATAAAGAATTAGATAGAACTACTTATTTCGCCCTCACTTCTGCACAGCTAGCTATAAGGTCTTACTTTCCTGACATCTCTGTACCTGAACAATAAATGCAATATCTGCAGATATTTGTCATTTTCCCACTAGCTACCTATAACTCAAGCATTATGGCACAATTCTTAGATATTGTCCATTGCTAAACAAACTAACTCTTTATTCCATTCTACTAGGATTTTGAGATATTGCAGTTATACCTCTCCTTATTCCTGTCAATATAATATCTGACTCACTGGTATTACTGGTCAATGGCAGAACAGTATTAAAATTTCTTGAGTTCCAAGGAATCAATTGATGTGATGGAGTCCACCTTGAGGAGAAGATAGTGATTTTGAATAGCTCAATCAGAGGAAGAGATTTCCTACAATAGGTGACTAGCTTTGATTGTTTGCTTTTAGGAACAGATAATAGAAAGTTTGGCTTAAGGTGCACACATTGTCTTCCAATATATAAGATTATTGAAAGAGTTGTTTTCCCGACTACTACCCAGATTACTTTCTGTGTTCATATCAAATTTCAATATATTATCGATTATCCGCAATCCAATGCTATTATCCAACGATCAAGGGCTTACTTAGTCAAGCTGAAAGATCGTCTTTCTACCTTTGAACAATTGTCAAATAATAAGGTGGTAGAAATAAAAAATAGATTAGCAATTAGACATGGGGGGAACATGGTAGGAAAATTAGTGGCCATGAAGGTACACAAATCCAATATTCTTACTGGACAGAACCAGCTCTATTATTAATAGGAAATATCAAAATTTTGATGTTCTAATATGCTAGTTGGACTATTGTCTAGGTTGGATCGAACCATATTCTAAGGAAATGAATCCAGGTTAGTACTTTTTTATTTTCCTTAAATCATAATAACAAATTACTATTAAAACCGAATAAAGGAAAATTAATCGAAGTTTACCTCTCTTGATTCGAATCAAACGAGTTTTGCTTCATAGAGTTTAAAGTCCTGTATAATACTATTTAAATTAAGAAGAACAATAGTACAAATACAAGGTAGAGTTAAACATTTTAGTGAGATGATTAAGAAGAATAGGTCTCTTAAAAAGGAAGTAACTGTTATATAATAGAATACAGGAGGAAATAGAAACATGTTTGAACATAAGAGAGACTCAGAATACATGGTTGGTAAAAGAGATTAGCTCTCACAAGCTCTTCATTTAGTAAAATCTAAGGATGAACCTATGGTTCTGAAGAAGGTTGTAAGGATAGTATAATGGATGAGTCGGAAGATGGATTGCTACCAGACCAAAGAGCAAAGTGAAGGCCACAGTGCAAATGATAAAAAATGATCTCCAGTAAAATCAAGCGGTTGGACTTAATATTACTAAACCTGCAAGGTTTTTTTAATTAGTTCTTTCAAGAATAGTTGATCATCAGAACTTGAATAGGGTTTCTTCCAGATTGGTTATGTAGAAGAATCTAAAGCAAGCAGACCCTAGTGAATTATTTAGACATAATACAAATACCCTGCTGAGCTCAGGACTATTCTACCCACCCGCCTAGAGTTGCTATACACCTCAAGGCACTTAGAATACTGAGATATTAAGTATGTCCACAAAGATAAGCTACTCCCACTAATGTCTCGAATGACATCTGTATGAGTGAAAGGTTCTTCCTATCAGTTGCCTGTCAGAGCAACTGTGATGCCAAATGTAGAAATAGTATCCAGCAGGACTTACATGCCTAGTGGCAACTTCATCTATACAAGCTACACAATCTATTTGCTTATCCACTGGGATAACTAAGCCTCAAAAGAAGACAACTTGGATACATGAAGACAGGCCTCTTGTTAAAGAAGTCTGGTTGCTTGAGTGCGGGTGTGTGATGGATAGCGAACCACACAGAACCCTCTCACTAGTGTTACGGGGTAGCTAACATGGTAGAATTCCGAGCTAACTAGGCCAAGGATATTGGAGACAACGGATTAATAGTCAGGAAGGCTCGCAAGTAAAGGTAATGTTATAAAGTATAGTCAAATATCAAAGAGTTAAATTATAACTTACTAACTTGTAATATTGTTAAGGTCTCTTCTCCGTTACTTGATGATTGTTCAACCATCAGGGGAGAGGCCTACTATCTATACTAATGTTTATGCTACTTCGACTTTTTTAGTTAAGAAGTATCTTCTCATCAATTCAGTTCGTCAGAACACAGTGCGAACACCATTTGATCCTGAAAACTTGCCCAGCTCAACTCAGAGAATCTCCTGAAGAGCAATTTTACCTGATGGTGTCCCCACTCTACCAGTAGACACTCTTTGATCTCTTTATCATGATAGGCTATATATGAATATGCGGTCTAAATGCCTACATACTAATAGTAATATGGAATATGGAGTGATCAGTTCCGATATCCAGCGATCAAAGCAATATGCAGTTAATGTATATGCAACTAGAAAATGAGAGGAGTAGTATTCTCTAGATATCGTTCCAACTAGTTAAACATATCTTGAAACATGCTCTTGTCCCGTATTCCCAGTTGGCTTCAAGATGCCTCTGTGAAGCTCATAACTTTGAGTCCATCGGTTCGGACAACTGGTCATCCTATGAAGCCATATACCTCGCTATTTCAATATTAGGTAAGCTATTTCCGCTAGGGTAATAGTTTGTAAACTCAGTTTATAAGTTGTTAATTTCGAACGGATTGCACTTAATGCCAGTGTTTTATAATGATTATTTTTGGAACATACCAGGATTCAAAGTCAAGACCTCATTTTTGGTGATAAATAGTTAATTTGACTATTAGCCAATGGTCTGACACCCGTTAAGTTTTATAATACTTTTCAAACAAGATATTGCCCTAAGGGACTTTCTCAAGTAACGGGTTTTTGCATCCTTCTACTTTATTCGGTCAGACTGCAAACCACCTTTTCAGCCTGTACAGGATGCACTCAGGAAGAACCAGCAAGCTCTGGATGCGAACTTATTCTTTCTGCTAATGCAGTGAATCCCGATAGATATTTTCTCTATGATAGGCAGGTTGGTCGGCCACTGACATGCTACTGATAGGAGAGAGTTTTTCCTCATGCAGATATAGTTGGAGAGACATTACTGGAAGCACTTCCTATTTCTGGAGATAGTGAATATCCGCACAGTTTAACTGCCTCTGGGTCTAATACAACTCTAGGCAGGTGAGTTGGATAGCCCTGAGCTGAGCAAGATGCTTGTGAAAGGTCAGAATGGTTGATGGGTGCCGTCTGGCTTTACCTTATTCTACGTAACTAAAGAGAGAGACACCCTATTCTGATAACCAATGATCCTCGAGAGAACTTATTGAGTGAAGCCTTCAGGCTTAACAATATTCAGTTTTGCTGCTTGATTCTACTAGGAATTATCTTTATCTTTATTTTGATCCTTACTTCTACTTGGAGCCTTCAGTCCTGTCGCAATGTCACTGGCAGGATCCCTCTTGCTATAGAGTACCCCTGTTACTGGTGAGTCCTTCTGATAACACAGGCAGGAGACATGAAAACCCCTATATACCAGCAGAGACGACCTTGCACCCAGCCACAAACATCAAGCCACATGATCAGAAGAGCAGTGTGGCTAGGAAGACAGACCGTCAGAGGCTTGGCAGTGGTGTTGAAGCAGTAGGGTGCTAGCTGACGTAACGGATATCTGGTAGGGTGGGAGAGAATGTAACGATGAGAGGTGCACACGTGACCGACCGAAATGTGATCATGACTTTTGTCAATACCAACTATACCTAAACATTTCCCACAATGAGGTTCAATACCTGGAAGCAGAGCCATCAGGGCAACTACTTTACCGATAACCTAAAGCGAGCAGCTGTATGCCAACGGGTTGCGACTGTGCCCGACCATTGCAAGTGCTCAGCAAGGGCTACGAAGTGAGTGCGAGGAGGAGGATAAATTAGTAACCGTAACTCCCTGGACAATGGCTGCGCATAGAGAGTGCTATCAGGAATGGTTAGAGAGGAGAGACTGATGGGAGGAGCTTCACCCTTCTGGGCAACATGCCAATCAGAAAAGGGGAGAGGGAACCAACCAACGATGATTTCTCATGATATTGAGATTTTAATTGAAGGAGGTGTAGAGGAGATGGTTCATGGCCTATCTCTCAGGCTTGAAGGCCTGCCTTACATAGGCATCCTCACACCTCCAACTTTGGTGACTCATCACCTGATTTTATATACCTTCTATTACTGATAAGTGAGTCATAGCACAAGCTCTGTCAGATGACTTATATGAGTCACATGCCTAAAACCTATGACTCAGAATGTGAGTCATGTGCTAAAGTCATTACCCCATTTGACTTACAATTGTGAGTAACTAAACAATCATCCAATTATAATGTAAGGATACCTCATTGCTATTGCCTAGTTATGTCCGACTCAGATACTATGAGCCAACTTAACTCTATAGCATGAAACACAAACTGAGGATGACTAATAACTGATTAGTCATGTGAAAACAAATTAGCTAAGTCAAAATTTGTGACAGTTATGTAAAATCTGCATTGCTTAGTGACAATTTAAGACAACTTCTTATATAACCACCTATGTCTCCCGTCAAATTTCACCCTTGCTCCCTCTTTTCTTCTCCCTTCTTTTCAAGTTTTTCAGTGTTTTCTTTTTCTTTTTCTTTTTCTTCCCTCTCCTTTTCTCTTAATCCCTTTCTTCTTTACATCAAGAAATATAATATGACTACATTCATTTGTAGCCGCCCCCTTTACCCAATTCACTTGCGATTTTCTTGCCCACCAATCTGCAAGTCCCTCTCCACGGTTTCCCCTTCACACGCTATACCTTTTCCATTATTCCTATTTGTCATCCCTTGAAAAACAGCGAGTCCATTATGGCAGGAGTTGAGAGATAAATGTAAAGAGAGTCAAAGAGATGCTAAAGACAACAGGCAGAATCTACTGGAACATCTTAACACCTTTGAGAGTCCAATAGTATGCACTCCTCTCTCTTGCCGAATGCACTACAGAAAATGAGCACCTATATAAAGTAATTTTTGTTGTGACTACAGAAATTGGAACAGAGAAGAAGATCATATCAAAAGGGAAGAAGACACGCTAGAACATGATTAGTAAGAAGGAACTTACTATACCCAATAATGATGGAAAGTTTATAATAAGTAAGAAGCCTAGAACCACTCTGGCAACTACTTTCTATATACTCAAATATGATGATAATGTGTTAAAAGGCAATATTGCAAGGTGTGAAAATAGATTGATATCTTGGAACCAGAAAGTCTTTGGAGTAACAAGATATTAGCTCTTTTTAAGATTGAGTGAGAACTATTGGTAACTCCTGCAAAACCTATTAGCTTATTGGAAATTTCTTGATAAGTACTTTCAAGTATGATAAATGCAAAACTGGTAATATCAATAATTTTGCCAATATCTCAATAGTTAGTGGCTAGGCATATAGCAGATATACAATTATAAATGGTCAGTGATCTAGGCATCTAATCGAAAGTATGACAAACCAGCCTTTCAGAATGACATTTGAAGATTTATTGATCTTTTTAAAAAGTCAATCTAGAATCCAGGATATTCAAAAGCCTGTTAAATCCTAGTAAATCGGTTGTAAAGGAAATTTCTTAATTCTGAAGATCACAAGGTTTTTGAAGTGGATTTTGTGAACCTGGAGCAAGTTCCCTCATATACACCTCAAGTTAGTAATTATCCATGTATAACAAGTATTGCGTGCTGTGATCTCTTTGTCGTACGGCCTTATGGAGGTTTTACTTTGTTTTTCCTATCTCCTTATGATCGAAGTACTTGATCTTTTTACAAAATACTGGCACACTCGCTTGTTCATCTTCAAAGCTCCCTCCTCAAGTTGCCTTATCTTTCTTTAAAATTCTTAGCTGCTAGCTAAATACTTGTAGACACTGCTGAACCCATTATAAGAAGATGCTCCTGCTCTTTTACACATGCAGTGTATAAAAAATATTACCAAATTTGGCCGAGTAAAATGAAATATTATTTTTACACAACCCTTATGGTCTATACAATTTCCCCTTTCCAAAAGATCAAAAACCAGTAACTACCAAGCTCTGCCTGACATGTACCTCTATTCCAAGAGTCCGAGCACCCTTGACAGTGTCCAACTCTCACCCATTTTTGGAATCTTCATATAACTATCATGAATATACCCTGGATCCCACACAGTAATACCATAGTCAGTAGTACTAGAACTATCCACTTCCACTCGAACTGGCCCGCTCACAGGTGCAACCTCTGCTCTCCTGCCACCGCCACCTCATCTTAGTCTTCAGAAGCATACAAAGGGGTGGTTTATCATATTGCAGAAGTACTGTATTTACTCTGTCGATTTGCTAGCTCTAAAGCCTGGCATATTATGAGAGTGGGTTTGAGTGAAGTCTGACTAGCATAGTCGGGTGGTGGAGAGTGATCCCAAAATTTGGTTACTGATTTATGCAATCTAAAAAAACAACCTCAAGCCGCCTGTAGTTAAAGATAAAAGTTGGACAATCTCTGAAGAAAGTAATGAGTAGTTATAGAGGTATTGTAACTCTCATATAAGACAAAGCCTAATGCTCTGAAGAAACTATCATGACTCTGTCAAATACGAAGACTGTTGCCAAATTAGGAAGAGACTAAAAGAAGGATATAGATAGTCCTAGAAAAATAGAAATATAAGTTGTATTCTCAACAGTAGATGTGGAAAGTTAGTTTGAGAACAGAGTATTCATACAATATTGCATATCATTTTTACCTTTAATAATACCTTTAGCTTGAACCCAAAAACTATGCTAAGGACCAAAGCCAAAGCCAATTGGTAAGAGAATCCTGTGAGACTGAGACAAAAATCCAATGTCTGTCCAAAGCATCCTTATTGCAAAAGCACCCGATTCAGGTATTGACTTTTTTTGAGCCTTACTGAATTCGCCTTTCAGAATGAGGCAAGTTCAGCCCACTCATCCAGCAAGAAGCCAGCACGCTCTATAAAATTCCCCAAAAAACTATTAGCAAATGGGTTAAGAAAGAGAAGATTTAGACCATAGGGGGGGATCCAAGCACCAGCAGGAGAGGGAGAGTATGACCTGGGCCAGGATAATCGATGCTAATGGTCAGAGTTGAAGGAAAGTATTTATAGTAAGTGTATAAAGTAGTTGAAGGATAAAAGAGTTATAAAGTGAGGGCAGTTTTGAGTTGAGAGGGGTTTTCGATTTCGCCAACTATATCACGACCTTGATCCTCCCATATTCTGGTTCAGCGATGGCCTTTTTTTCCGGTTACTAGACCATGATGGGATTACTTTACGCTGTATCACCAAAAAAGCTTTGTAGTTTCCTGCAGAATACCAGGCCTGAGCCCTGAATCCGCAATGCTTAATTGTAGAAACTAACAGCCGCGAACCACTATCTTTTTTCAATTAATGCTTCACACCCTGTCCAATTGTAATGGGGGCACTCTATAGAAAGACAGATCCTAAGATTGCTACCACACAGAAGACTCAAAGTAGAAGTAAGGATCAAAATGATAAAAGATAATTTTAAGTAGAATCAAGCAGTTAAACTGAATATCATTGTAGTGGAAGCACGCTGTAGGAAGACAGATCCTAAGATTTCGACCACACCAAAGACTCAAAAGGAGAAGTAAGAATCAAATAATAACAGATAATTCAAAGTAGAATCAAGCAGCCAAACTTAATATGGTTATTCCTGAAAGCTTTACTCAATAACTTCTCTTAAGGATCATTGGTTATCAGAATAGGCTGTCTCTCACTTTAGTTAGTAAGTAGAATATTATAATGTCAAAGGATACCTGTCAACTATTCTAACCTTTTGCAAGCACCTGGCTCAGGTCAGGGCTGTTGAACTTACCTGCCTAAAGTGAGCTAACACTCCGAGGCAGTCAGACAGCGTGGATATTAACTATCTTGACAAATAGGAAGTGCTTCCCGTAATGTCTCTCCAACTACATCAGCATGAGCGAAAACCCTGTCTTATTGGTAGCATGTTAGTGGCCGACCAATATGCCCACTGTGGAGATAATATGCATTGAGCCTAACTGGCCCAGTGGTGGTTTCCTCTATACAAGCTACGCAGTCTATCGGCAAATCTACATGTCTATACTAAGCTTCTAAACCTGACTGCATTCTCCCAGAATAAGAAATCTCCGGCTCGTTGACTGTATGGGTGCTACCCACAGCCAACCATACAGGACCCTCTCAAATTGTAACAAGACTCACACTACTAGAGGCCACTAATGTCCCATGATAATGCTACAGTTCACGGGGTAGCCTGAGAGTGGCATTGGGGTGGTTGTCCTGGAAGCCTTGCAGCTTCCCTGGTCAGCCCCAAGCCCTTTACTGTTAACCATACTACTACCCGTAGGTCAAAGTATGCCCGTAGGTAGTTCCCAGACATTATCCAAGTGGCACTCCAGGATGCGGTAAATCTCACACCTCTTATATCTGCTGCGAACAGCTTCTGGTCTGATGGACGGCGACAACTCATCCAGCGTTGTGGGAGTGTTCCTATGGATCTCCCCTTACTAGGAAGTGCATAACTACAGAACCATACAGTGCTATCGTACCATACCAATGCTGGGGCCGGAGAGGGGTGTTTGGAATATCCCCTCAATGTTACAGGAGGGAACCACTCCTGCCCTGTCAGTAGCCTATTTTATACCACATGAAGTGGTTCTATCAACATTTAAGAGCTCCACAATAGTTGGATGACTTTCCCCTAAGTCCGCAGATGACGTTGTTGGTAAAGGTAGGGTAACTGGAATCCCTCAGTAGGGTAACTGGGTCCCCAAGGTTGGGTAATCATGTTTCCAAAATAGAGTAAGTTCACACCTTCAGACCTTTATTGCCATCGAGTGTCCGTGCGATCACATATAATCTTGCTCCTGAGACCCCTCCAATATTTACTATGTGTCTCTCACTTTCCGTAAACATGCTCTTCGAAGGTTAGCCTTTCTAACCCATGTTACCAAGTTACTTTGTAGATACTTGTACCAACTCATGTCTATGGGTGGTATTTTAAGTATCCTGGGCTAGTCTCACTCTGGTTACCTCTAGGTATTCCATCTAGGCTTGAGTGTAGTCCACTGTAGGTATCCATCTAGAGGGTCGCTAAAATCATTAAGTCTCAAAAGTTCACCGAATAGGTTCTCTGCAGGATTGTTGGTTATCAGAATAGGGTGTCTCTCGCTTTAGTTAAGTAAAATAATCTAAAGCCTGTAGACACCCATCAACCATTCTGACATGTCGCGAGTACCCTGCTCTGCTCAGGACTGTCCAACTCAGGTGCCTAGAATGGGTTCTTACTCAGAGGCAATTCTTTCCGTTGGATATTTACTATCTCCACAAATAGCAAGTGCTCGCAGTGATCCCTCTCTAGCTACATCTACATTGGCGAAAGCTCTTGCCTATCAGTAGCATGTCAGTAGCTGACTGACATGCCCACGGTTAAGATACTATCTATTGGGACTCACTGGCCTAGTGGCTGTTTCATCTATACAAGTAACACAGTCCATTGGTAAATCTACTTGGCTATACCATGCTTCTCAACGTGACAGCATACTCCCATGTTAAGAAATCTCCAGTTGTTTGACTGCATGGGTACTACCCATAGCCAACCATAGGGACCCTTTTAATTTGTAACAAGACTTACACCTCTAGAGTCTACCAATAATCTAAGGTAATCCTACAGTTCACAGGGTAGCCTGGGACTGGTATTGGAGTAGTTGTTCTGAAAGCCTCTCAGCCTCCCCAGTCAGCCCCAAGCAGGCCACAGTTAACCATACTACTACCCGGAGCTCAAAGTATACCCGTAGGCTGTTCCCAGGCATTCTCCAGGTAGCACCCCAGGTGGCAGTCAGCCTTTTTTTATTTTTTATTTTTTTTTTTATATTATATATTCGTTGTTAAGGTACAAGAAATGGCATAGAGCGCTAGCTATGGCGAAAACAAAACCCAAAAACCAAAACAAACAAACAAAGGAAATATCCGGCACCAAAAAGCTCTTCAACTGGGGTCCGTACCGGTCCCAGGCCCACATACGGGCACGAAATTAAAACAAGTAAGCCAAAGGAAACCCTCCCCTGAATCAGCGGATAGCATGAAAAACACAAATATAAACCTAGCTCTCCTGAGACGACATAAAGTAACCAAAGGAGACTACATTAGATGACTGGGAAGAAATACAACCAGCGGAGGAAGACGGGCGGGAAAACATGCCCAGGGGGAAGGCTGTAGCCGTAGACTTGATGAAGCGGGCAAGGGCGCCCAGGAGGGCGGCTGAGGACCAGACGGGGGCGTCGGGGCTAATGTCAAGAACCCCCTGAAGGTGGCGGGTCCTGGCGGGCTCCTTGGCCCAGCAGCCGAGGATGGCGTGCTCAAACGTCTCGGGGGCGCTCAAGCAACTCGGGCAGGTGGTGGGGGCGTCGCTGTCCCAGGAGGGGTGGGCGCAGAGGTAGCTCTTCCCAGATCTCATCTGGTGGAGTCGGCCCGCAGTGCACTTGTCTAGGCCCATGAATGGGTGGGGCTTTAGCGAGGGTTGGTATGGGTATCTGGCCGGATCTGGTGCGGCCTTGTCCCATTCTTCCATGAGGAGGTTCTTGCACTTAAGCTTAAGTTGGGATAGGAGCGGCCCGGGGGGGGCTCGGGATAGAACTCGCTGAGCAAGTGTTGAGAGGTGACAGGGAGGGCATCAAGCCTATTGGAACCCAGGAGAAATAACATTGAATGTGGGAGGGCGTCGAGGGGGAGGTGGGCCCTGTTCTTCGAGGGCTGTCTAGGCTGTATCCACAGGAGGGGTAGACGACTGCCCGCATTCTTCGCGCTTAGGGCCCTGTGGTCTGGTGAGTGGCGGTCAAGGGAAGGAGTCTGTACCGAGGGGGGAAGCATTGGGGCTGCGGAGTTGATCGCCGGGGGAGAGCATAGTACCCTAAGGTGTGCCAGTCGGCGTTTATACGTAAGGAGAATTTCGAGTGGTGGGAGGCAGGCCTCGATGGCTAGGATGTCGGTGGGGGTGCTCATGAAGCAATTAGTCGCCCATCTCTGGACCTTGTGCCAGAATGCGGAGAGCTTCCTGGTCATGTGGACTGTGGGTAAGAAGGCGTCCTCGCCATAGCTGAGGATGGGAAAGAGGGGTGAGGAAGCCAGCCTGTGGGAGAGGAAAGGGGGGAGGCCAATCCCTGGAGGGGATAGTCGCTTGACCGCCACGAAGGGCGCCTGGGCTTTGGCTAGACTTTTGACGAAGTGGGGGGCAGTGGAGATCGAGGGTGTGAACCAGTAGCCTAGCCACCTAACCTCATTCTTGGGCGCGAACACCGACCCATCCAGGTGGATCGGAGCATTGGAGATGGGGTCTCTATCCCTGTTTGTACGCCAGTGCATAAGCTCCGTCTTGGGGACCGAAAAGCCCACGCCCAGCCTGGCCCCTCTGGCCTTCAGCCTGGCGTACAGCTTCTGTAGGATCTGGATGTTGCGCCGATATGACGCAGAGGATACGGTCAGACCGAGGTCGTCCACGTAGGAGAGGGAGAGACCCTGGGGGATCTCGCAGTGAAGGCGGGAAATGTAAATAACAAACAAGGGCGGGGAGACTGGGGAGCCTTGGGGCGTGCCTACCGCAACTGGGGCCAAAACCTTGGGGGATCCCTGGTACAAGAGCCGGCACGACCTGCCAGACAGAAATGACTTGGTTCAAGACACAAGGTACAGGTTGACCCCTTTGGCTCTAAGCATGCCGCAGAGGGTGGGTTTACATTGTCCAAGCCCCACTTTATGTCCAGAAAAAGTGTGGAGACTTTCTTTCCAGCCATCTGAAGTGTCCTCACTTCGTGGGTAAGGGTGGTGACTGCGTCCGAGGCCGAAAGGCCAGCTAGCGAGCCGCATTGGTGGGGGTTGAGAAGGCCAGTTGCCCAGGCCACGCAGGAGAGGCTTGAGTTCATTATCCTTGCGAGGATTTTTGAGAAGGTCTGGAGTAAGACTATGACGCAGAAAGATGAGGGGGAGTCATATGAGGGCTTCCCGGGCTTGTCGAGCACAATGCCATCGGCCCTTTTGAGGGTGAGGGGGTGGGATCCGTAGACTACCAAAGGGGCGAGAAGGTCATGGATGAGCTGAGGGGCCACGCGGTGCACCCTTTTCGATACCGAATTGGGGATCGCATCAGGGCCTGGGGCCGACGATGGGGCGGAGCTGGCAAGGGCCCTGCTGACCTCGTCCGCTGCCAGAGGGAGGCATTCTGTGAACGGAAGCAGCATAGTATCAGTAAACTCGGCTGGTGCTCCGGGGAAGAAGTGGTCAAGGAGCCCCTTGTTGAGTTCAGGTGGTGTAGAGGCGCCCGGGAGCTCAGGGAATCGGGGGGGAGGGCGTCCCACAGCGAACCTCTTGCCCATCCAGACAGTCTGGGGGGTCGCTGAGGCTAGGAAGGAGGACCAGTGGTCCCCCTTCGCCTTCTTGATGGCTTTGAAATAGGCAGATCTCGCCGCCCTTGCGGAGGCGAGGAGGGCGGCATCGAAATAGTCTCGTTTCGAGGAGCAGAGAGCGGAGTAGTAGGCTGTCACAAATCGTGACTAAGCAAGGCAGATTTCACATGACTCATACTTGCGAGTCATAAGGTATGTTGGATTTTACACTATGACGTTACTTGACTCATAGTTCTCACATGACTATGCACTTGCGAGT
>Ga0307517_10010160_pt1 | contig 13212 bp, 16 predicted proteins | sample 23_EM_MG_FD_194515 | JGI IMG/M metagenome (GOLD analysis project Ga0307517, IMG submission 194515) | Populus trichocarpa ectomycorrhiza microbial communities from riparian zone in the Pacific Northwest, United States - 23_EM | ecosystem: Host-associated > Plants > Roots > Unclassified | place...
TAGACCTCGCCTTTGCAAACCCCCCCCTACTTCCCCTAATTATGAGCTGGGAAGCCTCCCTCCCCTCGACAGGCTCCGACCATATTCCGATAACAATCACCCTCGCCACACCCTCCTTGAACCGAAACCCCCCGCGCCCGCGCTGGGCAGACACAGACTGGGAAGCCTTGGACCCGGTCATCAAGGGTTTCAAGGTCCCAGCCGCGCCACTATGCCCCACCCCCCCGCAACTGGACGAATGGATGTCAGAGTCACTGAACCGTTTGGTAGCTCTCCTCAAGGGACACACGCCAGTGTCCAGGCCCTCCCATCACTCCAAACCCTGGTGGACCCCCTACCTGTCCATCCTCCGCCGTGAATATCACAAGGCCGCGAGAACGGCCAGAAAACACGACACCCCACACATGCGGGAAGTCGCCGGCACCTCCAAGATGGGGTATTTTCAGGCGATAAAGGCCGCTAAAAACAAACACTGGTCCTCCTTCTTGTTGACCGCCACCCCCCAGAGCCTTTGAACGGCTAAGAGGTTCGCCTACGGGCGTGCCCAGCCGTGCTTCCCCTCCCTCCCGGGGGCAGAGACCCCTCAACAAATGAACAACGTCCTTCTGGACCACTTCTTCCCCCCCAAAGAACCCTTCTCCCCGCCGCCTAGGCTCAGGCCAAACAGGTCAGCACCCCCCCTAACGACAGACGAGATAGCCACGGCTCTCTCCAAGTGCTCCCCAACCTCGGCTCCAGGTCCGGACGGGATACCCTACTCTACCTGGAAGCAGGTCAACAAGATCAACCCCTCAATCCTCCTGCACATACTCGCCCCCCTGGTTCTCATCGGGTACCACCCCGCGTCGCTGAAAGGCTCGAATGGTGTGGTACTCGACAAGCTAGGAAAACCCTCCTACGAGTCACCCTCCTGGTTCAGAATAATCGTCCTGATCCGCACAATCTCAAAGATCCTCGAAAGGATTATAGCAGCCCGCCTACTTGCGGCAGCCCGGCTCAGAGAGCTGTTGCACCCTAACCAATGCGGTTCGCTCCCTGGACTCAGTACCTACGACGCGTGCCTTACCCTCACCAACGACGTCAGGACACTACAGAGGCCACGTCTCAAGGTCTCCTCCCTGTTTTTGGACATAAAAGCAGGGTTCGATAACGTCGACAACAACACTTTGGCCCGAATCCTGAGGGAGGGCGGGATACCCCCTTACCTGGTTTCCTGGGTTTCGTCATTTCTAGGTGAACGGAGGTGCACCCTAGTTTTTCAAGAGGCACCAGGAACACCATCCCCAGTCAACGTCGGCGCCCCCTAGGGTTCACCGATCTCTCCACTCCTCTTTCTTCTCTACGTCGCGGCACTTCATTTCGGGATCCCTCGGGGTCTGATGATCTCGTATGTGGACGACTTCGCCCTCACAGTGGCCTCCCTTTCCTACCGTGGTAACATCCGCAGACTCCAGGACCTGTTCGACAGGCTAGAAAGAAGGGCGTCCCACTTAGGCGTCTCCTTTTCGGTCGCAAAGACGGAACTGATACACTGGAGAACCCCCAGCCAAAGGCACTCGCCGAAGTGCACCTCACCCGTTCAGATCAAGGGGGAACTGTTTCACCCAGGCAATTCCGTTCGGTGGCTCGGGTATTGGTTCACTCCGGCCCTTGACCCCGCTGCACACTTCTCGCGCCGCCTGGCCCTTGCCCAGGGGGAGTTCGCACTCATTCGTCGGCTCAGCCCGCCCGGCGCGGGCCTCCCCCCCTACTTATGCCACAGGCTGGCTACATCGTTAATCGCTCCCATCCTACTCTACGGCGCGGATCTGTTTACACCTAGTGTGGGGACGACAACCGCCTCGATACATTCTGGCGGAATGTCCAGAGATGGACCGCGAGTCTTTCGTGTTTTTTCGTTAGCTGAGATGTAGGGTCGTTGGGTTTCTTTCCTTTTTGCTTATGTAGGCGTCCCTTACCAGGCGACTGAGTTGTGGGTTGTGCTTTCCTTGTTATATGTGGCCAAGGGCCCGGCGGAGGAGAAACCTGCGCGATAGTGGATACTTACTGGTGCCGTGACTTTCCTTTGTTTATGTTTTTGATTAACAGGTTTTGTTCTCTCCATAGCTAGCGCTACATGAGGCTTTTTGTACCTAAAAAACAATGAACGCATGATTACAAAAAAAAAAAAAAAAAAAAAAAAAAAAAATAAAAAAAAAAAACGACCAAGGGATAGGACACAAACCATCTCTCCTCCACCTCCGGCAATTGAAATCTCAACACCACCGGAAATCATCGTCACTTTCCCCCACCCACCTCTCTTCCCCCATCATGGCTACGGCCTAGGGGTTGACGTTAAACCATCTACCCTCTTCTCCTGAGGCACGCTTGCCTGCCCTCCTTGGGGTTCTTGTTCCTGTTCATCGTTGACACCCGCTTATGAAGTTCGGTTCTCCCCCTCACCCCGCACTTGCTTTGCACCTCGCTTAGCATTTTGCATGGTCGGAAAGCTTCTCGCTTCGTTCACGGTCGGCGGTATGGCGTCTGGACTCTCGGTCAAAGTAGGCCTTCGGTTCTGCTGGGCTTGTGCCTCTGATGGGGAAAGCTTCGGTTAGTAACATCACAGTCTCACCCGGTCTCGCTGTCGCCCCAAAAAGCCCTTGCTATGGCCCGTTGGTCAGTTGTGGCTAGCCCGCTCGCGATCCTTCCTCTACCCCCCTCCCGGTTCCGTCCGCTGGCACCATACTGCCCCTTAAGCTGGCACCTTACTGCTAAAAACGCCTCCCCCGGCTGGCACCCTACTGCTCCCCCCCCTCTGGCTGGCACCCTACTTCTACTCACCGGCTGGCACCCTACTGCTCACCTTCCTGGCTGGCATCACCTCTGCTCGGTGGCTCCACTCGCCCTTCTCTCCCCCTCCGATCGTTCAGCCCTTCCTCGGTTACCCCTAGTCGTGGTATAGCACTGCCTCCGTGGCTTTGTCCAACGCTTGGGAACGCTGTAATGACCTGCCCGACCGTACATCATGGTTTTTGGTGGGCCCTCAACCTATGAGTTTTCCGGTGTCGGCGATCATCTATCCTCTCAATCATGCCCCGAAAGGGCCTTAGCGCACCCGTCGTTTCTTTTGTTTTGGGGAGCCTGCGGAAGGGTTTGGGTCTTTTTACCTGTACGTTTCTGTGTATTGTTTGCTTACCTGTCTGGGGTATATTATCTTAGGTGCTAGGCGGGGGAGACTTTTCCTATGGACTCGGGGTGTTTGATTTTTCCCATGAAGAGGTAAAGCGGTCGGTGGGATTGCATTTATAGGTTTTTTTCTCTTCATAGCTAGCGCTGCATAAGGCTTTTTGTACCTAGAAACAAATAAGACATGATTAAAAAAAAAAAAAAAAAAAAAGAAAAAAACGACCAAGGGATAGGACACGAACCATCTCTCCTCCACCTCCGGCGATTGAAATCTCAACACCACGGGAAATCATCGTCACTTCCCCCCACCCACCTCTCTTCCCCCATCATGGCTACTGCCTAAGGGTTGACGTTAAGCCATCTACCCTCTTCTCCTGAGGCACGCTTGCCTGCCCTCCTTGGGGTTCTGGTTTCCGTTCGTCGTTGACACCCGCTCATGATGTTTGGTTCTCCCCCTTACCCCGCACTTGCTTTGCGCCTGGCTTAGCATTTTGCGCGGTCGGAAAGCTTCTCGCTTCGTTCACGGTCGGCGATATGGGTCCGGACTCTCGGTCAAAGTAAGGCTTCGGTTCTGCTGGGCTTGTACCTCAGATGGGGAAAGCTTTGGTTAGTAACATCACGGTCCCGCTCGGTTTCGCTGTCACCCCAAAAGCCCTTGCTATGGCCCGTTAGTCGGTTGTGGCTAGCCCGCTCGTGATCCTTCCTCTACCCCCCTCCCGGTTCCGTCCGCTGGCTCCGTACTGCCCCTTAAGCTGGTACCTTACTGCTAAAACTCCTCCCCCGGCTGGCACCCTACTGCTCCCCACCTCTGGCTGGCACCCTACTGCTACTCACCGGCTGGCACCCTACTGCTCATCGTCGTTGGCTGGCATCCCCTCTGCCCGGTGGCTCTGTTCGCCCACCTGCCTCTCTCCCTCCTGCGATTTACTCTACGGTCGCAATCCTCGCTTAGGTTACGGTTGATCATGGTATTGCACTGCCTCCTTCGTCTCTCCTAAACGCCGACGCGTCGCCACCTTCCGGTCACTCCCGACCGTTGAGCCGCCATCCCAACCGGATTTCACCCTACGGGTTCTTGGATTTGGCATATTGGCAATAGTAGTTATATCTAGGCGTTTCTTTGATTCTTTTCTTTGTGTTACCTGGGGGCCTGCTGAAGGGTTTGGGTCTCTCTCCTGTACGTTTCTATAAGTTGTTTCCCTACGTGTCTGAGGTGCGAGTCTTAGGTGCTAGGCGGGGGAAGTTCCTTCTATGGTCTCAGGGGGTTTGATTTTTCCTATGACGAGGTGAAGCGGGCGGGAAGACGTTTGATTTATAGGTTTTTTTCTCTCCATAGCTAGCGCTGCATGAGGCTGTTTGTACCTTAAAACAAATCACGCATGATTACAAAAAAAAAAAAAAAAAACCGACCAAGGGATAGGATTTTCACGCAACCATCTAACTACTTTTCTATACTTAAGATATTGCAATACGATTACACTTTACTCTCCTTACCTATACTTCTCCTATACGAGATCCTACGCTCTAAGAACCCGGAGACTATTGTGATAGTCTCGACCGGCTGCTCGAATATAGGACTATTGTGATAGTCCTATCAAGCACAATAATCCACCCATCTTACTATCTGACGAGATAGGATCCTCCAACGGATCGCTCAGACAAGCAACCCAGTTCCGTACTATCTGAAGAGATAGTATTCCCCTACACCCTATTGAAAACGAGAAGACTTGCTCACACTGGGAAACGACTATCGTTGCCTGTTGCCTAACGACCTTACAATAGGATTGTTACATAACTCCACCCCTAGCAGAAGAAGGATCAGGAAAAACAGGTAAAAAAAGACCATGAGTTTGACCATAAAAAAAACCAGACATCATCTGGCTAATCCCTCTCTCCCCTCTCCTAGCTGTACGTTCAACACAATCCTTATTCCACTTCTCATTTGGGTACGTAAATACCCATTTTCTCCTCTTTCCCCCACCCCTCTCCACAGATACCTTATCCCCCCACATTGCCTTCCTTCTCCACATCTCCCTTGTCCAATGCCTATGGGCTAATGCCCATTCCAACCTCTCCTGAGCCAGATCTTCATCCAAATGAACTCTCTCTTGTGCCAACCATTTTTTAAGATGCTTTTGTGCAATTCTTCTCTTCACTGTCTTGGTTGAATCATTGGGTGCAACCTTTTTAGCAATCTCAAAATAGGTTGTGTGGCAATTTTTGAGAGCTTCCTCAACCATGGCTCATCCTGCAACTTGGTAGTCTTAGGATGTCTTCCTCTACCCTCATTCTCCTTGCCCTCTTGATATCCCTTTGCAAATGTCCTTCTGACAGTGGTGGGAGGAATGTTAAGGTACTGGGAAATTTGCTCAGATCCCATTTGAGGCTCGTGTAACCCAAAGATTCTCCCCCTGGTAAACTGAGAGAGTTGCTTGGAGGGAATAGGTTTTTTGGCATGACTGCGAAGAATAGGAGGCATAGTATATTGAAAACAATAATTAGATAGGATGGTTTAGTTTTGGTTGATTTAGAGGGATTTGTTTGGGTGGTGTAGGAAGTGCGGAGTGATGAGAAGGGGTGTGTTGCCATCGATTGTTGAACCGCCGTTATTTTTGTCCCCGGACAATATCAATATTCAAGTTTGTACAGGGTTCAATCCTACGAACCCCACTGAAACTATCCTCGTGCAGCCTGTATAAGCTCTCTCTTTCCCCCCATTCATCTTCTCTCCCCAACCCTTTCCCAAATCACAATCACATCTTCGATCCGCCAGCCCATACTAACAGGACCTACGGAGCTCAGCAAAACCTCTCACTCATCCGCAGCGCCACTAGTACATCCTCGGCTTATTTCACATTTACCTACCTGCGTTTCCCTAGCTAATAACCTTTTCTCGCCGCCGTTTAGCATCAGCAGAACTCCCTTTACCATCCGCTAGGCCCGCTCTATTTCGATTTTCGGCTCTTCCACAATCCTTCATCCTCAAACGTACCTGCATCTGCTAGCGGTCATCTTTCATCAAAACAGGGACCTTTTTTGTTTACAAAAAGCCTCTTTCTGATCCAGTAACCACCCCCCGCCCCGACCAGTATTACAATGGCAGCCTCGAAGGTTAACCTCACTCTTGAAAAGTCGGGGGCCTTTAAAAACGCCGGCGATGTAAACTGGTGTAAGCACATTTGCGGCTTCCCCCACCCACGAACCTATGGTCAGGAGTATAAAGCCTGGCAAAATGCTATGAAACATAAGATGGACCAAGACAGGAGTACAGGGTGGAAGCAGAGTACAGCTGCCCAATGGGCAGCCATCCAGGCGTATGCTATTACCCTCCAGCCAACAGGCTGGAGGTCCGGACTCTGGCAGGCTAATAACCTCAGTGGTGAACGTTTTACCGAATGCCTTGACTTTTTGCTAAAGGACATCGCAAAAAAACATCAGCGTATCTTAACAGACATGTTCAAAGTGCAGCCTGTTGCCGCTATTGCGGTTGCGGACCCCGCCCCCGCCCGAAATGATCGTAGGTTTGCCCCAAGCGTTCGTATTAATGTACCATATATGCTAATACAGCTCCTGCAGGTCTCGCCAGTCCGCGCTCTCTCCGTCTCTGGGTGGATCAGCCATCCGAAGTCGGCCCACGCAGCCCACTTCCTGCCGGGATGGACAAAATCCAGTGGCAAACCCACAAACATGTTTACTGGATGGAGCTAACTGAGCCCACCCTTGCGAACCTGCTTGCGGGCATAGACAGAATCTTGTCACGTGGATTCGGATATCCTATGCTCATTGCTGCGACAGGATAGAGTACACGTTTGCTGCGAGACGATCCTGAGGAGCCGTTGCCGCCCCTGCTGAAATGATCCGAATCACAAATAGCAGGCATGTCTGCATATGGTGGTGCTTGAATCCGCCAAGCGAACCAATGCATCTGCTCTTCTGTGCCCATCGCAGCACCAAGACGGAAGAGAGCACCCCTACTCCTGGTAACCTCCGGTTTGACACACGCGATAACTGGGGCACGCCTTCAGATGAGGAGTTGCCCAGTAGCGATGAGGAGCCGAACTCGGACGGCTACCAGACAGAGTCATCCGCTGTGGCGGCAAAGCGAACCACCTGATCGAGGACCACCAGGAGCGGTAATACCACAAAAAAGACTGAGCGAACTCACCGCATCAATTGGGCGGATGTTGGCGAATCAGAGCCAGAGTCCGATGTAGCTACTGATCGGGGCCTCGATTTGGCAAACAGGGCGATTCCTGCCCAGGATTCCGGCCCTACCTTGTCTCCTGGTAAGCAAGCTTCTGTCCCTTGTGCTAACTTGGGCACTCCTGTTTTGAGTTCTAGTAGACAAAGAGGACAGGCGACTGACCTAAAGCAACCACCTCGGACGCCAGTAAATAACAGTGGTAAACGCAACCTGGCGGTCATGCAAGCGGCTGATGAGCGATACAGTTCGGATGAAAGTCCGGAACCCCAGCGGAAGGTGGCCCGCCAGGTGGGGGCAATGGATGCCGGCATTGAGGTTGAACTGAACACACTCGATGGCGAGCTTAATCTGAGTCCACTACCTGCTGATAGGTCTGGTCCACCAAACAATCCTCCGCCGTTGACTCCCAATCCGGATCATGCATCGTCCCCCTCTGAGCATGCAGAGGCCAGAAGATCCGCCAAGAATCTTTTAATGCTGGCCTGACAGGGCGAGCAGCCTGTCAACACATTGGGGACCCAAGTTGGTACACCCGGCAGAATCAATTCCACCTCCAATCCGGCTACAAGCGATGTGTCTGCGGATATTGCGGCAGCTAGAGAAGCCGGACCAGAATTAAGCCCAGCCGCTAACTCCCCAACCGACCCAAGTGCATACGCTACACCTACTAAGTTCCGGTTCCGACGACCAGGTTTTTCATCCATTCGGTTGGCAAGGTCTACCGTAGTACCGCCGGCACAAACGGGCGTTGGGAGCCTGCTCAAGTCTGTTTCTGTCCTGGCTTACTAGCTCTGCCAACAAAGCTCTCCTGCCCTGACCAATGTAGCTAATGTCTAGCTAGCTGAGGGTGCAGGTCCATTTCAAGCAATTTACATGTTCTAGACTGCGATGGACCCTTCGACTTCTCTTTTTGGTGTTTTATTTTTGGTGTTTTCATTTTTGTTTCTAGAGTTTGTGTTTTTCTCACTGTTTCCTGACTATTTCTGTTTAGATTAGCACGCGACGTCCGGGCTCACCTGCTCAGTACACTTAATTTAGACCTGCGACTATCTCCTGCGAACATTTCCTTAGGTTTTTTTTATTTAGAGTTTAGCCTTTAGAGTTTTGCGAGCTATCCTTGCATTTATTCCTGCACATTTCTTGTTTGGATTAGCCCGCTGCGGTTGCCCAAACCCAATGTATTCTACGGACACTGGCTATTTTCGTTTACCGGGTGAGCTCCCGGGACCTGGTCTTGGAATCTTCGCATATCACTCTTGTTCTTTTCCAGCTCTTTTTCGTCTGGAATATGTTTTCTCTTCAGGCTTTAGAGATTTGCTCTTTGGATTTGTGCCCATCATTCTCATTGTTTTCTGGCTCGTTTTTCAACAGGGGTTGCGCCTTTCATCGCTGTTCCTATCCGAGCTTTACACCTTATATCCCATCTGTTGAGCCTTAGCGGCAGCCTTCACTTTCTGAGATTAGCGTCCGGGCTCCAGCCCTGGCCTTATCCACATTTGTTACCCGCCGCTTGGCAGACCTACTCAAACTAGATTAGTCCGTAAATACTGATAAACCTTTTTTCATCACACTCAAGAATATCCAGTACCAAACACTGGTGTTGCCCCAGTGAAATCGCGGCGCGGCCAAATTGCAACTGGACGCTTCAGGTGCAAATTCCTATATCAGGTATGAAGTTGCAATTTAGATGTGCGGGTGTCTGCCGACACCAGCAAACATAAAAGCGAGTGATGAACTATGAAGGTTCTTAGTTCTTAAGGAAGCCGGACGGACCATTTCTATCTTCCAAGTTCACACCCCATATCGTACCCTTAGCTACATACCAATAGTGGCTTCCTAACACTACCTACTCCCCAACATGAGACACAACAATTCTATTCTATCACTATCCACCTGCATACTATGTCACAACAATAGCGGCGGATTATGATGGACCGAACCCGTTCATCGAGACAGGAAAGGCAAAGGCGAAGAGAGGTTCTCAGCGGACGTTTCCGGAGATCTGAGTCCAGCGATAGATTAACTATAATACCATCACCCAGTGTTGAGTCTGTTACGGCTGAGTCCGCTGTAGGTAGGAGAAGGGATGGCGTGCTCGAGCTGGCTTCTTCACGAACTGAGGTACCAGAGCCTGTCCTTAACCACCGCAGCAGGTCTTGGAGTCGGCGAATGAGAGTCTGGACTCTAATGATGGGGAATATGAGGGCAATGATGGCCAGAGTGAGAAGAGCAAGGAGAGCAAGGAGGAGAACGAGTTAAGCCAGCATGGGGACGATACTGATCATCAATCGGCCAGGGGAGAGCAGAGACCAATTGGGCGTGAGTTCCTCAGCTCGCAGTGCTCGATACTGACAATCACCCCTGGGAATACCCAGAGGTCCAGCAGGAGGATTAGTTACTCAGGACAGAGAACGCCTGCGCCAGTACATGTTAGCCAAAACGGTTATACATCTGCAATTCCCTCCCGTTTGCCCACAGTCTTGAATTCACTTGCGATGCCGGCGATAACCCCAAGTCACCCAGATCCAACAAGGCTGGAATTGGATAGCGGAGGAGGACAGCAGGCCAGCAGCAGGTGAAATATGGCCACATGGCTTGATCGTGGCATTCAGGCCAGAGCCCGTGATCTGATGTGGGACTGGACGATCTTTGTCAATCCGTTTCCGGACCCAATTACCCTGACCGAAGAAGTCCACACATGTTGGAGCGAGGCCCGGACCCAATTTGGCTTTCCCGACTTTGCTGATGCTACTCTGGCCTCAAATGACCAGGTAAGTTACCCTTAATCGATAACTGGCACCCTATCCCAGACTAAATGGAGTGGCCACTGGTCACTGATTTGCAGATGCGGGCAAAGCACAGCAGATGCTGATCGCTGTATCTGCATACAGTAAAGAAGACTATAACAGAACTCTATAAGCTCAATAGTGAGGATCCTATAGCCTGTGCACAAAGAGTGGAATACCTACTAGAGGAGGATAGGTTTATTTGCCCGCCTGGCAGCTATGAGGTATCTTTTTCACATTTGTCGGGATTGTTTCTAATCGCAGTGAGACTAACTCAATCTGATCCGGCGGACAGCCAATCTCTCTTAGATTTGTAGCACCGCAGATTCCGGGCACAATATTTGCTCAATATTACGCCCGCCCGAAAAGGAAAGGCACAACAGATGAGGGTTTCCTAGATAAGATTGATGGCCTGTTTATCTGTCTTACAGTGGCCATATTATGTCATTCACTGAGATGTTGGTGGACTGGCATCTTCATCGATAATGCGGCTTTCACATGGGCCAGTTCCAGGGGTAAGATAAACTATTTGTACAGGCAGGTTTCAAAAGAGTCCGGATCCCCCGACTGCCCCAGCATCCGGATACTTTTGAAAACCGCCTGTACTCGAATTGTGTGCAAGGTCAGCTAATAGATAGATAGCCCTACTTGAACGTCAGACACGATCTTAGGGCAAAACAGGAAGAGTTTGGCAGAGTCAAATAATCTTGCGGATAAGGACGACATTGGAGGCTAAAATCGCGAAGGAGCGGGGAAAGCGGGTCGAGAGGACGGTGCGATATGACAATGATGATTACGCATTGAGGTGGGAGTTTGGCAGTAATACGGAGCTGGATGAATTAGAGACAGCTGGCGGCCGCGCGGATTCAGGAAGACACAGTCAGCGCAAGCCCCAGCCGAGAAAATGGGGCGAATCCGGGAGCACTGGTTGGTGCAGCGCAGTTCCAAGAACCTAGGGTCACGGAATCGCAGCTTAAAGAAACCGATCGAGAGGATAGGGAGAATGGTTTTATCACCACTCCCTGATCGTGTATATATATATAATAAAATCAAGTTGGATTACCCGTGCTAAAAGGGTCAGGAATGATCAGATAATAGTAGTGTACGGGCCAGGCCGGTGTGCAGGAAAGGAATGAGAACGAACTGGGCGGATAGTTATAAGCCGTGCAAGCATGAGTAAGTCATCTAGCGGGCAATTGTAGGTTTGGTAGGCATGGTAATGTGTCGGGGGATGGTTATAAACTGGGCAGGCTTGGTTAAGTAGTCTAGCGGGCAGTTGTGGGTGAAGAGGCACGGGAATGTGTCTGGAGGACTGTTAGAAGCCAGGGAAGACTGTGGGAGCCCGCGAGCGGACAGCAAGATTCCAGGGGCGGACAGCGAAAAGAACGGAGCGAACAAGATAGGATGTGGAGAGCTGAGGAAAGTGCCTAGAGAAAGGGCAAGGGGGTGGGGGACATCCACCGGATAAGGGAGAATACAGGGTGGGATCAGAGAGAGGAGCAAGGGCTGAGGGCGTTGGGAGGAAATAGGGTGGAAAAATGAAGACTAGAAAACATCAGCCGGATGTGCGAGAAGACGGAGTCAATCCAGTGGTAGGGGAGAAACAGAGGTGATGTTGGACGGGTTCCGGGTGAGAAACGGATTCAGAGGGAGGCTAGTGACGAAGTTAAAGGAGAGAGGGTATCATGGGAGGAAAGCTGGCGGGCCGGCAGGGCTGGGGGGGGGGGCCAGGATGTCAGAGGTTGCGGTTGAAAGGCGTCCGCAGAACGGCAGCATGGCAACATGGACTTTAGGCGCAAAGGGAGGAAGAGGCTGTGCGCAGCAGGGAGGGTTTCTGTGGGGGGGGGGTCTAAGGCGTCTGGACGCAAAAGGGCCACATCCAATACATCCAGACGCTGCCTGTGGCGTCCGGGCACATTGGAGGCGGCCCTTTCACTTCCGACGGAATAAACCTGGGCGGACGCACCCAGAACTCGAGTTTACTTTATAAGCGCCTGGAACGTCCGGCCCACAGGGTGAGCGGGGAGAGATGGGGCGCAAGATGAATTTTTTTGCTGATGTGCTCCATCAATAGTCTGTTTCATACCATACGAAGCGGCCCTATGAACATCTCAGAGCCCCACTATAGTGGGATAACTTCCCCCTAAGTCCGCAGATGACTTTGTCGGTGAAGGTAGGGTAAATAGGGTACCTCAGTAGGGTAACTGGGTCCCCAAGGTAGGGTAATCATGTTACTAAGGTAGGGTAACTTCACCCTGTTATGCCTTTATTACCTTGAGGAGTCTGCGCGACCACATAAAATGTTGCCCTGGAGACCCGTGCAACGTTTACTATGTGTCCTAAGCTTTATGCGAACATTCCCTCCGAAGTTTTCCCTGCCTAGTAGGGTAACTTTGGCCTACCTAGGTTACCCTGCCTAACCCTATGTTACCAAGTCACTTTGTAGACACTTGTACCAACTTATGTCTACCGGTAGTATACTAAGTAGACTGGCCCATCCTCAATATGGTTACCATACGGTATACCATACGGGCTTGAGCCTAGTACACTGTAGCTACCTATCTGTAGGGTCGTTACACAGCTACGCGGTGGTATAACATCAGCAAAAAAATCATCTTGCACCCCATTTCTCCCCGCTCACCCTGTGCGCCGGACGTTCCAGGCGCTTATAACGTAAACTCGAGTTCTGGGTGCGTCCGCCCGGGTTTATTCCGTCCGGAAGTGAAAGGGCCGCCTCCAATGCGTCCGGACGCCACAGCCAGCGTCTGGATGCATTGGACGCGGCCCTTTTGCGTCCAGACCCCTTAGACCCCCCCCCCCAGAAACCCTCCCTCCAGCGCCCAGCCTCTTCCTCCCTTCGCGCCTAAAGTCCACGTTCCCATGCTGCCGTTCTGCGGATGCCTTTCAACCGGAACCTCTCACATCCCGGCCCCCCCCCCAGACACGCCGGCCCGCCAGCTTTCCTTCCATGATACCCTCTCTCCTTTAACTTCGTCACTAGCCTCTCTCTGAATCCGTTTCTCACCCGGAACCCGTCCAACATCACCTCTGTTTCTC
>Ga0307517_10010161_pt1 | contig 13212 bp, 8 predicted proteins | sample 23_EM_MG_FD_194515 | JGI IMG/M metagenome (GOLD analysis project Ga0307517, IMG submission 194515) | Populus trichocarpa ectomycorrhiza microbial communities from riparian zone in the Pacific Northwest, United States - 23_EM | ecosystem: Host-associated > Plants > Roots > Unclassified | place...
TCCCACATTGAAAAAACATAATTTTTTTCTTGGGAACATAGAGTATATATACTAATGGGTTTCAAATCCCATATTTGAAAAAAAAAAAACAGGTCTGGCCGATTCTCACCCGGATCACGGGTTGACCTGCCGGCTCGACTCGGTTTGACCGGGTCGTTGCACTGACCATTCTTTTGACAAACCCGGACCAGTCCAGCCCCCGGGTCGGTCGGGTCCCGGGTCGACCTGCCAGGCCGGTCCGGGTTTAATAACACTGGTTAATACAATACTGAGTAGAGATACCTCATTATTAACAAATTGACGCAACTAATCAAAGCTAAATAGTAGATATATGCAAAACATCATTAACCACTTTTTAGTTCTTACTATTAAAGTGTTCACACAAAAGAAATGATACTAAAACACTTATCTCTTTTAATTTATCTATAATTATCAAGGTTGTCAATTCTGTTCCGTTTTGCCCGGAATGGCCGAAACATTCCATGCGAATTCAAAAAACGGAACAAAATGGAACAAATTTCATCTCATTTTAAATCTCGGTCCGTTCCGGATTTTTCGGCTAAATTCCGCCTGGAACGTTCCGGTTTCATTCCACATGTTCTGTTCCGCTCTTGAAAGTCATTGAATCAAATTGAACCTTGTTCAATTTAATTAATTAAACCACCCAATTATAAAAAGCTCTTTTTCATTACTATTTTCAATAACAATGATATTAATAATAATATTGAAAATTATTATTACTATTTTCATTTATAATGATATTCATTTTTTAAAATTAGATTTATCACTAATATATATGATTTATATTCATGTTGTTTTTTTCATGTTTATACTTAGTAGGAATTTGAGCAAAACAATGGATGCTTTAGATTCTATCAGCTTTGATAACATTGACCTAACTTTATATTTAAAATATTTTTGTTAAAACATTTTACTTTCATAATATTTTGATATTTTGTTTAAGTTGAATTATTTTAAGTTAAAGATCTATTTAATCTTGACTATTTAGAAATATTTTAAATTTTAAAATTATATTTGTTTGGCATTGTGTTTGTATTGCATAATTTATAATTAATTTATCTTGAATTTGAATTATGGTTGTTGAATATATATATATATAAACAATACAATCCCGAAACAGCACGTCAAAACACTTCAAAACTGAAACATTTTATTCCAATTAAAAAAACAAAACACCTACCTAAACAAAATTTAGAACATTGCTATAACATCCAAAGTTTCTCCCTTGAAAAGGTTCTTCTGATGCGCACACCGATTCCATTTATGTCAAGAACAAAGCCAGAATTTGAGGCCAAAGCTTCTGCATGTTAATATATTAATTTTTAAAAAAAATAAATTAATATCAACCAATCAAAACAATTTTATAAACACTTAAAAAATATTAATTTAATATTTTTTCATTTCAAATATATTTTAAAAAACACTTAAAAAACAAAAATTATCACATTCTCAAATATTCGTTCATGATTATCTATCTTCTCACTTGCTATTAATTATTTTTTTAATTGTTATTATTTTTTAAAAAAAACAAGTTTTAAAATTTTAAAATAGTTAATAAATTCCTTATTATTATTATTCAAAACCATGCGTATATAGCATGAAAATTGAAATATCATTCTGAATTCAGAATTTTTAACCGGGTTTTTATTCTTAATATTTAAGTAATATAAAAAATATATATTTATTTGTAGTTGTTGATTCAGAAATATAAATTGAAAAAAATAAAACACTTTTTATTGCTGAAATAAAAAAAATAAAAAACAAATAAGATCAACGCATGTATATTTAATAAAAACAATATTCATTATTTTCTTCAAAAATAATTCACGAACAATCAAACCATTTAACAAAATAATATCATATAAATTTCAATTTAATAAATACCAAATGATCCTTAAATATGAATAAAGAAATTACATTAATCCGTTTTTTCCAAAAATAAATATATTATTAGACCAAAGTGGACATGTTCATGCTGTTCATGCTATTATCACCATTTGATTTTACGTCTATAATTATATTTGGATGCATTTATTTTAATAAAATATCAAATATTTATTTTTTTTTCATTGTTTTTTTTTTAATAATTTTAATATATTTTCAAAAAAAAATTAATAACCATCTTGCCGCATTACAAAATACAATAGATAAAGGTACAAGGGATTTTGGGCACTTTTCCTAGTAGGTTCTCTGTAAAGTTTGTTGTTCGATTCTCCTATAAAACGACAAGTAAAAAAACAAGCACTGTTGTCTCTTTCTCCTTACAATCTACCTTTTTGTTCATTTCACACAGAGACGCCCACCAATCAGGCAGCTATGGCTCCTCACGGTGAGGGATCAGAGGAAGCCATGGTTGTTCAAGATGAGAATCGCAAACCCATTTCCTCCATCCTCATCGTTATCGGTACTTTACGCTCTTTCTCAGTCTTGTATTTTTTATCTATCTGGGTTGCTTTTTATTCATGTGTTTACGTGTGTTTGTGTCTTCAATAGCAATGCAAACAGAAGCCATGCCTGTTGTTAACAAATTCCAGCTCAAAGAAGACCTTGATCCTGTGTGAGTTGATATTTTCTTTGTTTGTTTATTTATGTTGTAAATGGGTTTTTGGCATGTTTGATTTGATTGTGGGTTGTGGTGATTGATTGTAAAGATAGTTTTGTTCTGTTCATTTCAATGTGTGATGAAGTTGCAATCTTTTTTGTGTTTATCTTTATATATGTTTGAGGATAATGAGATAGCTAAAAGATCTTTCTTGCCGTTGTTTTCCTGCGCAAGTTTCAATATTTTTGAGTTTGATTGTTTTTAAAAAGAATCAAGCACGATCAGTTATGGTGGTATATGATAGATTACCAGATCAAGGAGTATTTTTGTTGAATATCAATGTATCAAGCACTGAAAGTTTTACCCTTTTCCTTTTTTCCCAAGTGATTTGGGTAATTCATATATTTATTGGCTGAATGAAGTTTGGCTCTTTTTGAAATTACAGTAAAGGGCTCTTTTTTAATTGTGTGGGGTCATTATTTTGGCCTTCTTTTTTCAGTTTTTGGCTTGAAGGTTTTTATTTTTAAGGAACGTTTGGGAACGCGACTGCGGCTGCGTTCCTAAAAAATTTAAATTTTTTTTTTTTTTTACTAAAATTTAATATGGTTTGTATGTTTTGGATCTTTTTGATGTGCTGATATCAAAAATAATTTTTAAAAAATGAAAAAACATCATAAGTATGTATTTTGGCACGAAAAGTTATTTGAAAAGCACCCGCAACCACACTGCCAAATAAGTTTGATTGTTAGTTGAACTTGCAAGTTTGCTTTCGGAACTTTATTTACTGGAGAAAGGTAGATACTGGGAGCGACTATTTTTTCATCGTTTGTATGCTGTGGCCTTGTGCTTTGTGCTTATTCTGATAAAAGTGATATTCATGGAGATGAAGGGATTTTTATTGGGTAGTTAAGTTTCTGAAAATGTGATGAGCTTTTGTTTTCTATTTGAAATTTTGAATACCATATGATACATGTGGTTGCCGTCAAGTCTCAATATGCCAATGAATGATGGTTCAGGTTTCCAAAAGGGGTGCCTTGGGTCAGATATCATGGCATCTACAAGGACCTCCATATCAACTTAGTATGGCCTGGAAAGGATTTGACTCTGGGTAATTTTTTATGCTCGTGGGAGTTGTTTTCTTTATCATTTTCTTTTCAAATTATGTTTGAAGCATCAGTTCTGCCTTAGTTGCACGATCATAATACCAGAGTACTGTGCTTATCAAATATTCACGTTTTGAAAGTTTATACATGTAAATTCCTTAAAACTATAAACTCCCACCCCCATCAAATTCGCACTTTCCAAGACATACTTGATGATATTCTTGGATTCACTTGTTTTGCACATGGATATGGGATATGCCTTCAATCTAGCTCCCCATTGTCATACAATAACTAATGGGGTGTCAAGGAATAGATGTTCTTTTATCTCTAGGTTCCTATGGCGTAATCATTCAAATATTTCTTAAACCATGTATTTTCAGGGGTTGATAGTGTAGGCACAATTTCTGCATCTCTTGTGACCTATGCTGCTATCCAAGCATTACAACCAGACTTAATTATCAATGCAGGCACTGCTGGTGGCTTTAAGGTATGCCCTTCCCTTTCTTGTTTGAACTGCAAATTTAATTATTTTCAAAATGTTACTGGTCTTCTTGTATTCGATTTTCTTTCATTTTTCCACTGTTAAGATCATTTTTTTCTTCCACTTCAGCAAGGTTCATTCTTTTTTATTGTGCCTGTTTTTGTAGCTGCTAATTTGATTAGTTGCTAGTATTGAAAAGAGTGCATCCTCCTTTAATAAAAGCAGTAAAATGCTGACAGCCATTTTGAATATTCATCTGAAATAAAATTGTGCACTTTCTTTTAAATTTCGATCAAAAGCTGATTTATGGAGGCTTCCAGGTCAAAGGAGCATGCATTAGTGATGTGTTTCTTGTATCTGATGTTGCTTTCCATGACAGAAGAATCCCTATTCCTGTAAGTTTTCCTTAGGTTTTCCAATCTTTTTGTTATTTGTGAATAATGTAAAGGAACCTGAAATTTTGTATTGTAATTTGTAAGTCTACTCTGTGTAGGACTTTCTGATGGCCAAAACCTATATTCGAAGGCCATTAACAAAACCAACTTATTGTTGTTTGAATAAACACTCATTTCTCTAGTGAAATCTGCAATCTAGAAGTAAAGTTGTTTGAATGTTAAAGGTTGCTGGAAGTCATCATGAGCTCCGGTATTCCCTCTGGTATAGCAAACAGACTCAAAACAAAACCATGATAATTTCCCTAGCAGATGGCTAGGCTGGGTTCATGTTTTTAATTCTGCTTTATAAATGATAATTTCCTTTTGTCTGTTTGTATTTTTCAGTAGCACTACTGTACCTAATCTTTTTCTGCCTCTGCTTTTTTTTTTTCTTTTCCTGGTAGGTTTTTGATCTCTATGGAGTTGGTTTGAGGCAGTGTTTCTCGACACCTAATCTCTTGAAGGAACTTAACCTAAAGGTGAATTTATTGAACATTTCCATCCCTTATCTATATGTGCTGGATGCTTTCTTTTTGGAGTAGTGTTCAGTTTGTAGGCTCTTGCCAGTTCTGAGATCGAGTTCAAATAATCCTAATAGTTACCAATAAATAGATTATTTATTGCTTATGGAGCTCTCGTAATAGTCTTGTTTTCTGAACAAAGGAACCATGTTTTAGTGGGGTTTGACTGGAGAACTTGGCAAAATTAGTTCTTAAAATTTCTAACATGGTTAATGATCCAATATTGTCTCATCAATAAACTCTAGCAAGAAGTATATGGTTTAGTTTATGCACCCACTTATTGAATACTCTGCCAGTGATGCTGTGCTAGTCTATCCATTTCTTTGAAGTTAAACTTGTGCTGCATTCTTCTTCACATAGTAAGGTTGATTTTCTGAAATAGTTAAAAATCATCTGTAACTGACGACAGTGAATGGTTGAAGTTGTTTTGAAAGGCATTTATAAATTCCCAATGCTGAAACTACTGCATGATATGGAAAATTTCTGTATTGTTCTTGAAGCCTGCATTGACCTTAAAAAATTTTAACATACAATATGCTCATGTTTCAGGCTGGGAAATTATCTACTGGAGACTCTCTTGATATGTCCCCACAAGATGAAGCGTCGATTGTTGCAAATGATGCTACGGTTAAAGACATGGAGGTAAAGTTGAATCCTTCCCTAATAACGCAGGGGCTGAAACGTCTATGTCCTCCAATGAACTGGGTTAATGGACTAGAATAACTTTTATTGATTGCTTGATGCATATTTAAGACTTAACTTGCAAGGATAAGGTGCTTGGTTAAGAATTTGTTTTTATTGGAGTGTCAGTGTTACAAAAATGCAGGACTTCAAGTTACTTTCGATATAATATCCTTCCGTAAGTTCTGATGAATCTTCAACAGCAGCATACTATATACAGCTATACATATCAAATCTTGAACACCTTCATGTATAATGAACTTGAACTTCATTTTTTTCTTAGAGTAACGACCACCAAGATTTTCCTCTATTAATTACAAAATGCAATTTTGGGTTTTCTCCAGCGTTAGGAATTTCTTGCAATTAGCTCATCATCCATGCAGCTCACTACCTCTCTCTTTATATGATAGGGAGAATGACGCATCAAATGAAATTTATTCCTAAATTATATATGTTTCTTCAGTTCCTAATATATATGATATTTTTGGTTTCAGGGAGCTGCTGTTGCTTATGTGGCTGATCTTTTGAAAGTCCCTGCAATATTCATAAAAGCTGTGACTGACATAGTGGATGGTGACAAGCCAACTGCAGAGGAGTTCTTGCAGAATCTGGCTGCAGTGACTGCTGCTCTTGACCAGGCAGTCGCCCAAGTTGTTGATTTCATCAGTGGAAAGTGTCTTTCTGAGCTTTGAAATGATGTGACCTTCACTGCCTGATTTTTTGGAAGATGCATGTCAGGAAGTATCCAATGAACCATTGTTTCACGAGATACAATATGTGTTTGAAGAAATGTGATATTTAGCTTAAAACTGCCATAGTTTGAGAGGGCCCAATGTTTCTGGGTCTGATGGTTTGGTTTTATATTTCCACGCACTCAACTGAGGTCCAAGCATTGGGACCAACAACACAATTTGATTAGGTATACCGTTAAGCAGCCAAAAGGGTGATATGCTGTTCATCATCTATTTAACCTAACAGTTTGACTGGGTGATGGTTGTTGCTGGGAATCTTCTTGTAACAACAAAAAATGGCATAAGAACTTGGTCTGACAATCTTCTTGTATAACGGAACCTGGTATGATAATCTTAGATTGCTCTGGTATGAATTTCAATAGTTTGGCAGTTCTCTTCTTTTCATTAAAAGAGATGACAGATTGCCTACGTTCAGTTGCTTGAACTGGCATGTGCACACATATCCATGAAAAATTTAGGCAGCAATTCGTTGACTAATCTTTATTTCATGTCCACCTGTGAACCGTCCATTGCATTTGCTTCAATAGAGATTTTGATATTTAGATTTCACATTATCCTCGTTGTCCCAATTTTTGGTGCAGCTCATGTTAACGGTGCAGCTAGAGCTGAACGATGCAATAACACAAGGCTAGTGCTGCTTCTTTTTTAATTCAAGGATTTGGGGCTACATATATAGATTATAAGAAAGCTCACATCAATGCATCAATTTGCTAACCCAGCACCAAATATCAACCAAGATCATTAAACATAATCTGCATGAAAGCCTTGTTTCCCAACTACTGCCTTTACGCTACATAAAAGAATACAGATTTATGTATATCACACTATACATGAACGAAAATACAATTATCCCCTGAACCTTATTTTAATACTTCAACATAGAATGCAGCAGCTGTATATATGAGATTCCTGACCTTGCTTCATTGGGAAGTGAAGGGGTTACTGCCTAGCATCTTCTCTCAGCAAGGGTGTCAACATCTCTTCCAGCAGCGAAACCATGGGGAGCGAACAGATCGGACAAGGAGGCTTGACATCGAAGGCCAGTCCTGGCAAAGCTACAATTCTGGCTCTCGGCAAGGCATTTCCTCACCAGCTAGTCATGCAAGAATTTCTGGTTGATGGGTATTTCAAAAACACCAATTGCGATGATCCAGAGCTCAAGCAGAAGCTAACTCGACTCTGTAACTATGCAAACTTTTTTTCTCGTTCAGCTTTTCACGTCCAGATAAATAGTAGGGAATGCATGCTATCCATTGAATCTAGAAATGAGAGGACATAAGGACAATACAATCTTCTTAGGCTTAATAAATCTGTTGCAGATAGCAATTTGTACCAAACAAAACCTTTGACAATGGGGGACAGGGTTAAAGGAGTATTCTTTTTTCTTATCACCTTTTTAGGTAGTTCATATGCTAGAACTCAAAATTTAGGATATTGATACTTGGGAAAATTTACAGTACACGGATATTAAATTTACAGTACACGGATATTCTATTAGTTATTTACTAACTTTAAACAAAAGGACAAATGAGAGAGAATAATATTCATGAACATAAAAAGTGTTAAAGAATATTTCTATTTAAGATCTACCTGAGATTTCTCTCCTACTTATTTTTATCTATTTCTTCAAAGTACATTCAGATATAATTACTAATATATCACTAATTACTAACTGATATAACTCTCATTTTCACTCTATGGAAACTTGCAGGCAAAACAACCACCGTGAAAACTAGGTATGTGGTCATGTCAGATGAGATCCTGAACAAATACCCTGAACTTGCCATTGAAGGCATCCCTACCATCAAACAGCGATTAGATATCTGTAACGATGCTGTAACACAAATGGCCATTGGAGCTTCACGGGCTTGCATCAAGAAATGGGGCAGGTCTGTATCAGATATAACTCACATGGTCTACGTCTCCTCGAGTGAAGCTAGGCTACCAGGTGGCGACCTTTACTTAGCAGGAGGCCTTGGACTCAGCCCTGAAACGCAGCGTGTTATGCTATACTTTTCAGGGTGCTCTGGAGGTGTGGCTGGCCTTCGTGTTGCCAAGGATATCGCTGAGAACAATCCGGGAAGTCGAGTTTTGCTGGCTACTTCTGAAACTACCATTATCGGGTTCAAACCACCAAGTGTAGATAGACCATATGATCTAGTTGGGGTTGCCCTCTTTGGGGATGGTGCCGGAGCAATGGTAATAGGCACAGATCCAGTTCCGGTTACTGAAAGTCCTCTCTTTGAGCTTCACACAGCAATCCAGAATTTCTTGCCAAACACTGAAAAGACTATTGATGGCAGGCTAACTGAAGAGGGTATCAGCTTCAAGCTAGCAAGGGAGCTTCCGCAAATAATTGAAGATAACATTGAAGGATTCTGCCACAAGTTGATAGGAGTTGCTGGACTAACTGACAAGGATTACAACAAGATGTTTTGGGCAGTCCATCCAGGCGGGCCCGCAATCTTGAATCGAATGGAAAAGAGACTTGATTTGCTTCCTGACAAACTGAATGCTAGTAGAAGAGCTCTAATGGATTATGGCAATGCTAGCAGCAACACCATTGTGTACGTGCTGGAGTACATGATAGAAGAAAGCAGGAAGATGAAGGCAGGCGCTGCAAATTGTGATTGGGGCTTGATACTGGCTTTTGGACCTGGAATAACCTTTGAGGGAATTCTTGCAAGAAACCTAACTATCTAAATATGATATGGTGGTGTTTTGTTCTCCTACACTGGTGGCAGAAAAGTTCTAAATCCATTTTCTTGGCCCAAAACTGTCCTTGTATAACTTGATAGCTCTATCAATTCTAACTGTTTATCCAAATCTCATAGCCTACTCAAGAAGACAGGCTCTTGTATCAGCTTTGACAGGGATCACTCATGAAATATAAGTTTGCACGTCACAAAAGGTACTAGATTTGCATCAACTCTCACAATATAAACAAAAAGGAAGATTACAGCCGACAAATTAATTAAGTTAACCATCAATTAATTATGTGTTAAGTACAAAATTCCAACCAAGTTTCTGCATCCCCAACTTTACAAGTAAACCCACTTTTCTCCGGTCATAATTTGAAAGAGAAACTTAACTGGAGAACAAAACAGATCTCAACAGCATTGCCCAAGTCAATTTCAGGCAGCAATTTTGCTCGTAGACTACACCAGAAGACGGCTTCAATTACACCACTCCAGAGGGAAGACGAAGCACAAGCTGCCCTCCAAATACACTGCAAGAAAATCACAATCATATATATGTTGCAATAAAAATTGTACAGTGATGTTTCACATGCTCTTTGGATAAAAGAATGACATCCAAACATTAACAAACCTTTTCACATAATAATAACAGAAATCTGCTAAGATGAAAGTCTGGACAATTTCTGAGATAAGAACCATAGAAGGCCATAATCCGTACCCCAAGGCTACCAATAAGTGTCCACGAGTATCTAAAACCTGTTCACAAGATGCAAAACTTTAATGGTAAATTGCAACTCTAGTCAGTTAATAATTTAAAGGAAAATACTTGTATCAGCCAAAGATAAGAGAGAACGAGGGGGGTCAGAAAAAGAAGAAGAAGAAGTGTATTTGGCACATAAATTTCTTGAAGTGACTCCTACAAAAATTGATTATTTTATCATAATAAACAAGATGCAGGTTTTGCAACGCCTGTTTGAGATGGAAATGTTCTGCATGACCTCTAATGACTCTGAAATCACTTCACGACATGGCTAGCTATCTGAAAGCATGAATAGCATTTAGAGCATCACTAAAAACAGATTAAGAGTTTAAGGTTCGGCATCCCTTCCATAAGACGACAGAGACCAAACACAAACCCACAAGTAGAGAACCGAACGAGTCTAGCCCCACCCCAAATCCCCGGCTCATATATATATATAAACCTCTAATCTAATAAGCTTAGGCTCCTTGGTTCAGAAATTTTCCAAACATTCCCTTCAGAAAACATTCTAAGAGCAACCATACAAAAGATTCAGATCTGCAAGAACAAACCTGGAGGACCCAATGGGCACAGCTCAAGAACCTTGCAACACCCAATGCAAATACATAATGAGCAGTGAATGGCTCGACAATCTACAAGTACAGCGAATGAAGAGGTGAGTTTCAACTTTCAATTTGCAAACCTCCTAGACTAATACTTTCTACAATATGAAACCAAAGCACCAACCTTGGTGTTCTGCATGACACGCAACTGAGGAAGTACAGAAACAGCTTCCAGGTATACACAGAATGCCCAGAGGATCCGGTTCAGTAGATTGTGAGATGTTGATGGATGAATAAGCAAAGCTAAAACAGCACAAGGTGCCGCCTGCATCCAAATTCAATTGAAGGGTAAGAGTTAAAGGTATAATCATTATCGAGTAATCCATATCCCATATTCATTACATAGAGAAAGGGAACCAGTTAGCATGAAAGAAAGAATTTGAAGTTTGACAACCAGAAAATCTAAGAAAAAAACAAACTTAGTTTCATCCACAAGTATGTGGGTAGTATCGTAAGAGCATGTCATTGCCATGAACATGAACAAAGAAGCATAAAGGAGACATTACCGTTATATAGTGAATATTGATGGGAAGAAAAAATTGAGGAAAACATCGTGCAAGTTCATTTTTTATAAGAAGTCTTTCCTATCAAGAAACCATAAATATAACTACATTTACAAAAAAAAAAAAAAGTGTAGAGTTAATCAAATACTCACCACATAATATAATGCAAAGTTGTCTTTATCCTCCATGTAACTCGACTTCAGTTTAAAACGGATCGTATAAATAACCCACAGGGTTGTAGCCAACGTTGCCAAGTCCAGTACGGTATGAATATCATATTCCATTACAAAGCTGCAGTACAGCCTCACAGCTAAGAACATGGCTGTCAGCTCCTGAGTTTTCAGTGATAGCCCTGCAAAATATTCAAAATAATGTTACAAGCCAAAACTTTGAATCCAAAAACTGAAAGGTATAACCACAACAAGTTCCAAAATTTAACGGAAAAATCCAAACTTTATCTCTAATTACATTAGTTCCCCGTCAAAAAAAAAATTTATCCATAGAACAAAATAAAATCTAAAATTTTACCAAAGATAAAGTCACAAAATCATTGAAACACGACAAAAGAAAACCCAAAATTTAGCACAATAATCCCAGCTCTCTTTAATACCATCAATTCCAAACAAAAGCAATAACAATGAAAGAAAAAACTCAATTCAAAACCAAGAAATATATAACCATTAAATCATTGATCAACCAAAAAAGACCTGAAATTTAGCACCAGAATCCGATTTTCCCTCTATTGGAACATTTCCCATTAAACAAATCAATCCATTAATAAAAAAAATTACCATTATATCATTGAAGCACAACAGAAAAGATCGAAGATTTAACGCAAAAATTAAAAATTTCTCTCTAATTAATAACCCCCGTGAAAAAAAATTAAAACCCTAATAGTTTGGGATTCCGTTTAATTACCAGCACAAGTCTTCTCTTTCATTAACTTATAAATAAGCACAGAGATTCCAATGGAGTGAACAGCCTCAGCAGCAACAAAGAGGTTATCGTGATCGTGTACGATGAATCGGAGAAGCACCAGCGCTGTCATCCCCGCCACCACCGCCAAAAACGCCTTGACCTTCGGAGGCTGTCGTCGCACCCATGTTGTTACCACTTGGATCGGTCTCTTCGGTGGTCTCATCGTAGAATTCGATTTGATTCTCCTGAGAAAGTGATGGAAATTGAGAGAAATTGAGGGGAAATTAGGGCTTGACTGCTTGATGGAGATTTTAAAGAGGGAGGGGATTTTTATTTTTATTTTTATTTTTATTTTGGGGGGGGTGCGAAATTTTATTTTTCCCGTTATGTTTTGCATATTTAATTATTTATTATTTTTGTCTGAAGAAAAAACATAAATCAATACAGTCACTTTAGTTTCAATAGTTGATCAAATCAACCCTTGTGCTTTGGTATTAGTCAACTTATATATTCTATTTCTAATTTAAGCTGACATGTACTAATTTTGCATGAATAAATATTGTACTAAAAGTTTTGTTATTCTCTTCCATGAATATTCAAACTTTTCTCGATTAATCTTATTAGATTTTCATCCAAACTCAATGAATTGTTTTGATTAATTGCTATTTTAAATTTACTGTTTTCACCAGCAAAATTTACAGCAATTCAACATTATTTTTATTTCCTATTACCATGAAATTAAAGTTATAAGCACATATAAAAGTTTAATTATTAATGAAGTGTTGGTCTAGTAGTTAAGGTACTATTATATTTCTTAAAGGATGAGAATCTAAGTTCAATCCCTAGAAAACACACTTATTGGAAGGGGCAGCCACAAGCCCCGAACAGGATTAGTCTCATCCTTTAAAAGGGTGTAAGAATATCCGGATAAGAAAAAAAATTAATTTTAAGTTGTAAGGTGTTTGATTTTTTTAATTTTAAAAATAATATACACCAATCACATGACCTTTAAGATGTGTTATGAATGGTTTTAGAGCTAATACATAGTCAAAATTGGTGCAAAATTAGCCTATAATAAAATTAAAAAAAAGTGATTGTAATTTCATTATTCCAATAATGAAAACCTAATAGAAAGATCGGTTGAGAAAAAAAATTAAATTTTCAAACAAAAACAAAAAAAAATTTAGTTCAATGG
>Ga0307517_10010162_pt1 | contig 13212 bp, 16 predicted proteins | sample 23_EM_MG_FD_194515 | JGI IMG/M metagenome (GOLD analysis project Ga0307517, IMG submission 194515) | Populus trichocarpa ectomycorrhiza microbial communities from riparian zone in the Pacific Northwest, United States - 23_EM | ecosystem: Host-associated > Plants > Roots > Unclassified | place...
TGTTCAACTGTATGTCTCAGCCTCCCCTCACCAGTCTGCGTTATGAACACCCCTCCAGAACCGCGGCGCCCCCAAGGTCACGGTAATCCTGGGTGTCTTGGGACTTGCTCTGCGACAGCTTGCTGGTCTAAACAGCTGACGGCTCGCATGATGAAATAGCGGTTACCCCTCACCTTCACTGTTGTATTTCCATTTCGGGTGTGCCGACAAACCTCTGGACTCGGTGGAATGTTGTGGTTAACTCTCATTTACTCTCCGGCCAACAGTTGAAAGTGTGGAAAGGTCACAATCCGCCTCCTTGAATCAAGGGCGTCGGTGACCGACGCTTCCGTACTCGATCCAATAAGGAATTAATTTGACAGGTATTTCGTACCGTCTCGGAAGCAGTATGTTTATCATTTATGTCCTGACAATAGACGTGATTGATTAAGTAGGGATCTGATTGTTGAAGTCTACGACGGTCGACCAGTTTCCAAGTTTCGGACATCGATGGTATCCAGAGCTTCAATGACTATCGGACGAGCCCTGGGGCCCTCGGCAAATAGAAAGTTATACAATGATGAACGAGATAATACAAGGAGCTCGAGAAACCTGTAGGTTTGACTGTTTACAGTTGACAATGATGTATCTTGGATATATATATAGAGATTTAGGGACTGAACGACGAATCCTCAAGAGAAAGAGCGAGAGAAATGAGAACGGTTGTATAGATATGATTAAGAGTCTGGGATGGTAGACCCGTTTAGAGTAGGATGCATGGTATAAAGATGCACTGCAATGGATGGGAGACTATATGTTTTCGAGAAACTCGGTAGGAGAAGGAGTTGGGAGCGGAATTGCAGCAGGATTGAGAGGAGAGCCCTCGCGATTCCTCTGGAAGGGATTGCGGGTGTGGAATCGGGAGATGGGGGATGCTATAGCGGAAGATGTGAGATCAGTGGACGAGCGGGTGGAAAGACATACCAAGCGAAAACCACTGGCGGGCATCGGGCTCGGTTGCAGAATAATCGAGGTCGTTGTTGTCATCGGCGCGACTGTCGACGCGGGAGACCTGGCGCAATGCGATGGGACGATCTGGCAGCAAGGAGGGGAAAGAGACCGAGCGGGGTTTCCTTAGAAAGGAGGGCCTGAGGATGGAGAGGAACTCGTCAAGAGCCTCGGGCGGAAGAGCGGCGGCAGAGGGAGGGCGGGATAAACGGTCCGGGGGTTCTGTGGTTATGTCTGCGATGAAGGAGAACTCCGAGTCCGGCTTGCGGGTGAAGAGGGTCGCAAGACGGACGGGGCGGGGCGCAACGACGATCGGCCGTTCGTTCGACATGGCGGGATGGGTCAGACTAATCATCACCCGGCCCGATCTCCGCCTATTCAACCCTCCCACGCTCTTTTCCCTTTCTGGGCTCAACCCTCCTCGGCTGTTTCTGCTTCCATCTCCCAATTCTCGGCAACTCTATTGGCGGGTTACATTAATCCTGCCATCATATCGGCCATTCTGGGTACACCCCGATCATTCCTTCCTGCTAGTCCAGCGGCCACCTGTAACATCACGTAGTTCCCCATACATTTTGGGACGAGCCTCATGTTTTTCCAGCAAATCCGTCAAAATCCTAGTAAAGTAGAACGGCATTATGTTAATCACTCTCCCTCTTTCGTGGAGCCAGCCCGCGAATCCCGCTATCAATTCATTTCAAGTTTTTTCAATAGTCCTGCCATTTGGGCTCCGAGTCGAGTCGTCCTATTATCTCCGGACAACGAATCGCAGACGATCCGACGGCTAACCTTCTGTTACAGCTCAGAGGTTTTTACTGGGGGTTATGGCAAAAAACACTCAGCGCACAGCTTTCTCGCTCATCACCAACCCACAACTCCTAGAAGTTGGCTTCTCGTGCACTGAATGATTCCGTTAGTTGAATCCCGGCCCCGGAGGAAATCCATTTTTGATGAGGTTTCCGTGATGTGACAACATATATGTCCACAGGTTTTTTTTTTCCCATCCTATGTTGTTCCCACCTCGGATTCGGAAACGACACTCTATATTCATGATCACATACAATTCTCGGGTTTCTCGTTCATGTCAGCACTTGTGGATGCCAATCAAACCTTGATTAGCTTGATTTCTGTCGTCTACAGGAATATTCCTCAAGTCAGTGCGTAATTTCTGTCCACACCGTACTTAATAAAGGTTAAATGCGGTTACGGCATGTTCAATATGTTATGTAGCACAATATGTCCAAATGCGTAGAGGGCTCCAAATAATCATCTGGTCAATCATACTTGTGTGATGGATGATGTTCAAGTTGTTCCAATTTTTATTTGTATTTAACTTACGTTTTATTTAATAATGAGATCATCAAATAAATCGAGATCCATGATAGGAGATCAGCGCAAGTCATTTATAGAACCCCTTCTATAATTGCAGATCAAGGATTTCGACACTTTCGAAGCCTCCTCCATCATTTTGGATATCTCATTTTGGTCAGGCTCTGGGAAGCTAAAAGCCTACGTAAGGAATCAATTGAAGATTTTCCGAGTCCGACCCGGGAATGGCCAACCTGGTGAAGGAATTTCCAGAAAGTGGACGGAACCCTGACTTGAATCTTTTACTCGATTGACGTGATTTCCAATTGTGGATGAATTAGCCGAATGAATTATATCATGACGTAAAGAAAAGGGTTTCTTAGGACGTTGAACGTTGAACGGTTGAGTACTTGGTGCTCCAACTTTATCAAAGTGTCTGCGTCAAACTTCTTTGACCGTCAGAATGGCTGGCGCTCGCAAGTTGCCAGGACAAAAGAAGCGACCCGTAATCCATTTTCCGTGTACGAACCAAGAATGGGGACCGGCATTGGCAGCCAACCGGTTGGATATAACCATTACAGCAGAAATGATTTCAATCAAATCACAAAAGTGTGTGTTGGTATCAAATAAAAATTAATAACAAATTTATCAGATCTTTAAAGTTTCGCGGGTTCGCCAAGCGCATACAATGCGTCAATCGCGGCCTTGTGAAAGTTGAATCCGTCCTTTCGGCGGATTTTCATCGTCGGGGTCAGGGTATTCGTTTCAATACTGAACGGGATCATACTGAGGTGGATCCGTTTGACAATTTCAAACCTGGGTCACCAAATGTCAAGGAAATCCTAAGAGAAAGCAAAATAGGAAACGGACCCTTTGAGACCACCCTTTTTGGACGCTTTGATGAGAAGCTGCAAGTAGTATTCATTGACAGCAGGCTCCTTGCACACCGCAGCAAGAGCGGAAGCATTCGTGGGCGACAAAGTCTTATTTAATACCTTTGAAACGATGCCAGTGAGTTGCAGAGGATCCGGGATGACAACGGCAATCAAGTATGATTGCAGGCTGTCGCCGTGAACGAGGACTTGTGCAATCTCTGGCACGCTGCTAAATATATTCTCAATCTTTTCCAGAGCAACATATTCCCCGTGTGCCAGCTTCATGATGTTCTACATTTTGATTCTCTCCCTTAGTATCCCTCTGGAATTCAGAATAAGCATACCTTAACTCGGTCGACAATCTTGATGCGACCGCAAGAATCAATTTCCGCGATATCGCCGGTGTGGATCCAGCCTTCATCATCCACAGCTTCCCTGGTGTTTTTCTCATCTTGGGGCCAACTTTCGTCAAATACTCACGAAGAAATAACGATAGAGAGCAATCACCCTTGTAATACACCGAGAAACAGTTGGCACCACGGACACAAAGCTCCCCTCGTGGGTTAGGCTTGTCGTCCGCCGTGTATCCCATGGCTGGCACGTCAATAAACTTGATCTCATTGCAGGGTGCGGGGGGTCCAACCGTGCCGACAGCATGAACATCGCCCGGGATTGTCCTCGTACAGGTAGCACTTGTCTCTGTCATTCCATATCTAATGAAGAGGCATAAGTGTTATCATCCTCATGCCGAAGTGAATGGAACACACCCTATAATAGCGGAGATCAGCGGACGACATAGGCGAATGCTTTTTAAACTAACCTTCCAGGAGGTCACAGCCAAAGCTGATTTTGATGAAGTCTAGAACCTCAGCGCTAATAGGTGCGGAGCCGGTGGAAATGAATTGTACATTCCCTCCCAAAAGAGCCTGAATCTGAGGACGTTGCGTTAAATTTTGAAGGCAGAGATAAGGGTGTTATTGTCATACCTTACGGAACACGAGCCTATCCCAAAGGGCATGTGTCAAGTCGCCCGTGGTATGTAATCTCTCTTGTTTGGCTGCTAAAGCTTTCTGAAAGATCTTCCCTTTCAAGCCGGGTACATTTCCACCTGCCATAACAGCTTGATAGATTCTATTCAGAATGCGTGGGACCCCAGGAAAGAAATTGGGCTTGAGAATTTGTGCATCCTCGAGCAAGCGCAACGGATCTCCGGTGAAATAACCGATGCTACCCCCGACGCCCATCGATGACAACTCGCAAATTCGCTAACGTAAATTTAAGAGATTATGAAATTGGTAAAGAAAAGGAAGATGCCTACCCCGTAAATGTGTGCCAACGGAAGGTAGGAGATGAGTTTGGAGTCCTCAGGAAGTTCCAAGCCATGAAGTTGAGTCTCAGTCGCAACTGCCAGATTTTTATGCGTAAGAATGACACCCTTTGGATTGCTTGTGGTCCCCTACATCAAGAGTGAGACACAATGGTAGGGTTCCAGTTTAAATCGTATTCACCGATGTATAGCAGATCGAAACCACCGATTCAGGATAAGCCGGAATAGGTTCGATAAGATTAGCCTTGCCGTAGGCTTCAACTACGTATAGAGAAAATAAGATGTCAAAAATAATCATGGAAATAAAATTAAATGCGTACAATCTACGAGCCCCTGGAAAACAACGCCCAACGATTCTGCCCATGCACTCAACAACTTGGCAGCATCAGGAGGTATATAATCAATAGTAACAATCATTTTCAGCGTCGGAAGCCTAGATTTAACCTTTAACAACTTAGGGACGTGTTCAGCCGTGGTGAAGAGAATGGTAAGATTCGCATGATTAATGCTGAATTTGGGCAATTGTCAATTTTGTAAAATGAGTATAAAGAGACCTTACACATATTCTGGAAAGCTTCGTTAGGCTGCTTCACAGAATGTTCAATGTCCCGCTCACCGACTGAATCAGAACCAAGTGTGTCATACAAGCTGACGGAAACCTTTTGATAAGACGCAACAGCGATATCAATCAACTGCCATTCTAGATCGGACGAGTCAGAGTTGGGATACAAGATGAGGAAAATATGCAAACCAGGACGATTCTGGAACCATATACCGACAGTTGGGTATTCTCCAGAACCTAGTTCACCTTTCTCGAAAAGTGAATGCAAAGCACTGCCAATATATCGTCTCCGTACGTCAACTTGACCATATGTAATCCATGAATAAACGGGAGCATATTTCAGTGGATTTGTTGAAATAATCTTTCGTTCCCCCAGGAATGGTGCATCCTTGCCAATTCTCAAGCCCTCTGCAAATATTTCGTCCGTTGTTCGAAAGGAACCTGGCGTGTTTTCATCTATTAAACCCCAGATGGCTGAATGAAATAGCATGCGTTAATGTGTATCATTCTCAATAATCGAATATTATACCATTTCGATAGTGTGCTGGAGCATAGGTTCGTCGTCAGAGTGCAAACATTGACCACATGATAGCGTACCAGTTTGACCAGGCCGCTTTGTCCCAGGAACTTGAACAGATTGTTTATCAAGCTGCAGTGAAGCAGGCCACAGCTTAATATGATTGCTAACCATGATGAACGCTGGCAAAAGAGTAGTAAGCAATCCTCGGGCCCCACTGTAAAGCCGGCTTTCACGTGGAAATCAAATCCCCAAGTTTGGCACAGATGCCCATTTACAGGAAAGTCTCTGGTTTCTCAATGTGGTTCAATCCCGCAGATGGTTTATCACAAGTTTTTCAGTAGTCGTGAATTATTAAAACTACTACCATTACATAAGGTTGAAATCTGAAGGAAAGCGATGTACAAGGAGATGGGGGATCCGGTTAAGGAGCGCTCAGTATGATCTAAATAAGTGGAATAAACGGAGTGTTCAACAAAGGAGCAGGTCTATCTCACCTTCATAAATTGTTCGTAGCTGACCTGGATCCAACCATCCCGATCCGTGTCAAGTCTGAATGGTCAATGAGTCTTTCAAATATCATATTGAATGCGGTCACAAACCCCTGGAAGGCCTCTGTTATTGTCTTGACGGTAACGCACGCTCTTACGAATCGATCAAAGGTGATTCCAGGCCGTGGCCCATACCCAGTGATTGGTTGGGAGGCTAACACTTTTTGAGCAACTCAAAGAGCACTGAAGTTGAGGTACATATACTAACCATATTTCCATTCGACGAGGTTGAGAATTTCAGGATTCAATCGGTAACCAAAGCTAGCCAAGGCCGACGCCAATTCTCCGCCGTCGATCGATCCTGACCGGTCTTTGTCAAAGTGGCGGAATACTCCTTGCCAATCGGTGATGTATTTCCACAATCCAGCGAACTCTAGGGAAATTTCATGAATAATATATAAAAACAAACCGGGATGCCACCTGCCTGTGAAGCTTATGGTGCCACTTCTGTCCGTGTCCTAGAATGTGTAAGTTGCAGGCAATGCCACCCAACCTCATCAAGCTCACAAAAATCGACATAAGCATTTTCACAGTATCCAGATCGAACCCTTTCATTAATTTTAACCAGAGGTAAAATAAAAGTAATGAGTCTTACGAGTCCAGTCGCCTGAGTGCAAAATTAGCAACCTGAAATGAAATGAACGATACTGCTTACCATTTACCAGTGCACTTTGCAGCTCATCGACGGTAATAGACCCTGATCGATCCCTGTCCACGTTCACAAACCACTGCCAGAGCTGAGGGTCAGCTCCTTGAGGTGGACCATAGTGCTGCTGCTGTTGATGATAACCGGGAGGGTACTTTACGGACTGGTGTCGTTGCCCGGATGGAGCATGAGATGAGTAGGTTGTATGATGTGAAGCGACTGTAGAATGCCGTTTGGAACCGAAAGAGAACATGGCGTAGGTGGGGGTTGAGGAAAGAGCTGATTGTAAATCACGACATATTGATATTTATAGGTTCCTGACTCTGAGCAGGCAGTACCGCGGCTGTGCTACCTGACTACAACCATGCTACCTGTATCCGGAATTCGAGCAGGAACACTGGACAGCTGGACAGCCTAATTATGATATTGTTTTTACGCTGAACGAGTATTCAACTCACACGAGGCTGCTTCAAGGCCTAGAACTGATGCGCGAGTGTATGGCCGTTCATAACCAGCGGGGACCAACATTATTATGCAGCGCTGTGATAGTCTGAAGACTGAGCAACAGGCGCTAAAGTGAGGACACAAATTAATCAGGCACGGAAGATCCCGGTCAGATTATGAGCACTGGCACTGTTGAATCGCAACATTACAGTATGTACAAGGCCATTATCTTCGATGTGGGTGTCCAATCGAGGCACAGAGACTGCCCTGACATCTATTTTAGATAGGGGGTGTGGTAATGCAGAGCCCCTTCCTTGCTCTTGCGGAATACGAGCGGACGCTCGGCCTGCCAGTCAATTACCTCAACGGTTCCATGTAGAGATCGTCAGTTATTAATGCTTATCACTGACCCTGATGGTATGAAGATCAGCTCGCGGTTCCCAAAGCGCTTGGGCAAAATTCGAGCGTGGTGAGCTTGAATTATTGACCTTTTACGACGAACTCGGGCGAGAACTGTCTGATGTTGCGAGTGGGAATACTTGGTGAGTATTTCAAATTTCACACCCGTCTTTCCGCTCATCCACAGAAAGGTACATATCCTACTGTAACCGGAAGGGTCTAAGTAGGCCATGTATTGCTTTTTCTTTCACCAAGATCTCAAGTGAATTTCATTGACAAGAATGTCCAACGTTACCCGACACCCTGGCTATCAATGGCCGTGAGGTCAGTCCCTTTTTACGTCAGTAAGCACAATGAGGCTGATCTCAACCCCAAGTTGTTTGCTGCAATGATGTGTGCGGCTGGACGGTACGATTCCCATATCAGGAATGCAATTCTACACCTAAGAGGTGCGGCAATCGATTAACAACTTGAATGCATATCTTTTGAAGTTAACCCTTATCATCGGAAAGCTGCTGGTCAATACAAAATTATAGCTCTGACCAACAATTTCGGAAATGTGGACTTGTCAAATGAGGAAGCTGCATTTCTTGGTTGGAAGGATGGCCCAACCCCTAATCATCTTCGACAGTTGTTCGACGACTTTTGTGACAGTAGCACCTACGGAATGAGGTCGGCAAAAGTTTAACAGATAAGGAAGCTGTTCTCATGAACCCCAAAGGAAACCAGAACCCAGATTCTACCTTCTGGCATGTGAACGTAACAGTATCATACCGTCCGAAGCTATTTTTCTGGATGATATTCGTCTGTGAGGTTCTGAGATCTGCTGGCTGAGATTAAAGACTAATTTCCTACCAGGAACTTGAAGTCAGCCAGAGAACTAGGCATGACAACAATTCGTAAGCCTCTTGTTCTGTCTACATCGCATTTTGTTGCTGATCGCCACTTGTGCAAAGATGTGGAAATTGGAAAAACAATGGACGCCGTTCGAGAGCTTGAGAAACTAGTGGGATTGAATCTAACAAGTCCTATGACAGAATCTAAACTTTGATATTTCTTCTGCTGTGTACGACAGTCTTGCTCGTCCGATATGGTATTGTTCGGCATTCGGTGTCAAGCAGTCTCCCCGCATTAATAGCATGTCTAGAATGGTTTATCTGATGCGGGCGTCTTATCCACGTAATACGAGCGCATCTGCAGCAAAAACATTATTTCGCTGCACTTCAGCAGAACAGTCCACTTACGAGTGGGACCTTCTCCAGCACCTCCCGCCTGAACAAAGGGGTCACTGAAAGAAACTTGATATGGAAATGAGCTTAATAAGTCTAATCTTGCAGAGAGTCGAATCTCACCAAAACACCAGCAATACCAGTTGTAGCACCCCAGATTCCGAGGCTTGACATCCAGCGTTTTGCACCCTACGTGTGATTAGAGCTTAGTATACATATCCAAAATGAGTATTTTAAGTGCGCACAGTAATAGTTGCAGCGACAGGGGTCTGGGGTCTAAGAGCGAGACGAGACATTTCAAAAACGAGGAAAACGATACTTGCTGAACGACGGAGTAAACAGCGACAGAACGGGAAAAGCCGAATCTTACATAATAACGACAAATAAGGGTTTGACAAAACTTTCGAGAGCTGCTTGGGATGGCCAATCCTCGTCAACGCAGGAAAGCGCGTTCTTCGAGCTACAGACCTGTCTCACATTCAAGGCATGCAAAGCGGAACTTGAAGAAGGCTCCTCGTATGTGGAAAGAATTGACGAGCTACTTACTGTGAATGTTGATCTTGCTAACCAGCTATTCGCGGACCAAAGGCATTGCAGGAGGCATGGGACAAGAAAAGGACCGTTCGTCAAAAGTGAGATTTTACCCGATCTGAGGTTTTACATAATATTTAATTCACAGGATTCCTTTCTAGCTATGCCAGACTTGGACTAGCTGCTTCGCTAGATCCTTTTACTCGCGGAGGGATCGAACAAATTCTGGTTTCACCGGCCCATCATCATCCTCATCAGTTGGAAACACCGTCTACAGCTCCCTCCGTTGATACCCTCGAGAAGGGCGTGCCCACCGGTTTTGGTAGGATCATCCGCAATGCTGCAGGCAGTGTCATTGCTGTAGAACTCAATGAAATACAACCCGAGGAAGCGGTCGATGTTGAAGATATCGACAACGTCGACTCTCGGATTGACCCGGAAGTACGCAAACAGTGGGCCAGTGGATTTGCAAAGGGGAATGCATCAAATGTCACTTTAATCAATGGTGAGCCTCATGTTTGTATCTTCTAGCCATTCCTGTGCAACGAACCCCATTTCGAAATTGCACCTTTCTTTGACACGAGTGGTAAGTCATGGAACATGTGTACATCTCCATACCCCTCACGAGCTCAAGGGGTTAATAATTTATGTGTTATATTCTTTCTTCACTCCTTAAATTTTCATACCTCACATTTTGCATTCAACAGAACTGCAGCGCATGTCTGCCTCGATGTCTGCTTCAACATCCTCGGGCGTAAGGCATGTGTCTGGCGGACAAATGAAATATCTGGAAGCGTTAGTCAAGAAGCATGGCGAAAATGTCAAGGCTATGGCAGCTGACTTGAAACTCAATCCGGAGCAAAGGACCATAGGCCAGATACGAAGGGCATTGAAAAGTGCGAGCCTTCTGACTGTTCAACCAGATTGTATATCGATCGATTGATTCCGATTTTATTAACATCTTGATGCGATTGGGGTCGAGTGTATTGTGATCCTATCAATTCCATGCCATCAGAAGTATTGGTCCTCGATATAATAGCCTTGATTTTCCATGCTGCCGTGAGCTTCTCAAACCTCGAAGTTCGGTGGATATTCGACTGCGACTTTGGTGATCAATTATACGTGAGTTTGTTGGGCAGCAAGATTAAGTTTCGATTGTGACGGCAAAAGCCGCCATTCTTATGAGCACAGTCGGATTGAAGGAGATAGAGCCGTATGTGGTTACTTCCCCCGTTGGTCGAGTACAGCAATTTGGTGTTGGTGCGTCTTTCGTTGTTGGGGACACGTTCTGTAAGAGGCGCGGGACATTGAAACGGACTACAGAAGACTATAGAATATCGAAAGTCTCATGCGAAACAGGAGCAGATTTACAGTGAGTGAAACCGAATATTTTGAGGCTTCTCATTGTTTAGTTGGTTACACTTTTCTTGGGATATCAAAACGGAACCGTTTTCGGACTGAATATTCAATGCTGTACTTACGCCTTTGATGTGATGGTCGATGATCCAGCGTCAATGAAGTTTGGCGGCGTTGGTTGAACTCTGAAGATTGCTAAGTAGATGCTCCTGTCTTGAGCTTGGATGTAGCGTCAGAAGGATCAGAGTTGGCTGATATCCTATCATGATGTGTAGGGGATTCAGAATCCAGATGTAAGTATGGATCTCTGGGGTTGAGTAAAACCGCTGCACAACAAAGTGTTTTCATTAACAAGGAGTATAATGAATGTATATTGTGAATTCTTATTCGAATTCATGTGCTTAAGGATGTAATATTGTGGTGACCCCTGAAGTCGATGAATATAACTTGGAATATAATACTTACAGAGGACAGATCAATGGAGATGCGTGATTCGAGGATTGTGTATTGATCGGGCCGCAGACTGCCGCCATTTTGATTGGCCCAGAGTATAGTCCGACTCCCATGGCCACCGAGAGCTCAGTGTGGTGTATACTCGACGATGAGAGCTTGTCTTTTTTACCTGAAGGTGTTTGAACGCTCCATGTGCTCCCATGGATTTTGATTCGCCAGCAGGGAACGAACGCCGATAGGCTGCGGCGAATGATAAGCGCAGGGCTATATGAATTGCAAATCCGACTCCGGGATCGCAATCCCTAATACGTCCACAATTCCGGGACAATTGCAGCACACTAGCTTCATGGAGGAAGGCCCGCTGCCGTCGCCTGGGACTTGGAACGACCAACGCTAGAGGGTGTAATTTGAAAGCTTGCACGGACTATGATTCATCTTCTAGTGTTGGGAATATGATGGCCCCAATGTCGAGGATTGTGGGATCCCAGGGTATGTCATGTTTCTGTAAATAACCAACTGACACCGGCGCGTAGGATCTCTGCCGGCGACTAACTTGAACCATCCTCGAGGAAGAGCCCCATTTGCATATCTCTTGTGAGAAAATGTGTGACAAGGACAAGAGATCTGGCGTATCCAGATCCGTTCCATTCGTCTGACTTGATATTTTCGCAAGTCAACGTCAGACCCTAAGATTTACTGATCCCTATGGTAGGTTTCATTATTACTTTATAAAACAAACACATTCCCCGTGTTCTTTGTCCCCCCGTTATGCCCCCCCGCTCCTCCGTCACTTCTTCTCCCTCCCGCAGCAGTGCTCCCTATGCCCGCCGCTCTTCTGGTCTGCCCAAGAGCTCTCGCCAGCAGTTCTCGGCTTGTGGTGCTTGCCGTATGAGGCGGTGCGCACTCTTTATTCTCTTTGGCCTGACTACTTGAATAACCGCTCTTAGTGTCCGCTGTGATCTCAAGGACTTGCCTCTCAATTCCTCAGTCCCTTACCCTACCTGCTCAAACTGCAAGGAGCGTGGCATCAACTGTGTGTAAGTCCCCGCCTTTAATTCTGAACTTTGCCAGAATTTTCTCAAGTTTTTCACAAAGCGACGAATTCGCTGATGTCAAAGCAGTCAAACTTTTACGGCGCGGCAGACGTCTGCAGCAGGTCGAGTAAGTCCCGTGGTTCCCGCTCATAGTTCGAGGTCCTGAGATCTTGACAAGGGCGATATATGGCAAAACTCAAGATCAAGACGACGGCTCCACAGCGCTGGACACAGCATCAAGGATGCCTAGCAGCATACCCATCTTGCATTCTGATTTCTTCTCGTCTCCATTCTGGCGATGGTTTTCTGTCCAGCGTAAGTCTATTGGCTGTTCTTTCCCGATCTTTGCTGAGTTGCCTTCACAGGTCCCATCTTGGATGACAATGATTACCCAGCTAGGTTTGCATCGCACTGCAAGAACACACAACTTCTCGGGAAAGAAGCCAGTCTTATCGCCATGATACTGGTAACTTGGGCAGAGTCCTTTGGCCTAAACGAGTGTGGTGTGCCACACGCTGCGGCTGATCAATCTGAACCTGTCGCGGATGCCACTCACTCCTACACATCTCCCGATACGTTCGTTCCACCAGAGATCAGACGAGCCGAATGGAGAAACAAGGTCGAAGTGTATCTTAAAGAAATATTGGAATTAGTCGACTATCATAGTATACTTCGTCGGCCCACTCTGGATGGTCTTCGAGCTCTCTTACTGCTCCTACCTCTCATGGATGGTAATCTTTTATTGTCTTCTCTGTTGGGAACTCCTCTAACCTGTGTTATAGAGGCCCCGATGCTGGAGCGCTCAGCGATCCATGAAGCCGCGCTGTCGCAAGTCCAGGCTCTTTGTGTCCAAACAGCCCCGACTGTCACCAACTTCGAAGAAGCCGCTGTACGAGCCAGATTGTTCTGGTATGCGTACACACAGGAAGGCCTTTTAACAGGGCTACGTGGGCAACGTTTCGTCCTGTAAGACTTGCCATCATCCGTTTACTT
>Ga0307517_10010164_pt1 | contig 13211 bp, 14 predicted proteins | sample 23_EM_MG_FD_194515 | JGI IMG/M metagenome (GOLD analysis project Ga0307517, IMG submission 194515) | Populus trichocarpa ectomycorrhiza microbial communities from riparian zone in the Pacific Northwest, United States - 23_EM | ecosystem: Host-associated > Plants > Roots > Unclassified | place...
AGTGTCTACTTTTATTATAATATCAATAAGTTAAAAAAAGTTTTTAAAAGCAATGTTGTTAAATCCAATGGAGTCCATGATCTAGATCATGGGTTTGACAAATTAAGCCACGAAGCCCTAGTCAATCCAACTTGTCGCTGTTTTAATATTAAAAAAAGATGTAATCTTGAAATTTTTTAAAGTCAAACTATACTTTTTACCGATAATTCATGTTATTTTTTGACCTGCTAAGTCGATAAGGTCATGTCAAGAAAACTATCATGTGAAGCAATTTTAAACTCAAGATAGACAAGAATCAGGTTGGGCAGTTTCAAAGTTGACCTACTAGATCATGTTTAATAACAATATCAAATAATTCTTAGTCAACTGAATATTTTTTTTCACATTCAAATTTTTTTTATTCTATCTGTGTGCAGGCTATAAAATAGTATATTAATTCCTGAAGAGAGTTGCATGCATAATCACATATATAAACTTCTGGTGATTTAAGATAATTCCTTGAGCGATTAACTTTTAATTGTTCGATTGTTGATGCTATGAACTTTATACCTAATGGACTAAAAATTCGGGAAGGGAGCCAATTAGGGAGACGTTGCACCTTAAAATTTAAAACAGCCCTTTATGTTTAATGAATCTTTCAATTTCGTTATGCTCAATCCGTCACCTAACATAAAGTTCCTTATTCAGTGACTAGCTGATTCAAATTCTCAATCCACAACATGACCATGTGAATGTCAAGATATCAATTGCATTGGCAACATCTATCACCTTCAAAAAGCACTATGACTGCCATATTAAGTGGGTTGTTCTTGTGCTATTTAACGGGACGCACGTGTATTTAATGATTAATATTATAAAATGATGCAAAATTCAAAAAACGAAACCAATTGTCATGAGCTAAAGAAACATTCAATAACTATGTTTGACATGAACACTTTTTACCCCATTGAATCAAAGAGCAATATTTTTTGCAAAAGAATATTTTAAAAGGAGCTTTTTTAATAGAAAGAAAGAAGCCAAAGGGGCTTTTTCATGGTCTCCAAGGACCATAATTGATATTTTGAGGCTTTTAAGATAAAGACACTAGCTACCAATATCATATCCATGCCAGCAAAACTTAGCTGGTCTGATGCTTGTAATGTCAGCTAGTTTAAATTTATATGTTTAGGCTAATCTTTAGTGGTGGAATCTTCTAACCATAGAAGCTCTCCATTTGTTCTGATGGAGCAAAAGAGAAAAGGGTTCTAATGTCAATCAATACCATCATTGCTAGAGAGAGAAGTAGAAAAGAAAAACCTTAGGCACCATCATTATATATGACGATGAAGCAAAAGCGGGTCAGAAGAAAGCTTGTGAACATGGCATGGCATATAGCTTGGTAGGAAAAGGTTCCATCTAGACATTGTTTTCCTTTTTGACCTAACCAAGAATATGAACTTAGTTATTAAGAACACGAAATATAAGAGATAAGTTTCGAATCACACCAAGTTATTGCTCTTCCAATTATCCTATGCCATTTCCTCTCTAAGAAATCGAAACATGTTTGATTCAAATCCTAAGAATATCCAAGAGTCTGGATATGTCTTAATCAAATCTTGACATGGATGGATGATAATTCAAGAAAGTCCAACACCCCAAGATTTTTCTTCTTTTCTTTATTATTTTTAAGAAAGAAGAAAATCATGTATCTTAAAGTGAGAAGGATTTGAAGTTAAATAATCAGACCACAACCTATTACCTCGTACATTTAAGTTTTGAACACATGCTTCAGATTTAATAGTTTAGGTTGATATATAGTTATAATTGCAACCCACAAGTCTGGGATTGCATTGATGGATGGCATCTAAACAATTAATGATTAAAAAACCACAAATTCATTACAACCAAACTGTACTCATCGACTTAAATTCATTTTTACACCGTTTTAGCGGTTTTCAAGTACCTCTCTAGGGAGAATAATACTTGAAATATTCTACAAGACTATCTCTTCATTTGACCATGCCGTTGTCTGTTAAGAGACGGCAGAAGTCTTGAAATGATAGGCTAAACACAAGAAGGCATCTTCTTCTCTACCTCCCTCAACTTTTCTTTTTTTTTTTAGTATTTTCTCACATTAATACAGTGAAAAAAATTTTATTTCCTAGCTGGGAATATAATTCTCACTATAACACACAAATAGTGGTGGTGCATGTCCTATATGTATAATCACTAGTAGCACATATAAAAAATACATGATTTATTAAAATACTAGACGCTCTCCGTCTCAACCATCTCAGTTGTCTATTTAGCAAAAACATAGTTACACCTAGTAACAAAAATAACAACAATAGTTTAAGCCAACATTTCACATAATCACAAAAACAACAATAATAGACAACAACCAACAACCACTAGAATCACCTAATTTCTATAGCATGTAAACTTATAATGAAAAAAATTAAAATCTCAACACCAAAATAATTCATCACAATAAAGAATATCAATTCAATTATAAATTAATTAAATTACTTAGTTAATCATCTAACAAATTAACTTGTCGATGAGCCTGCACCATCAGATCCACGAGCATGTCATCGTCGTGCATGATAAACATGGTCATCCTCCTCTAGTGCATTGTCCAAACGTTGAGCCTCCCTAACCTCATCAAGTGAAGAACAACACGATGAGAACCAAGTATTGAAAGCATCATGCACAACATTGTCAGTAGCATCACAAACTGCGGTCATAGCTTTCTAACCCTCACGTATTCAAAAATTCATCTAATATATTAGAAATGATTATATTATCATTTTTAAGATATAAATAAGAACTTTATTACATTTTTAAAAAACTATTCCATACATACCAATATATTATATCTCGATGCACGAGACTCATAATTATCTGGATTACATGTTGGTTGACGTGGAGTGTCACGTGGATGTCTCGTAACACACTCCTATGGTGGCATTATGAATCACCTTATTATGTTCATGTACTGAGACATGTAGAGATCTAACTCAATAGGCGGATACATCTCTGTAAATATGTGATCTCTCCTAGCATGCCAAAAATTGATATATTATGCATGAACGATCGACTAATCATCTTCTTCTTTACCTCGATGATTAACAACAAGCAGATCATCAAGTGTGTTAATATCATCAAGTATGTGTTGATGCAATCCAAACTGACACATTACTCAATTAGGACAATGCACCTCAACTATGGTAAAACAGTGCGTCGGGACCACTGATAGACATAAATCACTTCCTTTCATGGATAATGGAGATGCTCTTCCAATCAAATCATCAGTGTACGATGTGCATATCATGTATGAAACCATAAAACATATATATTAAAAACATTCACACTAACACATAAAGTTAAATAAGAAAATAAATAATTAAGTTCACGCATACCTGGTGAGGTTCATGTGAATCCAACTCATCCCGATAGAACTCGTGAACATGGATGAGATTTTGTGTAAAATGCCTAATCCTCTCCCCAACCCAACTAACATGTTCAAGATAGTTGATTTAGAAAAAAAATTATAGAAAAATAAAATTTAATAATTCATTCATAATTATTATTATCGAGCTCCAATTGAGAGTAGTCTTCCCGTAATCATGTCGAGCATCTGATTTCTCCAAACATCAAGATAATATATGTGAAGATGCTCCCACGACCATAACTTCATATTTACAATAAAAATAATTAGTAAATATTTAAATTAACTACATTTAATAGAATATAATATCAAATTATACCTATAGAAACAATAAACATTCGTTGATTTGTTTCCTGTCTAATATGTATCCGTGGGAAAGCTGGTGATATAGATATGCAAGCATTGTTGAGCCCTAACTGTAATTATGAATGACAACAAAGTTATCTAGTAGTGGCAGAAAGTAACATGGAACTACATTCCTTGTCAAACTACTAAAGATCATGGCTCGAAACATATGCATTATATATGCTCTAGCATAATAATATAATACAATCTTTATAACACCCTCTAATGGGGTCTCAAAACTCTCCTTCAACAATGTTAACCTAATATATTTCCTTTTATATCCCTTAGAGAAAGGCACCCGTCCCAATAGACGAAGATATAAATTATCTTTATTGAAAGATGTGGGGCCTATAATAGGAATTCCATGAATTCCATCTACAAGAAGGTTGACTAGAATGACAACATCTTATAATGTCAGTTTCATCTCTCCAACTTGAAAATGGAATTTATAGGTCTCTTGCCTCCATAGCTCAACTAATGCTGCAATCAAGTCGTGATCAATATTTATGCCTCATAGATGATTGATCTTGAAAAATCCAGCCTCGATGGCATAAGGACGAACACAATCATCTAGGTCCATCGGGGCATGATGACAAGGTTTAAGCGCAACACCCTAAGATTTTCATAAAAATATGAAAATAAGTATTCAATTACATTTATAATTTATCATGTGACCATGTTATATATTAAAAATTAACTTACTCATCAATCCCAAATATCCTAGGACTGATGCTTGTACTACAATCGCAATACCAATAAATCATCAGGACCCGAAAATAATAAGGACTCGTCCTTTCACATGCCACAATATCCTGTCATAGATCCACCTCCCCTAGTTCGTACTATGACGTGTACCTATGAAAAAAATGTTAAAGAATATAGAATAAAAGGATAAAAATAAAAACATAACATAAAGATATGAAATAAAAGTCTCAATTTAAAACAAAAGTCTTCACATAAGTTGTCCACTTTGACATGTTTTTCTAGTATGACCAGGTACACTGCATAACCCACATTTTTTTATGTATGTCCCTCTTTAGCATCCATCTCATTACGCAGACGAGTGGATTTACATTGACCCTTTTCAACTCTCCATCTAGTTAGACATCCTTCAACTCGTGGCCTAGTATAATCAAGTCATGATGGAATATCAAGTAAGGTTCAAAATAAAAACCATATGAATTTCTATAAATGATGTTAGAAAATAAAGGGTTAACAAAATTTTCAAAGTCAAAATACCACAATGTACAACATGCAATAAGGTGTGAACATGATCGATGATATAACTATCATTTATCACATGTATACGTTCTTTGATTAAATCAAACCGTTGTTGAACCTCTCTTTTACCACCAATTACTGGGGGGTTTCAACATGAAAAACTCCATCTAGGATATTAAATATACTCAAATCATGGGATCTTGATTTTGATGCATCAACAATAAGTCTAGGAAGCACTTGCGGAGGCCACAATAAACCATGACTAATACAATCATCAACTATAGATTTTCAATCAACAAAATATTGATTAGTCCTAAAAAAGTTAATTTGCCTTACAACCATTACAAACAAACCATGAACACTTTTCAAGACATTATTAAAAATATCTAAAAAATTAGTGGTCATAATTCCATAACGATAACCACCATCATATGATAATGCCCATCTCTATTTCAATTCAATCTCATGCTATTCTTTAATTTGATCATTCCTGTCAATCAAATCATATACATGATATCAAATTCTCATCTCGAACTCTCTTGACACATCTTATCTAATAGTTTTTCCAATGCCATATTTTTAAATTTTTTATTGAAGTTACTTACAAAGTGGTGAGAAAAATAATGATAGTACCTATCTGGCTTAGTTCATATCTGTGACATAATATTCTTAATTGACGCATGTCTATATGAAATTAAACATAAACCAATACATCTACCCATGACATGTCGGCGAATCAAATCTAAAAACCATGCCAAGTTATTGTTCATTTCTTCTTCAACCAAAGCATAAGACAACAGAAAACACCACTTATTTAAGTCATAAGCATCTACAATCAAGATTTTTGCCTTGTACTTTCCATATAAGTGAGTGCCATCAATACTTATTAGTGGATGACAATATTGAAACCCTTGAATTGAAGGTCCAAATGCCTAGAATACTCTCCCAAATACTATTGTATCACCATCAACCATCTTATGATTCCACTCAATAATTATACCAAAATTTGATTCTTTCAAAGCTAATAGTAGCCTAGGCAATATTTGAAAAAACTCTTCATATGATCTAAACAACCTTTCCAATATTTTTTGTTTAGCCAACCAAGATTTTTTATACAGTATATCATACAAAATATCTTTATAGATAGTTGCTTGAATGGTTACAATTTTAATACTTATTTTAGCTTTGACAATGGTTAACATCATATTAGCAATAAAATCAGAGTCAATCCAATGGTGGGCTTGCATAACCATTGAATTATTACATGTGTGGGGCTCTTTTAATTTTAAAATCTCAAATGAATCATAATTATTGTGATATACCCCATGTAAATACCATTGACATGATGGTTCATGCTTACGTTGTAGTTGCACTAAACATTACACTTTGTATTGAAGTGAATTTTTTACATGCCACCACATAACTGTATTGGCTAAATCAGCCTTATTTCAAAACATTTATCCAACCTCCATCTTGGTACTTAAGCCTAAATTCCTAAGACTCAAAGCTCAATCAAAACTCATTATATGAGCAGACTCACTAGCATATTCAAATTTTGAAACAAGGGGTCTCATTGTTTGGTTTATTGGCTAACCTTTCTCATTATCACTTGGTTCAGATAAACCAAACAATGAGACCCCTTGTATGACAATATCTTCATCATTACTTGGTTCAGATTCATCATAACAATATGGAGCTATTACCATACCCAATTGAGGTTCCATATGCACCATGTTTTGAACCAATGTTAGGTTCAATGCTTTGCCAACTATCCTAGATGGACCTGCTGCATGTTATGATTTTGTGGTTTTTTTTATTGTAACTTGGGACTCGAATCAACTCTAAACTCGAAGAGTTTCCTACTTTAGGTTTTCTACTCAAGTAGAGCTCTAGTATTTGCAACCTATTTACAATGATCAACCTATCCATTGCATTAAAACTCATATTACTAGTAATAGGCACACCGACATAACGAGTCAGATGACCCACACCCAACATCCTCCAAGTAATGTCAACATAAAATTTAACCAAATTCCATCCAATTATCATTATCAATGAACTGTTTAATCTCAAGTTACATAACTTGGTACTTCCTTCATGATAAATGATACCATTATTATTATCAATGATTTTACCACTATAATAATATAAAATTCCCATTATAGAAGACATGTTCTGTGAAAATCATAACAAAACATAATACTAATTTGTCAATATAACAAATCATTCAAGTTAGATAAAAAAAATTCAAAATTAACAAAAATCATAAACTAAACCCTAAAACCCTAACACTAACATAATTAACAAAACACAATTTATCGATTTTTCTTACTAAATAAGACAATATACTCACTTACTTAAATAATTTTATATTTAATTAATTTTCAATAAGGAAAAATCAATAAAAACCCTAACCTAAACCCTAAAATCCTAACACTTACATATTCAACACAACATATTTCATTATTTTTTCTTACTAAATAAGACAATATACACATTCACTTAACAAATTTTATATCTAATTAATCTTTAATTAGAAAAAATAAATAAAAACACTAACCTAAACCCTAAAATATTTATACTAAAAATGCACAAATTAATCAAGTATAATAACAAATTAATATGGGGAAAGATTAATATACCTCAATTGGTTAAATGGGTAGCTTATGGGTGGTGGTGGTGTTAGTGGCAGTGATTGGGAGAGAAATTTTTGGTTGTCATGAGTGATGTCTAAGAGAAGCGGTGATGGAAAAAGAGACCGAAAGGTGAGGCATTTTGTGGAGATGAGATATGGATGGTTTTTTTTTTTTTTTTTATGATGAAAATAAAGATAAGGTTGTTTGAGTTGAGAGTGGCGCAGGAGGAAGAAAAAGCAATGAAAGATAGAAATGAGTAAGGGAAGAAGAAAAAAAGGGGAGACAACCTTGACATTAATTAACCGGATGGTTGTGCATGTACTATATGCATGACCTATAGGTGCACATGTAGTACATGTGTGACCATTGTTTATGTGCTAGAGTGAGAATTATTTTCCCACTATGCTAGTTTGGGAAATTTGTTTCCTATTTATATGCATCTATATGATTGTTGCTTTGTGATTGTGTAGTAGTTGTCTTTTTTTTTCACTTCAAAGTACGACAAAAAATAGGACAAACAATATCATTAAACCATCAGGATTTTTAGCATAGTGGTCCTTTACATAATGAGTGTTCTTATTGGCTAGCTTTTGGCCCGACTCACTAACTAGGACAATTCAATTCTCATGGTGTTTTCTTCCCTGAATGGGGTTGTACCACATAAAATAAATAGATAATATTTGTCCTAGGAGAGTGGTGTGAGTGAACAAAGTCTAAACACGTGTTAATGTTTGGATACATGCCTTGGGATGTGTTCAAAGTGAAGTACAAAGAAATCAACCTTATCAATATGTTTCATGCATGTCATAAAGTACTGGGTTTGCCCAAAAATATCCCTTAATTTTGTTTAGTTAAAAAAATAACACAGTCTAGAAAATGTTTACGAAAGTAATTAAATTAAAACAGTCATGGATGGCATTTGTGACTAACGAGTCGCATGTGTCATATTCAACTTTTTAAAATTGTTAAATCGCATGTAATAAAATAGAATAAGGAGAGGGAAAAAAGAAAGAAAATAAAAATAATAAATTTTGGAGGCACACCAAAGCTCTATTTACGACACCATTGATATTATCAGAAAGTTCACGATAAGACAAATCTAATGACAGTAAGGAAGGTCACTAATAGAGACTGAGTGGGCCACATGAGCTATGCAAAGGTGGCAGGGGATCATTTATCTTTGGAGAGCTCTGTGGCCCACTCCGGTCATCGTTGGTGATATTTTTTAGCGTTGTTAGATTTGTTTCATCAAGATCTTTCTAATGATATTGGTGGTGTCATCATTAGAGTTTTGATGTACCTATTCTCTCTCCTATTTGTTCACAAATTACGAGGAGAGAGAAAAAACAAAGAAATAAAAGAAGAAAAAGACCTCGAAGGCACACTGAAACTTTGATGATGATATCACAAGTACAATAGGAATAATCTTGACAAGGTGAATACAATGACAATAATAAAGGTCATCAATGGTGATCAGAGTGGGTCACACAAGAAAAGTGAGCCCTAGCCACTTTTGGGCAACTCATGTGGTCAATTCTAATCTTCATTAGTGACTTTTCTTGGTGTCATTGGATTTGTCTTATTGAGATCTTTCCGATAATATTGATGATGTTGTCAATAGAGCTTTGGTGTGCCTCCAAAGTCTATTTGTTTATTTCTCTCTTTTTTTATCCCTCCCCTCTCCTTCTTGAGATTTTTTGAGGCCATTTTACAATTTAAGAGAGTCACATATGGCACATATGACTTACGAGTCACATATATTATTTGTGACTCTCTAAACTATGCTACTTTTATAAATATTTTATGTATTGTGCATTAATTAGATGTTCACAAATTATGTTATAAATAAAAAAAAACTAAAACCAAAACAAACTTACATTGAAAGGTCGTCATTCCAATGTGCCTCATACTTGCGGGTGAATTGACCCCGCTGTGAAGGCACAACACCTCTGCGCTGTGAAACCGCATTGGAAAAGGCAGAGTCGCGAGTCGGTGCAAGTGCCTCTTTTTGATCGGCACCTAAGAACACATCATTCTCGCTGCTAGAAGAACTAGCTACGACTATATGCTAACGACGTGCTATTGATTTTGTTCTACACATCTACACAAATTGAACGAATAATTACATAATCAAATTCAATTATTTAAAAAAAATTCGGCGGCACCTCCCCTATATTGGAGACTACCCAAATTTTTCAAACCTGCAAATATTGACAATATATATGCCACAAACAAGTTGGTTTTATTTTATTTATACCATAAATTTCATAATTTTCAATTTCATCACATTTTCAAAATGATAGTAAAGTGTTTCTAACTATAAAATAAAGAAAAAAAATCTTATATATAATCTAACATCTATACAAATTTAACAATAAAATAAAGGAAAAAATAAAATTTAATTCTATATATTGAACTAACATCTATATAAATTTAACAATAACAATTAAAATTCATGGAAACAATCAAACACTCTATTAAAATTCAACAATAACAATTAAAATTCAACAAAATAATCAATTATTATAGCAATAAAAACAATAAAATAGACAACAAATTAAAAAAAAACTATAGACTTTAGAAATGAAAAATGCTTACCTTAATAGTGTGTTTATTTCTAGACTTTATCTACGTACAATACAAAAAAACAAAAAATACAAAAAAATATTGTTAATAAAACAAAGAAAAGATGAAAAATTGAAAATCATCAAGTAAATTGAATTACAATACATACCTTTTAAATTTTAAAGATGAAGATAGAACCAGATGAAGATTAAAAACACAAAAACTAGAGAGATTTTGGATTGAAACGGAAGAAGCGAAGGAGAGAAAAAAATGAACTGAAGGGGCTCTCGGTGGGATTTATACTACGATTTTTCCGACGGACTAATATTATTTTTAATTTCTCCGTTTGTGATTCCATCGGTGAATTCACTTTGAATTTTTTATTTCGCACTAAAATTTCTAAAAAAACCCTCCAAAATTTTCACAGTCCGTTGGTAATTTCCTCGGTAATTGCAGATGAGTACACGCGGTCAGAAATGCATTAATTGCCTATGCATTGGAATTCACAGTCTGTTGGTAAATCCATCGGTAATTGCAGATGACTTTAATTGTCTTCTCCAACAAGGTAGTGAACAGTTCCCATCGCTTCTGGAAAATACTAACGGACGCAATCTGTACATATTTCCATCGGCAATATGGATGTGAATAGTTCCCATGGCTACTGGAAAATACCGACGGACGCAATCCATCCACATTTCCATTGATAATGTGGACGTGAACAGTTCCAATCGCCTCTGGAAAATACCGATGAACTTAATCTGTTTGTATTTCCATCGACGATGTGCACAGTTCATGACAGATTGTGCCTGTATTGCCTTTTATCTTCCCTGTAAATACTTAAATTGAAAACTGTCCACACAACTCAATAACAACAGTGGTAAAATAAATATTTCTTGGTATAAAATTTAATCAACTCAATATTTCTTGCCTTTCGTGTTCTGATAGTTAGTCAAAATTTTCTTCTTCTTCAATTGAATTGTCATCAACTCCATCGCAATCTTCAATGTGGATATCATCATCATCTTCATAGACTTGTGCTTGTCCGCTCGAGCTCAAAACAACATTCAACTTCTTTGCGTCATCATCAACAAGACTATCATCGAAGACGTGAAAATTTGAATTTTCTTCTAAGTCAATTAATGGAGCAACTTGATATGGTTCAATCAACTAACTAACTTGAAAGACATCATCTCACACACTTGTGTCTTCGCTCTCATCCTGAACAACCTCTACACGACCCCTGAGTTTTGTTTTTAAAACAGATAACCAATCAACTCTTGATCGGTTCTTTCTAAAGAAAGGGGTGTATGTGTAATAAACTTGTTAACATTGCTTTGCGAAAACAAAGACATCGTTTACATTGTGGAGTCTAGCTTTTGAGTTAATTTCGACCAGACCATAGTGAGAATCTACTCTGATTCCTCTGTCATTGGTGTCATACCAATAACATTTGAATAAAAACACTTTATTATGCTCGCTATGATATTGCAATTTGACGACCTCTTTTAATATACCATAATAGTCAACTTCAAACTCACTACAAGTCGATCCCTTAACACAAACACTGTTGTTACAAGTCTTTCTTTCATGCCTGTATTCTTCAGTATGAAACACATACCCATTGACAAAATACTTGTTGTAGCACTTAACTTTTCTTTTAGGACCCAGGCTTAGTAAAGACAATGAAACAATAGCACTCCTTCCCATTTGATAAACCTTGTATATCAAGTACAACAATAAACAGTAAACAAGAATTCTGTAATGAAATACAGTAACTTATGTTGCTACTCATTTTTGGACCTCACGTGATGGAGAGGTTGTATACCTCTTTTAAACTGAGTGTAGGAGTTTAACTCATGTTTGCTGGAAGATTGACAAAAGCAGAAAAAGAAATATTTTTTTTCTGAAACCATGTTTGAGCTGTTTTTTGCTCTCTTTATCCTTCCCCTTTGCTGCCAAAATCATCAGGGTTCTTAGATTGACTAGAGGTCTTCATAATGTTAAATACGTTCCTTTGTTATCTTGTTTTTAAGGTTGGATAAATAATTCAGAATTTGCACTAAAAAAATGGTTCTGCTACTGTCGTAATTTTTTGTTCTAACTTAGGCTCTGATTCTGACTTGGTTTCGTACGATATCTGACCATCCTAGCTATATTCTGTCACTCATGACATGTTGAAAAATTGACCTACACCTTTATTAGGTCCTAGGGATCATTGTTCTTAGGGCAGATTCTCAGTCAGATTTGGATGCTCAGCATTGTCAAATCAAGAACCTTTTTGACCAACTAGATTACTGTCAGATTCTGTTCTCTAAAATGATTTTATCTCACTTTGAATCCTTCATCAAAGTTGTAGTCTGGGACACTAAATGAATTTGAGCTTTTGAATTGCTTGATTTCGATATTAGAAGCTCAAGATATTCCTATTTGAAATCTAGTGTGAAAACATAAAATCCTGCCACGAGAAGGTTTCCAGCCGAGTTTGGTTACAATTTTGTTATTCAAAAAGAATTTATCTCACTTTGAATCCTTCATCAAAGTTGTAGTCTGAGGCACGTAGATGAATTTAGGCTTTTGAATCGCTTGATTTCAATATCAAAAGCTCAAGATATTCCCGTTTGAATATCTAGTGTTGAAAGCAGGGATTCCTGGCCGCGAGAAAGGTTTTTGCCCAAGTTCGCGAGACTGATTCGAAGGATTTTTTTTTGGACCAAGGACTGAATCGAAAAGTGCTAAATTAAGGGATTGAATTGAAGAAGGACATTGAAAGCTGGAGAGGGGGGCTGGATCATCATAAATGACAGGATTTTTACCACACTGAATAAGGAAAATAAGACTTTGCAGCTGCACCCTCCATCTGATTTCTTTCCTTTTTTCTCTGAAAATTCCTGCTGTCTTTCCTTTATCGTCACGCCTGATTTTTGGAGCTGCAACCACGTTTTTATTGCCTCATTTCAAAGGGAGCAGCTGACCCTATGGAAGGATAGAAAGAAGCCACACCATCCTCTAAAAAA
>Ga0307517_10010165_pt1 | contig 13211 bp, 13 predicted proteins | sample 23_EM_MG_FD_194515 | JGI IMG/M metagenome (GOLD analysis project Ga0307517, IMG submission 194515) | Populus trichocarpa ectomycorrhiza microbial communities from riparian zone in the Pacific Northwest, United States - 23_EM | ecosystem: Host-associated > Plants > Roots > Unclassified | place...
AGCGCTGGGCAGGAGTTGAGTTCTGCGAAGTCGAAGTCGAAGTCGAAGATGTAGAAGTAGAAGAGGGCGAGGCGATCTGGGTCCGGATATCATCTGATGGGAACGCAAGGGTGGCAAGGAGCGTTAGCGCCGCCTGGACGAGAGAGAATTTTCCGTCAGTTGAACGGCTTGACCTCTAGTAATACCGAAAGGGGGAAAGTATACAGACCTCCCGTAGCGCCATCAAACTCTCGGGTTCGCCTTCCTCCCATTCCGGTTGCAGAGGTTCAACGGGCGAAATGGCGTGAATCAACGTGCTTAGATGATCCAAACATCCGCGTTCGAACGCCAAGTGGCAGAGAGCCGCATCGTCCGAGACGAGGTAATCTTTTTCAGAAATTGATAAGTCATAACCTAGACCGATACGGCGCAAAGGGACTTACGCAAAGTAAAACACGCCTTCGTCTTCATGAGCGCTGAATCAGAATCGATGCCCTCTGCCAGCGAGACATTAGCATTTCCGATTGCAGCTTTACTGCTTCCAGTCGACGGCAACGCCATCGATCGACAGAATACATTCATAACCGTCCTCGTGCAAGCTTCTTCTAACGAGGTGTAACTTTGGTACGTGTTACTCTGCGAAGAGTGTGTGTTGACGAAACTTAGACCTTGACCATTCGCAGGCGCTGCTGAGGTTGATGCTCGAGAGCCATGGTGCGAGGAGCTGGAAGAGGAGCCGTATAATGAAGGATGCGGAGAGGACGAAGGGGCAGATGATGAAGTCGATGTGTGCGTAACAGGGGATGATGTAGGCATAGATCCACTTGGCGGAGTAAATGCCCCAGCGCGAATCATATGCGTGATGCTGGTGAAGGCGAACCGATGAGAACGATTACTAAAGGAATAAAAGAAAGGGAGAAATGACATACCAAAGGCAGGCGGCCAGTTGAACGTCCACAGAACGCGACTTGGTCAATTCCAGTATGATAACCACAGGTGGTGGACCTGTATACAGAATAACGTATGAAAAGGAGGATATAGAAGAGAAGAAATGCAGAGTAAGATGGGATGGTGGAAGGGCGTCAGGGTTAAACATAGAATCAAAACAAGGAGATAATCGACACTCTCACCCTCTAATCCCGCACCTCTGCCCAAATACCCCGCAACGGGTGGGTTTTCTTTGACCAACGCCGCGAGGGCTCCTAGTACCGCTTCAACTAGCTAAAAAAACTATAAATCATCGGATAATAGTTGCGGATCCAAGCTCACCTTGGTATCCTTTTCTACACCTCTCTGCGGTTGATGATTCCCAGGTTCTCCGCTCAACAACCCAACTAAGACTTTCGCCACCCATGGAATACCTGCGCCAGGGGGCTGGGGTGCCTTTTCCCAACCTCGGCGTGATTTTGGTTTCGCCGCTGCACCACCGGTGGGTCGATCAGAAGAGGGTGGAAGCCACTCTGTCACCAACTTGCGGTGATTTGGAGAACGAACTGTGGTGGCCAGCATTTGAGCGGTGAAAGTAGTAATAGCGATTACATTGGGTGATGGTGGAGGTGATGGGGCTGCAGGAAGCGAGAGGACGAGAAGCGGTAGATACGTATTCAACGCCTCCACCTAAGTATATATTTAGCCATTGTTCATCGATGCCAAAACCCTGGCCTAAACTCGCCTCGAATAGGCCATCCAACGCCCTCCCTGACTCTTCCCTAGTCGTCGACTTGTCTGGCTTCAGCCCCAATAACGAGGGTCCTACTATATCGGCGACCGACGAAGCGAGTGCACGGAGGGCCCGAGAGAATGCAGCACGTAGGGCGGGCGTGTCGGCAGGATGGATGGCAGTGGGTGTAGGGGAAGATGAGGTATGAAATGGGTTGGTGCTGAAATGCGAGATGGCGTACAACAATGCGTGGAGCGTATTCTGGCGTAGTAGAACACCCAGAGCTTCTTCAGAACCTTCAGAAAAGAGGTCAGTCGTCGAAGGTGAAGAAAACTGCGCTCGACTGACCGTAAGCTAGCGAAGCCACAACATGGGCTGCTTCAATTCGTACAGCATTCTGCGTCTGATTTCCGGATGAAGTTGGAGGTAAACGTGGAGGGTTGAGTGCGTTAATCAGACTTCATCGCGAAAGAGTCAATGAGGCGGAAAAATATAACAGATTATAGTCTCGACTCACGAGACAACAAATCCCTCGTCCTTGACGATCTGCATTTTCGACTGCGGGTTTCCAATCACAGCATTCTTGATCTTTTTCAGCGCCCCTACATCCAAGAGTCCTGGAATCGGTGACCCTGACGACAGTGTGGTTGTATTGAGTATAGTCATCCTGGAGACCTATAAGTCGGTTGTGCACTAAAACCCAGATTCTCCGTAAATCCCGATTGTGGGAGGTTGTGCGGCGAGGTCGCGTGAATTATATGAGTTAGATTTCACAGTCCAAGTTATTAATCCTCTAAGTCGAAGATAAGAGGCGGGAGAGCCCGACGACCAGTAAGTCCCCAGTGACAAACCGAAAGTTGCAGAATTCAACAGGACGTTGTGGCAATGCATACGTAATCGAGTGATGGCCGAAACGAAGCCGCAGCTAAAGCGCTAAAATTGCGCTAAAACCGCAGTGAAAGCATTGGGTTCTCATGTCACAAATAGTGAATTACTCGTACTAGATTTCTAGCTCGAGTACGAATTTGTGTAGTACCTGTGAGTCCATTTTTGTTCCAGGGTCGGTTGCTTATTTGGTTTGGCTCGGAACTTCCTTCCTATCTTTCAACTTGAACTACAACCCAACTACAACCTGCCATTGTTGCCTATAAGCCCCGTTGAAATCGAGTGTATAATCCCTAAAGCTCGTTCTACCTATGTAAGATAGTCATCTAAAGCTGCTTGATGCATCTCCTAAAATTTCCCGTACTTTCCGGCCAATTGGCGTTTTCCATGTAGGATCGTCGGGATCAGTGCCATAATCCTCAGTAGCATGGTGAACGGAAAGACACTACTTGGAATTTTCGCGGAAGAACCTGTCATTGTATTATTTTAAAATAGCAAAGATTTTTTTTCGGGAGACCTTTCTTCAGCACAACGCCGAAACGGTAAGCATTCTAACGAACCAAAAAGTGAAAGCCGACCTACCAAAAATTCGTGTTATAATCAAACCATACGCTTTTGGAATAAAGGCAGGCGCGTTAAATCAGTTTAGACACAGACAGTCCATATTAATTCTCGTGATATAGGTCTGGATTCCAGGAAACATAATATACTACGTTTTACTTACCGTTGGATCGATCTCAACCATGACACAAGAGAATCAGTAAAGGACGGGCTCAAATATGGCTCGTCCTTACATATATCGCAGCCTGTCTAGGAGAGACTAACCACGTCCTGGTTTACTCTTATTAATGGGTTGGAAAGCCACTCTGTCGATCATCAGAAGCCCCGAAGCCCTGGTGATTATGTGGCTTATTATGGTGTTTGATGATAAATTACGATGGACAGGAAGACATCATTATAATAATTACGCGCTGTTGGTTGTTCCATTATGTAGACGACGGAGAGGGAGAAATTGTAGGAGAGTCCATTGGACCCAGATACCCATACCCAAGCCTTACCAAGCGACAACGGATCTGTGAAAAACGGGTATCGGAGGAGTCCCTCACGGACCCCAATAAGTTGGTTGATCATGGCGCTCGGTATCTTACCGTTTTACATTCACAGTTTTTCAATGATATTTATTCCAGAATGATTTCCCCGCCGATAAACACTCATCTGCTGGATAAATCTTCCCTCATGGTCGAGACAGGTTTGACCCTTTCAGTACAACCTCTCGCACATGCCAGGACGATGCAGCACATAGAGCAATCCAACCACCATCGATATTAACCTCGTGCAGGTTTTCTATGGAAACAAGTTCAGTACTGATTTTGAGGTCAGCGGCCGGTGGTCTCTTCATCATTCTGACATAAAATATACTTACAGAATTATGATGAAGCTCCCAGGGAGCGATGAACTTGCAAGTCAATATGTCCATTTCTAGGCTTTGGCTAAGTTTATAATAATGGTCAGGGATATCCGAGTTAACCATCCTGACGCTGACAACGGACCTCCTGGACGACACTGATAAATGAGATTGATCCTCAAGCACCAATTTGGAAAACGCGATTTGGAAAGATGACCTTCGGCCTGTCATATTAAGAAGATGTAGGATGATATTACAGTTAGCTCGACCACATCTTCCATGTACTAAACTGAGTGGTAACTCCTGCGGGCAGCTCGGAACGCTGCGAGTCAGATATGTATTCTTCAAGCAGTCCCGATGACGAAGAGCTATAGAAGCGACAAAAGGATTAGTATACATCGCATTAAATTCGAATGAACAAGGAAGAGAAACGTAACAGTACGGATTGAAATCGATACTCCAAGAAAATGGCAGAAGAAAAAGAACGGAGAGATAACTCACTTCCCCACTAGAATCGCTGCTCACGTATAGTCTTCCATCTTTCCCAAAAGCAAGCCCAACCGGCCTTATGCACGAACCAGGACAACTCGTTAAATTAGCAGCTTGAATAAGGAATTGATATCCGAGTTCGCCACCGTGACCTTGCGAAGACGGAGAAGAAATAAACCCGGTGCTAGATAACCTGCAACCATTGACGATTAGAAAAGGTTAAAGGAATGAATAGTCGCATCTCACATGACAACTCCATAACCAGTGGGGGGGTTACGGTTGAACGAGCCATGGAAAGATACGAAGAACTTATTTCGAAATGAGCTGGGAAGAGAACCAGATGATAGCAATCCAAAACTGGGATCGTAGAATTTGATGTCAAGTGGAACTGAATGGGCCTGAAAGCTAATGACCGGCGGTTGATTATTCTTCGGGTTGGAACAGAAATCGTCCCCTCGGTTAGGTTCGAGCTGCAAGCTGAATTGATCCCCGCGTTTCTTGTCGGCGAATTGTGGATTTCCAATTGGATCGGCAACGGGGTTCCAGAGCGTGGTGCAATCCGGGAATCCGTAGGATTGGGGTGCGGAATGTGTCGTTTCGTTAGTGGGTATCGAAGAAGAGAACGTGACGAGCTCGAGCTCGTCGGCGGGGTTATCGTTCACGAACGTACTCGTTAGGTTGGATGTTCCGTCAATTGAGGCTCCGTTTTCGACGACAAGGAGAGTTTTAAGATGTGCTGATGCCTCGGGAATGAGATTGGAGGAGGGAGGAAGAAAAGCGAACCCCGCTGGGTTTCTCATTCCAAAGGCAATGATTTGGCCATCGTCCCAATTTTGTGTTGGTGGAGAGATGGGGAAGTTAACAGGAGACGCAAGTAGGAATCGTCGAATTTGAGATCGACCCGAAGCAGGGTCCCTCGCTGTTTCGTCAATGTTGGTCTTGGGGCCATTTGCTATCAGGAGCGCAATGCTGCGAGTCGAATCTCGCTCGAGTTGGAGCGTATGTGTGGTCAACTCTGGTACGTAGATTAATTTCCGTTGGAAAGTTAGGGATGCGTACGCACCTCCGTCGCCGGGAATTCCACTCACAACAGTCCACCATGGTTTCCCGTCCACGCCTCCAGCAATGGACCTAGTACTCGCATCGTACTGGTAGACCAAGGTGTCTGTGGCCGTGCTCACATATAAGACTCCCTCGTCCACTTGAACTCCTTGGGTAAAGTTGGGATTGTTGATTACGAGCGTCCTTTCCCACCCAACTGAACCTGTGTTGTCGATAGACGGATGGAATGCGCTAAGTCCAAGACCACGCTCGACGACCAGGAGATTATTTTCCTCATCGAATGTAATACCTCGTGGCGTTGTTAGGTTGGAAAACACGATGTTCGCCTTCAATCCTGCAAGAACAGTGACAGGTGATTTAAAGGAGATCCCGAAGGGTTGAAAAGTGGTGCTTTGCGAAATCGCAACTGGGAACAAAAGGTTGAAGCCAATGGGCAGAATGGGAATTAGGGCTTTGAGTCGCATCCTGGGCAGAAATGCGAACTGCTTCTGCGGTTGATATAAATCAACCAGGTAAGGGTGCTTCTGCGATTGATATAAATCAACTGGGTAAGGGTTCTTTTATTGAACACATGTCAAAAAGATCGGCATACGACGTGCTTGGGAATGAGTCTTCACAAATACATGTATTTTTCTCTTCAGAATAAGAAAATTGACGTTTTATGGCAGTATAATCTGTGGGACTGAATAAAATGTAAGCTCCATGGATAAACCTTGGGAATTCGTACTACAATATTTGCGACGCAGAGTAAATTTAAACTCAACTGGACGTAATTTGATGTCAACATAATTTAATAGCCGCTTGCTTCATATAATTAACCAGGTGATTCTCGATATAGACGATAATTTGAATGATGCCAGGTGTAGACGTCGTCTGGGTTGGAGTAGCTCGCCTTGAGAGAGCCTTGTAAGGGTTCAACCAACCTAACACGTGCGCGTGACCGGGGACTAGGCCGTCGACTCGGAGTCTCGGACCGGCATGCGTTTCCTATTTAGGGTCCCTTGCCTGTTTGCCCAACAACAATCCTTGTCGAAGGGACTTTGATCATAGAGTTTGAGTACTGAGTACTGAGTATTCATGACACAGTCGATGGTTATGAGATGATCAAAGTTGCGGCGCCTCCGTACCTAACCTTCGGCTCGAACCCTTCCTCCGAGTCCGTGCCTCCGAATCCACGATGGTAAGCAACCCTTGGTCAAATCGAAGTCATTTGCTAGCTAATGGGACGAAATTATCATTATAGCCGTCAATTTATTTCTCCGGGTAATTTTGATAGTCCATCTTCGGTTTTCAATTATTTATTGGGCCGTGATATTGGAGTTGATTATCCTGACGGTGCATGCTCATTGCCGACGTTGTTACCAGTGGTCAGATTAAAATTGAGGCAACATTTTGACATTTTGGAAAACGCGACTTGGAAAGGAGATTTTCAACCTCTTCTACATTAAGGAAGATTAATATGCCTCCCAGTGGTTGGGGTCTGGTTTATAAGATGGAACTGAAATAATCTGAGATAATAATAATTTTTTTCAACTTGGTTCCACGACTGCTCGGGCTGGTTTCATTAATAATTACCTGTGAAAGCATTCTGTTGCTCTCGGATTTTCCCACTACTACTACTTTATCCATGTGTAGTTCAAGTTCAGTTCAATCCATACCGCCAAAACCCGCGTGGGGGCTGCGTTTCAACACCGAACAAACGACTGCGCTCTGGGTCTCTCTCTCAATGTCCATCGATTCATATTTTGTTACAGTGCAGCGGGTAACGGGGTATCGTGGGGAAAGAGTGGCTAACCGCCCATACGGAAATTCCCGCCGCAGTGATCGCCGCAGTATTTGGTGGAAGGCGCTTAGTCTCGGACAAGACAGCCCAGATCTGGGATGTTGAGATGGGGAAGCTGGTGGGACGACAGAGACACGGTAAAGTCTGTCCCATTCTCGCGTGATGGCAGGCGCATGGTCTTTGCATGGTCTCGGGCTCAGGCGATGGAACAGTCAAATCTGGGGTACGAATATGGGGAAGCAGGTGGGAGGGCCGTTTACCCATTTGTACCGACATTCTTCCGCTGTGCGTCCACAACATGTCAGAGTTGTTTCTCCCTTTTGGAGTCTTTCAGCCTTCCATTATTTCTTCACCAGGGAAATCACCCCTTTTTTTGACGGACACTGCATCCCTTTCGACATTTCAGACACTTTCAAGTTTAGACCTCCTTCCACGATGACGATTGCCACGTTTTTGTGGTATGATACATCGCCAATACATCGGTCCCTTTGCATTCCGAGTACCTGAATCATTGGAAGGTCTTCCCAGTGATATAGAATCCTCGAAACTATCATGAAAGCTTCGGAAGTTTGGGGTCCATGAGGGGATCATCATTAATACCGGAGTTTATGTAACTATTTAGGGGAAGAAAGGAAGCGCAAATATATTAAAATTTCCACCTTTTGACGTAGGGTTTCCCCTCATAGACGAATGACTCAAAATATTCATTCAATATCATGCATGCCCCTGCGTGGTGGTTGCGTGCGCCTGCCTAGTGGTTGCGTGTGGTTGCGTGCTGGTTGCGTGTGCCTGCGTGGCAGTTGCGTGTACCTGCGTGGCGGTTGCATGTGCCTGCGTGTGCCTGCATGGTTGTTGCGTGGGATTGCATATGCCTACGTCATGCTACATGATTGTTAGAAATCGGATGCGCTTGCGTGCGCTATGTAGTTGGGTGTATCTGTGTAGGTAGTACTTAGGCAAATACTGTGTGCCAGTAACGGATAGTATGAGGACTACTAGTGATTAATATATCCCAAGAATGAAAATGCTTGCAAAGATGCAAGAAATTTACATTCAGTAACATTTACCAATGCTCCAACATCATAGTACATAGAATATATAATTTAGTGGCCTTCAAGAAAGGCATAAAACCTTGATCGTTACTGCAATATTTATTCCGAAGGCAACTGCCAGTCGTGGGTACGGGCCGAGTTTATTCGGCGGGCTGGCAATCATGAAAGACGTTTTACAGCAAACTTGGCAGATTCGTTCTTCATGTCAAATGCAATATGCTCATGCCTATGTTGTAGTTAAGTACCCAGAAAGAGTAGTAGGATAGTTGGGTAAACAGGAAGGATTTTGTGATCCACCGACTTGCGTGCATTTGCGTGCACTTGCAGGATTTCACTGCACGCAACCACGCAAGCTGCCACGCAAAGTTCTCTTTGCCCTAATATATGGCGTGGTGGTTCCTTCTCCATCGCAAAAAATGCCGTTCTTCACGTCGGATGAATACCTCAAGCTTCTCGCTTTCGACGGCACCAATTCGGCTGCACAGTAAAATACGTTCCCTATCTGTTATTTTAGTACTAAGCTTCTTCCTTACGTTACGGTCCACTTCCGTGTGTCACGGTAAACAGGAGATGAATAGAGAGCATTTGTTCCACTGAAGGCGGAGAATTGGAAACCTCAAGTTGACTGAAAAGATTTCTATCGTGCAATAGACGCTCAAGGCGTGTAGCTCAATACGCGGCTGGCGATGCTGCATTCAACTCTTGAGTGTGGAGTACTTAGTACTATAAAGGCTGGGCGCCCTTGCCGATTCGAAGTCGCTCAACCCTCAGCATGTGTGCGTTCTTTCTCCCTGCCCGTCTGACTAGCGATATTTAACAAGCTATATATGTTTGCAGCACCCTTGCATTTCCCTGTTGTGCTCATACATGGCTTCAATGACACCTCTCCGGAGGACGGAACGTTGAAATTCGCCCAGGAGTTTCTGTATAGGATGGAAGTGGCGTACTTCACCCCGAAAATCCCGGCATATGGCAGCATTGAAGAGCGGTCGATATCGCTCATCGAACAGATTGCCACCAGGTATCCTCACCAAAACGTTCACCTTTTTGGCCACTCGATGGTATGTGAATGGCTTGTGCAACATTCAGAATCTTCTTAAGCATTTTATAGGGTGGGATCAATGCCCGAGACATCGCCGCGAAGGCAATGGTGTTCTATCTGGGCTTCAGAGTGAGAACAGTGACCACATTTGTGCGTTACTTTTCAAATCCATGTCAGAATCTTCAATAATGTCGCTAACAGGGCACCCCTCACCGAGGCGTGAAATGGAATCCACTTCGAGGCAAGGACGGAGCGGAAGGTTGGTTCCATCATTTTGTGTCAGACATGGCCCGCTGACTCCAGGTCCTTTTAGCGGTCCCAGATTTCATTCGTCGTCTCTGTCATACGGACTTCGGGGCGGCAGGAAACCTGGGCCACAGCTTCATGACCAAATTCAATCAAAGTACGGCAAACAATTCTGATGTGAAATACTTCTCTTGGGCGGGGAAGGTAACAACTCCGACGGCTAATCACAAGTCAGTCGGCTCATTGGAATCTAGGGAAACCTTCGTCCTGAGCAGAATACATGGGCCAACTGACGGTGTAGTAGAGGTCGACAGTGCAGTGTGGGAAAATGATTTGGGGCCAGGTACACACTTAGGAACTGTTCGCGGATTGGATCAGTAAGCCTCCATCTGTAATTTCCCGTAAATTTCGACTGACTGGCCCATTAGCTCTACCATAGTCTGTGATCTGACAGTTACAGCCACGATTCCACACCTGCAAGCTGCAGAATGGGGGCATGAAGTCATTGTGCAGCCTGTAAAAAACAACTTACCACTGGCAATAGCCCGCCGCATTGCGAAAAATCACACTTCATCTTGAAGCACTCTACAGAGGCTTGATTTTATGCCGCCTCCATCCTTTTTACCAAACGCTTTCCAGTTGCCTTTGAGACCTTTGGCCCGGAGCCTTATTAATTTTTACCACTTTCACATTTTATAAAAATAGTTAGGTTCACTATCAGCCGTGGCAGGCTAATTTTACCATGCCCTAATTTAAACTCGAATCGATGACATCTGACCGGTAGTACGACTCCCATCACTGATATCTGACGATCGAAGTCGCAAACGAGAAAGGTGCTTCATTTTATTTCGCAAGCCAACAAATTGGAACAATGTAAGCACTCAGGAATCTCCAGTAGCAACTACTAGTAGCTAATGTGCCGCCATCGTCGGTAAGCTGTCATGTTCGCCTTGTATCGAACGCCTGATGCATTAGTATCTTCAACAGTATTCACAACACCTATCAGTACAGCCATGTTATACAATTAGTATGTTTTTGATACTCCACCCACCTTAAAAAAAAACGATGATTGAATAGCCTGACGAACTCGTCGGTGAAGTTAATTATCTCACGATCCTCTGCTACCGCCCCCAGATTCAGTCCCAACCATGATCCCAGTTGTATTTTTCCCCAGTGCCGAAATACATGTGCCCAAACGTCAGTTGTCCTTTTACCGATTTACCACCACGCCACTAATGATGTTCACACTACATGACATCCTGCTTGTGTTCGATCTGTATCCCTGTAACTTCCCATCCTAACGACATTCACCGTAATAGTCATGGATACCCTGAGCAGTACTATATGGTCCTTGACTTTTTGCCGATGCTCACCAATTCACAAGCTCCCATTACAGAGCGTGTGCCCCTCTTGCCAACACGCGGGCGTTGTCTAAGTTCCTTCAACATGGGCCCCCACCCCCCTCGAAGGAAGCCTATCATTCTGACTCCTTTTTAATGGTTTTCGTTCTTCGTTCAAATTTCTATCTATCTATCGTCATTTACCTACTTTGCTTGTCCGCTCCCGAAATGTAATAAATATTTCACTGGTGGTTCTGGATTGACGCCCTTCTTCTCTAATTCGCGTTCGCTTGCGATTTTCTGATCCACGGGTATGGTAAGCCTCGGAGTGTCCATAGTAAGGAAATAGCGAGAACCGTCGAATGGAAAAACATAACAGCCGTAAAATAAGCAAGCAATTCCAGATGTAAAAAAATCCGAGGCTGTTTTTGCTAGATTCGAATCGGCAACGGCGAAACCGACAAGGCGCACGCCTGGGCATTTAGACAAACTAATCTCAAAGGCAGAGGGATTTAAGCATTCGTTGGATCGACGCATTGGTGTCCAGGTTCTCCCAAGCCAGCGACTAAGTCGAATGGCATTTCCGAGAATCTCGTCCGCTGACAAGTCCTGCGATCTTTTCGTCCCTAGTATGAACTCCTAAACGTGCAAGAGGGTTAACTAACCGATTTACAACGTTTTGCTAGCTCTAAAGGTAAACCTGGTCAATTACAATTGGGGTATCGTACTGAAGGAAATAACTCTCGAGTCGCAAAAAGTGACCGAGGCGGTGATATAATCTCTTGAGAAACCCAATTCATGTCAGAATTTCGCAGTATCTGCGAGACGAATACTCACCTGATTTTCCTTGACCCAGGCATCTGTAGCGACAACAGGGCGGCGGCTAATTCCAAATTCCCGCCTCCTAACGCGTTACGCGCCAAATGCGTTGCAACGTTGAGATCCTCGCACACGAATTTCTTTTCTCGATGCCAATAGTTGTACATTAGTGCAGTGTCCTTGTAGTCCGAAGGGTAGATAACAGGAAGTTTGGATGGAAGAGTAGCTTCTGCCCCCGCAGAGGGTAGAGAGCTCAGGGCTTTTGCAGGGTCGTCAAAAATCGCCGGCCGATCATTGGGCTTCACCTTGGACTTATCCATAGGGAGTAGGATTGTCACCTCTCTACCACCTGGAATATCAATATGCTTCTCTACCCCGTTCCTCTCCAACCATAAACGAGCCTAACGACCTCTTCGTTGCTCAAGCAGTCCCACAAACCATCGGATGCGAACACCGCAAAGTCGCCTTTGCGAACTCCCTCGGTGGTGGTGATGACAGGTTCTGCAGTGAAATACGGCGGGGTTTTGCACACATCCCGAGGTCGATCCCTCAGGAAGTCCTCGTAGACTCGATCCGTTGTTATAGTTCCAGAGACCACTTTATCATTCCATCTCCAAAGCTCGCGTTGGTGCCCAACCTAGCACACGATTTTTATTAATGAGATTTTCAAAACCATTCGCATGGATGGTATGTCCCAAGAGAAAACAGAGGGAGACGGTGGTGCCAGCGCCGAGGAGTAACAAATATCGTGTCAGGTTACTTTGAGAAATCAACTTCACGTCGATTTATTCTTGGAATGATGACGTTCTTGATGCAAGGCGATCGTTCAAATTCAATATATTAGTCCCTTGCCTCGCTCGGTTTGCCAAACAACAATCCTTACCGGAGGGGCTTGATTATAAAGCTTGGTTACTGAGTATCGATGACACAGTCGATGGTTATGAGATGATAAAAGTTGAGGCGCCTCCGCCTCGCGGCTAAGCGCACTGCCCACTCACTTATCAAAGAATTCGTGAGAGTGGATAACATTATCACAATCGATACAGAGCTCCTCAAACCATTCTTCGAGAAAATTTTTGGGATTGGCGTTGAGGTACCCACAACGTTATGTATTCCTACACGCTCATCTTATTGCTATTTGCAATGAAGTTGGCGGTGGTCACATTTCGTGACACGTGGGCAATCTTCCGCGCCCAAAGTTCCGAACGAACTATCTCGTGAACCACTGGGCGTAGAATGATAAAAATTAGTGTTTTGAAATTGTCTCGATGAGTAGATGTGCGCCCCATCTTTAATTATAAGATTTGGCTAAGAACTGAGAGCGTTTGAAATGAGGACCTTGAAAGAGGATACTGTGAACTTCTGAGGCAATGGTGCACCAGGAAAATATATTTGTTTCAGAATATAGTCCTTAGATGCCCTTATAAGTGCGCCCCATAAAAAAATTTG